>Ga0209162_1000669_pt1 | contig 36500 bp, 28 predicted proteins | sample YNPNPMetaG_FD_187121 | JGI IMG/M metagenome (GOLD analysis project Ga0209162, IMG submission 187121) | Anoxygenic and chlorotrophic microbial mat microbial communities from Yellowstone National Park, USA - YNP NP MetaG (SPAdes) (version 2) ...
AGCCTTGGTCTTCCTGGCCCTTCGCATGGTGCCAAGGGAAGTCATCTCGGAGCACAGGGGAAAAAGAGACATCTCCACCTAGCTGCCCGAAGCGAACACCCATCAGCATCTGTAACTCTCCCTGAACCTCAAAAACGGGCAAGAAAGAAGACCGGTGGCACTCTAGGCTCTAAATAATGCCCCCCGATGCCAGATGCCCATTGGATCTTCCTCTTGAATAGGGGCGTCAATTGGACCCTATTCCCCTCCACTCTTTTTGAAAACGGTCAGTAGTTACGCAAAGGCTCAGCCCCTCCGGGTATCGGGAGACTGGAGCCGCGTTCCCTTTGATTGCTGCCCGCGCGCATCCCTGGTACAATCAAAGGATAAAAATCCGGGGATTACCTTGAGCCAGTCTCGTTCTAGGGGGAAAGTACGAATGATCATGAAACGGCCCAAGGGGGCAATGGTTCGACCAAGCCCAAATGTGGATTCCACGTCGGAGAGCGGGGGCAGGGCCCAAAGCGAGCACGGTTCAGTACTGGACCATCCGTTTTTGGTGGACCTTCTGGAAGCTATCCCGATCGGTATGATGATTCTCGACTCCGAGGGAAGGATAATTCGAATTAGTAAGCACCAGGAAAAGATATCCGGGATATCAGAAAATTTGGTGAGGGGCAGTTTTTTTCACGAGGCCTTCCCGAGGACTTTAGAGCAAGGTCTTCGGAGGCCCTACTGGCGATTGTTACGGGATAAGATGTCGTTCGATGTGACCATCGACAGGTACATACCTCAGTACTATAGCCGTCTGATGACCTATAGAGGTAGGGGAGCCTATCTAAAAAGGTCCAAGTCCTACGTATTGCTACATGACCTAGAGGAGGAGCTTTTCCAGACCAAACGGAAGGTTGAGCGCAGGACCAAGGAGCTGGAGAAGTCTAAGACGTTCCTAGAGTCCCTCATAAACTCCTCTCCAAATGTCGTAGTTGGCACAGACCTTGGAAACAGGATAATTATTTTCAATGACGCGGCTGAAAGGGCGTTTCTATACTCAAGGCAAGAGATACTCCGTCGCTCTGTCAGCAGGTTGTTCCTCAGGTCAACTCATTACGCCAAAGGAGAGGGCTCAATAGATACCGATAAGGAAGTAACATGTGTTCGGAAGGACGGAACCAGTTTTCCAGCTTCTTTGGTCACTTCTTACGTTGTTGATTCCGAGGGCAGGCGGAGGGGGCGTCTTTATATTATTTCCGACCTTACCGAAAGAAAGGCGATGGAAGAGAGACTGTCTATAAGTGAGAGACTGGCCATCTATAGCGAGCTAATGGGGGGGATCGCTCACCAAATAAATAATCCTATGATCGGTGTGGTCAATTTTGCACAGATGCTTCTCAGGGAGTTTGATACTGACGATCCACGAGCTGAGCTGGTACAAGGCATATTGAGAGCCGCTGGAGAGTGTTTGCAGATAATCAAGAGTGTTCTGGGATGTCTGAAGGACTCGACAGTTACCTGCACCAAGCTCTCACTGAACGACCTCTTAATTTCGGTGGTGGATTATCTTAGAGAGCAGAGTCCCTCCGGATTCATCGGTATGAGGGTTTGCCTGAATCTTGGGAATGACATCCCTGAGATCATGGGTGATGAACTGCAGCTTAGGCAATGCTTCCTGAACATTCTGAGGAACGCGGTAGAGGTCATGAACGGTAGAAAAGGGATTCTCACCATAACAACGGCCTACGAGGACGCAGGTCGCATGGTGAAAGTGACCATAACGGATACAGGTCCTGGAATCCCCAAGGAGAATCTGGATCGTATTTTTCTTCCTTTTTTCTCGTGGCCGCGCCGGCCTAGCCACTACGGACTTGGTCTGAGTTTTGCTTATCGAACCATCAGGAACCATGGGGGAAGGATTGAAGTCACGAGCGAGGTGGGCTCCGGGACGAGCTTTTCAGTTTGGCTGCCAGTGGAATTGGCCGATGGGACATAGCCATGCATCCAGGCGACAAGGTGTTGGTTATTGACGACGAGCCTTTCTCTAGGGAGTATTTCCGAAGGCTTCTTCAGCCGGCCAAGCTTAAAGTGGATACCGCAGCAACTGCTGAAGAGGGGTTGAACATCCTCGAACACGGGTCCTACGATCTGGTCATTCTCGATCTACGGCTCCCGGACGCTGATGGGATCTGTGTGCTGAAGAGGATCAGGGAGTGTGCCGTCCACACCCCTGTAATAATCATAACCGCCTACGGCACGGTCGGTATAGCTGTCGAGGCAATGAAATTGGGCGCCTTTGACTTTCTATCGAAGCCGTTCGAAGACCAAGAGAAACTCCTCCTGACAATCAGAAATGCTATTCATCAAGGCAAGCTGCAAAGGGAGAATATCTCGCTTCGAAAACAAGTGAGGCGGGAGGCGCTCTTTCCAGAGATCATCGGCCAAACCCCAGCAATGAAGAGAGTCCTGGAACTAGCCCGAAGAGCGGCAGAGGTAGAAAGTACTGTTTTGATTCAGGGAGAGAGTGGTACAGGGAAGGAACTCGTAGCAAGAGCGATACATGCAGCAAGCCCTAGGAATAGGGGGCCCTTTCTGGCCTTAGACTGCGCAGCTCTCCCGGAGAGCCTGTTGGAGAGCACGCTCTTTGGATACGAGAAAGGATCCTTCACGGGTGCCGTCAAGACGACAAAGGGGTATTTCGAGGAAGCTCATCAGGGCACCCTTTTCCTAGACGAGATCGGGGACGCTAGCTTGCCCCTTCAGGCCCGCCTCCTCAGGGCTATACAAGAGAAAAGCGTGGTACGCGTGGGAGGAACACAGGCCCATTATGTGGACGTGAGACTTATAACAGCCACCAACAAAGACCTTCGACAGGAGGTCGTAGCGCGCCGGTTCAGAAAGGACCTCTTTTACCGAATTAACGTCATTAGCATAGAGATTCCCCCTCTTCGTGAAAGGAAGGAGGACATCCCTCTGCTGGCAACGAACTTCATTTACAGGTTCTGTAGGGATACGAAACAAAAGCCGAAAAGGCTGGACGCTAGCGCAATCCAGGCCTTACTCAACCACGATTGGCCGGGAAACGTAAGAGAGCTACAGAACTTGATGGAGCGTGTTGTAGCTCTGGTACCAGGAGAGCTCGTCACGGGAAAGGATATTGTCGAGAATATGACATTTCTCCGGACTGATATGGAGGGGGCCCTCTTCGAACGTCCACTACAGGAAGCTAGGTACATGTTTGAGAAGGAATACTTCCGCTTTGTCCTCAAGAAATTCGGGGGCAATGTGAGAAAGGCCGCTGCCCACGCTTCCATCCATCCTGCCACCTTTTACAGGCGGCTAAAGGAGTATACCAGAGAAAGTTAGATCACTCCGCACCAGGAAGGCCTTTTTATGATAGTCCGAAGCTGACTTGGCCGAGTGGACCGGACGTACTCCCTAACAGAAAAGGGGCCAGTGAGAGATACCTCTGGCTGAGTTGGCACAGGACTCAGTGGGTTGGGCCAAAAGCTGAAGTTATAAGAACCTGGACCTTTGCTTCCCACCAGAGCTTATGTTGGCCCGAGCTCGTGGAGCCCCCTCTGTGCAAACACGCTTTCCAATTAGAAAGAGTCCCCCGCCCCACAGCTACCTATCTCAGCACCTTCCGAAACTCGGATCGGCTCAACCTCCGACTACAAATTATATTTCGCAATTCGGCAACAAATGTTGCGATTCTGCAGTTAAGGAAGGGACAGGCTCCGAAAAGAAAGAACTGTCCTCAAACGGGCCTGGTGTGCCTCGCTCGTAAGACTGGTCAATCTTTTTAGCTGAACTCCCGGCCACGCGTAATACATCGAACGACTAAAAGCAAGGTTCCGGCGATCATCCAAGCATCGGGAAATGAAACCGGCCTCGTCCTCCTTAACCCCAAGTAACGGCCCCATGCATAGGCAAGATCAAAAAAGGGAGAGTATGTGGGGCTCACGCCGAAACTTTTGGCACGTGATTTGCTCTCCGCAAATGGTGATCCAGTAGCGGGGCGCGGGTTCAAGTGAACAGGCAGCGAGGACCCCTGTTTCTGCGGGAGGGGCTGGAATAATTGGGCCGGAGCGTCGAACTCTTTGCCTCCTGGCCGAGTTTTCGGGGCTGATTTTTCTTATGGTCAAAACGCTCTAGTGGTTTCGAGGAGGTAGTAACTCCTTCTGAGCTCAAGAGTTCTATGAACCATGCGCAATGTTTCAGTTGAATGATCCAAATTGGCACGGGGATTAAAGGAGATGTAAATCCCAGTAGTGGAGGGAAGGTCATGGCAGGCAGACTCGAGGGAAAGGTGGCTATGGTCACCGGAGCGGGGTCCTCTGGGCCTGGGTGGGGTAACGGGAAGGCCACCGCGGTGCTTTTCGCGAGAGAGGGGGCAAAGGTTTACGCAGTGGACATCAACTTGGAAGCAGCCCTCGAGACACAGAACATAATTTTGAACGAGGGCGGGGAATGCAAAGTAAGCAGAGTAGATGTGTCCGACGCACAAGAAGTGCAGAGGATGGTCGCGGATTGTTTGAAGCATTACGGCAGAATCGACATACTCCATAATAACGTCGGCATAGTCAAAGTGGGAGGGGTTCTAGAAACCAGCGAAGAAACCTGGGATAAAGTTATGGCGGTCAACCTAAAGAGCATGTTCCTTACCATCAAGAATGTCATTCCCCATATGCTCGCCCAGGGCAGTGGAGTAATAATCAACATCTCATCTATAGCTGCCATTAGATATACTGGCGTTAACTACATCACCTACTATGCAAGCAAAGCTGGGGTTCTGGGTCTCACCATGAGCGTAGCGATGGAATACGCCGGACGGGGAATTCGTTGCAACGCAATCCTTCCGGGCCTCATGAATACCCCCATGATAGTCGAGCCTCTAAAGGGGGTTTACGGAGACGGCGACATTCAAAAAATGATTGAGGTCAGGAACAGACAATGCCCTATGGGACGAATGGGTGACGCATGGGATGTAGCTCATGCAGCTCTCTTCCTGGCTTCGGACGAGGCAAAGTACATTACCGGAGCTAGTCTGGTCGTGGATGGTGGAATTACGCTTAAGTTCGTTTAAAGAGGATCCCGACAACGGAGCAGTCACCCACACCGGAATGGAGTGAAGGTAGCATCCTGAAACCCGGAGTATCGAGGCAAAATTGCATCGTACTGGAAAGAACATGAAAAGAACCTCAGCTTTAGAAATCCCTCGGGAAGGGAAAGCCGCGTCCGTCGGAGGAAGAAAATGAACGTAGGTACACTTTTTACAAAGACAGCGCGCACTTACCCAGAACGTCTAGCAATTGCTTACGGAGACCAGGAGTGGACCTATGAGGAGGCCAACGCACTAATCAACCAGACTGCCAATGCCTTCCACTCGCTTGGCATCAGAAAGGGTGACAATGTCGCGATTCTCCTCCACAACTGTCCAGAATTTTGGATAGTTTTATGGGCGTGCTTCAAGATCGGTGCAGGAGCTGTCCCAATAAATTTTCGATTGCACCCGAAAGAGTGTGTCTATATCATTGACAACTCGGAAGCAATGGCGGTTGTTGTTGGAGACGATTTCAAAGAAGCTATGTGGCAGTTAAGGGCCGAGATGCCGTTGGTCAAGCACTTCCTTTGCATATCCGAGCCCGTCGGAACGATGCTAGACTACCATATGGTCGTCTCGCAGTTTCCAAAGACTTTCAATGACGCCGAGGTCGACCGAGACGATTTGGCATGGCTTTTTTACACTTCGGGCACGACGGGTCGACCGAAAGGAGCGATGCTAACCCATCACAACCTGATGACGATGACCATGAATTTCTTTGCCGACATAACGCCGCTCGGTCCGAGCGATGCCATACTACACGCAGCGCCCATGAGTCACGGAAGCGGGCTTTACGGCATACCAAACGTGGCAAAGGGGGCTGCGAACGTCATTCTGGCCTCCAAAACGTTCGATCCGGAGCTCGTATTCCAGACGATAGAGAAAAGGCGCATCACTAATATGTTTATGGCGCCCACAATGATAAAGAGACTCGTGACATCACCGGCAATGGGTCGCTATGACATAAGCTCTCTGAAGTGTATCCATTATGGCGGAGCGCCTATCTATTTGGAGGACGCGAAGGAGGCGGTCCGAAGGATGGGCCAAATATTCGTTCAGCTTTACGGACAGGCAGAGTCTCCGATGACAATAACGTATCTCAGGAAGGAGGAGCATGTCGCAGAAGGGACGGAGGAGCAGCTGAAGAGGATGACTTCAGCGGGAATAGCGAGGACGGATGTTGAGGTTAAAATAGTGGACGAGGAGGACAAGGAAGTTCCGCCGGGTCAAATGGGGGAAATAGTTGTTCGTGGAGAAGTGGTAATGAAGGGGTATTGGAAGAATCCTGAGGCTACAGCCGAAACTTTGCGAGGGGGTTGGCTTCACACGGGGGACCTGGGAATAATGGACGAGAGAGGATATGTCTATATTCTAGACAGAGCTAAAGACATGATCATCAGCGGAGGAGAAAATATTTACTCCCGGGAGGTCGAGGACGTGATCCTGCGCCACCCAGCTGTTTACGAGGTGGCTGTCATAGGAGTTCCGGACGAGACTTGGGGGGAAGCTGTCAAGGCGATAGTGTCCCTCAAACCAGGCTGCTCAGCGACAGAACAGGAAATCATCGACTTCTGCAAGGCTCACTTGGCCAGTTACAAAAAGCCCAAGTCGGTGGAGTTCGTGGATGCAATCCCCAAGAATGCGTACGGGAAGGTCCTTAAGAGGGAGCTCAGGGAAAGATATTGGGCAGGTGAAAGTAGGAGAGTACGGTAAGGTCGGAATTGGAAGGGGAGCCTCTACATCATGCCGCCGGGTTGGCTGGGCGGAAAGTTTTCCAAAAAGCAGGGAGTGAGCAATTCGTCAAGGAAATGAGCGGGAGGTCGAATGAGGGGGGTCTCGATTATAGGAGTGGGCACAACGCCCTTTGGAGTCTGTGAAGGCGTGTCTTTGAAGGAGCTAGCATGCAAGGCCTGTCTTGATGCGCTCAAAGACGCGGGGATCGATAAGAGGGAAATCCAAGCCTTCTACGTAGGAAATTTTATCTCCGGGATACTTGTGGGGCAGGAAACCATTGCTCCGCTCATTGCGAACGGTATTGGGCTTCCTAAGGACGTCCCCGCAACAAAGGTGGAGGGGGCCTGTTGTTCCGGAGGAATCGCCTTGCGCCACGGGTATCTATTGGTGGCGTCTGGAGCGGCCGATTTTGTCCTGGTTGCAGGGGTTGAGAAAATGACCTCTGCCTCCACGGAAAAGAACACAGAGGGACTCGCATCGGCCTTTGATCAGGAGACCGAGGGTAGGACGGGGTTAACCTTCCCGGGTTTCTTCGCCCTAATCGCCAGAAGACACATGCATCAATATGGTACCAAGCCTGAACATTTGGGTCTTGTGTCAGTGAAGAATCATTCCAACGGGGTATCCAATCCAAGAGCGCGATTTAGAAATCCTGTAAGCCTCGATGAAGTGATGGCATCGCGAATCATCGCTGATCCGCTCCGCTTGTACGACTGTTGCCCGATCAGTGACGGAGCAGCAGCCGCGGTTCTCTGCCCTTCCGACATCGCTGCCAGTTTCCATCCCAAGCCGGTGGACATTCTATCGGTGGCCCAGACCACGGGTTACAGCGCTACGTACGAGATGGAGGATCCAACGACCCTTATTGCCACGGTGAAGGCAGCGAAGCAAGCCTACGAGATGGCTAACATAACCCCTCATGATGTAGACGTTGCGGAGATCCACGACTGCTTCACCATAGCGGAAATAGTCGACAGCGAGGATCTCGGATTTTTCCCCAAGGGGAGGGGAGGTTTCGCTGTGGAGGAGGGGCAGACCTTGCTCGACGGGAAGATCCCCATCAATCCGAGCGGCGGATTGATATCCAAGGGACATCCAGTAGGTGCGACTGGCCTTGGGCAGATTTATGAATTAGTGATTCAGCTTAGGGGAGAGCATGAAAATCAGGTCAAGGGTGCGGAGATAGGACTCGCGCACAACTTAGGAGGTACAGGCCAGCTCTGCACAGTGACCATTTTGCGACGGAGGGCATAACCCGATGAGCTGCGAGGTGATAAAACTTCTCCATTGCTCTAGATGCCAAGCCTTCCAAGTTCCCCCGAGATTGGTTTGCACAAAGTGCGGCGGAGAGGAGCTAACTCAGGTCACCCGAGAACCCTCAGGAACCATTTACTCCTTCACAACCATATACACGGCCCCGGCAAGATTCAGTAAGCAGGTGCCATATCACGTTGCTCTGGTGGAGCTGCTGGGAGGGGCCAGGGTCACCGCTAGGGTGGAACGAGTTCCTGGAGAATCACTTTATATCGGTATGCCAGTGAGGCTAAGCCGTCAGGACGAGCACGGCCTCTGGTTCAGACCAGAGCAGTATGAGCCCAATTCGGGATCTTAGCCTCAGATCCAAAGAAAGGAGGAAATGACACCATGAGAGAGAAAACAGGAAAGATTTCTCGCAGGGGGTTCCTTAGGTCTGCCACGGCAATTGGCGCGGGGGCTTTTGCCTTGATGGGTCCTAGGGCAATTATTACGGCGGCAGCACAAGGCAAGTCGGGGAAGGTGTGGACCATGAAGTACGACTGCTATATCACATCCACAGCCCCGACCGCTCAGTTAGACAACTGGTTCCTGGATACAGTAGCTGAGCGGTCAAAAGGACAAGTCAAGTTCGAGAAGTACTGGGCTTCTTCTTTGCACAAGGTTGGTGAGCACTTGCCAGCAGTCCGTGACGGCCTTTCCGAGATCTCGATGATATCTTACGGTTATTACCCTGCCATGGTTCCTCTCAGCAGGGGGCTGGAATGGTATTTTATGGGATGTGATCATGCGGACACCCTCCTCAAAGTTTGTCGGGATATGTACGCCACATATCAGCCCCTTCGGGACGAATGGGAGAAGAAGAACAATTGCAAGGTCTTGTATTTCACGAATTGGGACTACTGCCCACTCTTCATGAAGAAGCCAATTTCCAAGGTGGAGGAGTTGAAGGGGCTCAGGATACGTGGGTACGGCGTGGGAGCGGAGACAATTGACAGACTGGGCGGAAGAGGAATGCCGGTGGTGGCAGGAGAAGTGTATCAAGCCCTCGAAAGGGGAATCCTAGACGGCGTCTTCGCCTTCTGTTTCATTACGGCGGAAAAGATGAAGCTTTACGAGCAAGCCCCCAATATCATAGAGATAGGAGCCGGAGCGCACGCTCCTACTACCGTGGTAATGAACTTGGACCTCTGGAACTCGCTCCCCAAGGACCTGAAGGACGTTTTCGAAATGACAGCCAACGACATTTATGAGTGGAAGTACTTGGAGCTCTATAGCAAGCTCCTCGAGGAGAGCCTAGACATAATGATGGACAAGGGAGCCAAGTTCACGAAGTGGTCCGATGAGGAGATAAAAAAAGCCACCGCCATGGTGCAACCGGCTCAGGTCAACGATTGGGCGGAGAAAGTGGCGAAGCCTGCTGGTTACAATGGCTACGAGTTTTTGGATAAGGTGCGGGCCCTTATAGCCAAATATGAAGCGGAGGCAAAACTGAAAAATCCCTACGAGATCTACGAAAGCAAATACCTGAAAAAGGGAACGGGGGCCTGAGAGCTCCGTTCTTGTCGAAAGCGGGCTGACCCCCCAAAGAGGAGGAGAGGCGGCGCCTCTCTGCAAAGAGTATGGGGCCGCCATTCCGTTCCTCGTAAGTGCCAGGAGGGGAAAACATCAAAGCAGAAGGTAGGGGGCCGAACGAGATGGAAGAACGTTAGTTCGGGATAGCGTAAAGCAGGAAGTAAAGACGGCAGCTGTGTTCCAAGGACCAGGCTCTCAGGAGCTTTGTCCATCTTATGTTACAGAAGACCATTGCGGGCTTTGATTACACTCGTACGGTATCTATGGGAGTTGGGGGACACAATGGAAAGGTTCACGAAGATTTACAGAAAGGTATGTGTTGCTTTGGCTTGGATTTCGGCTCTAGGGATTGCCCTCATGATCCTGAGTACATCTTTGGATACCTCGTTGCGTTTTCTCTTCAATTCTCCCCTCCCGGGCGTTTTCGAGCTCAATGAGGTCCTCTTGGTGGCGGTGGTTTTCCTGGGCATAGCCTGGACTCAAGGAGAGAGGGGTCACACGAGAGTAGTGGTGGTCATGAGAAGACTGGATACACGCCTGGCTTTGAAGATTGACATAATTTGCTGGATTCTATGCATCCTTTTCCTCGCTGCGCTCGGAGTGCAGACTGCCAAGGAGGCGCTTCGTTCCTTCTCCATCAACGAGTTCCGCTGGGGTTCAGTGCAGATGCCAATCTGGTGGGCTAAGGGCTTGGTGCCGCTTGGATGCTGGCTTACGTGCGTTCAGCTTTTAGTCGACGTCTGGAGAGACTTGCAAATGTTGAGGGGACGACTTCCTGTCAATATACCCGATTTCGCTCTCCCGGGTGATTGAACTTCTCGGATTGGATGAGTGGCGCGAGTGTGCTAGCAAGGAGGTCCTGGGATGATTGACACTGGAGTGGCCGTTTTACTCAGTATTTTTGTTGTGGTCTTTCTTATGGGGATGGGTGTTCCCATCTACGCGGCTTTGGGGCTTACAGGAGTGCTTGGATGCATCGCCGCTAAAGGCCCTCATATAGCACTAACCCAAATGAAGCTCTTCCCGTACGTAAATACGGCAAATTATCTTCTGGCAGTAGTGCCCCTATTCATCATCATGGGGCATTTCGGATTCAAGGCTGGCATAAGCAGGGACCTTTACACAATTGGACGCAAATGGTTTTCCCGCCTCCCGGGAGGGCTTGGCGTGGCCACGTTTGTAGCGTCGGCAGGTTTCGGAGCCTGCTGCGGCTCCAGTGTTGCCTCTGCTGCCACAATGGGCACCATAGCCATTCCTGAAATGCGGGCACTCGGGTATGATAGGAAGCTAGCCTGCGGGCTAGTAGCTGCAGCGGGAACACTTGCCATCCTGATCCCGCCGAGCGTCGTCCTGGTTTTTTACGCCTCCATCAACGACGTGTCTGCGGGGGCTCAGCTTGTAGCCGGGTTCCTCCCGGGGGTTCTCTCGGTTTTGGTTTACGTTGTCGGGCTTCTTGTAATTTCCAAATTCTACCCTAGCCTAACCCCCGCACCCGAAAAGTATTCCTGGGCTGAACGTATAGCGTCATTAAAAGGCATATGGGGTATGGCCACGCTTTTCCTGCTTGTGATTGGAGGAATGTACGTGGGATGGTTCACCCCAACAGAGGCAGCCTCGGTAGGTGCATTTGCTGCTTTTCTCATGATGGTCTTTGGAGGAAGAGTTCCCAAAGGTAAGCTCTGGGAACAAATAAGGCTTAGCTTCTTTGACACACTTCGAACTACCTGCATGGTCTTCCTGATTCTAATAGGAGCCGGGTTGTACGCTTTTTTTCTCACCCTTGCCCAGGTGCCGCAGGCCGTATCTCAGTGGGTGGCAGAGCTGCCCCTACCCCCATGGGCGATAGTGGTAATGTTTCTGCTCGTATACATCCCGCTCGGGATGTTCATGGATACTTTTTCTATGCTTATCATAACTCAGCCAATCATGTTTCCGATAGTTACAAAGCAACTAGGCTTCGATCCGATATGGTTCGGTATTCTATGTACAAAAATGGCCGAGATAGGACTGATGACGCCTCCTGTAGGTCTGAATGTCTACGTTCTCTCTGGAGTGGTGAGAGATGTCCCAATGGAGGAGATCTTTAGGGGCTGCGCCGTGTTCCTAGTATTTGAAGCCATATCAATCGTTCTTCTTTTCGCTTTTCCATCGGTATCCACCTGGCTGCCAAGCACTATGTACGGGAGGTGAGCGGCCCGGTATGCCATGCTCCTTCCATGGAGGACTAGATCGTCCAAGGGTCATCTTTCGACTGCCAAGATGGTGCTGTTCTACGAAGCCGCGGAAAGTACAATTGAATGGCGGCGGGGGGCGCTTGCATCGTAAGATATTTGCCCCAGCTGCGTACCGCGGGTTAAGTAAACAGCCGTTGGGACCCGCCTTTTGGCTAAACGGATTCGGTATGTCCTTTTTTCGCCTATCCGGCGGACCGCCGGGGAATATGCTACTTTGAAACGCAACCCGATCTGATACCCTGGGGGTCGAGAACGGGACTTTCCCGCAATGAAAGAGAGGGATGCGAAAGTCCCGAGAAGGTCTGGGATTAGGACGCTCTTCGTGTTTGTCAAGGATGAAGTCTTCCGGGCTTCTCTTCAATTGAAGGCTAAAGCCTTATTGGATCAACCCAACAGATGTCTCAATTCCGTTGGGAGGCCGAATCTGACCTTTTCCTCCTCAGCGGCTCGCCATTCCTCGATCTCCTCCGTGCCCATGGCTCTGAAGAATTCGACCACTTCTGTCACCAGATGCTCCGGGGCACTCGCCCCAGCAGTTATGCCGAGTGTGGATACCCCCTTCAGGTAGGGCCAGTGGATTCCGCTCACATCGTCCACAAGGAGGGCCCTCGTGTTGCAGGACTCTGCGACCTCTGCCAGTCTCCTGGAATTGGAGGAATTCCTCGATCCTATCACGAGTATGAGGTCGCACAGGGGGGCTATCTCTTTCACAGCGGTTTGCCTGTTGGTCGTGGCATAGCAGATATCCTTTTTGGCAGGTGTCACTGCCAAAGGAAACCTCTTCTTTATCGCCTCCATGATCTCCTTTGTCTCGTCCAGGGAGAGGGTCGTCTGGGTTATGACGGCAACCTTATCGGGACGAGGGACCTCCACCTTCTCTATGTCCTCCACAGAAATCACAAGCCTTATATGCTCGGGGGCTTCCCCCATGGTCCCCACCACCTCCTCGTGCCCCTCGTGGCCCACAAGGAGTATGGTCCTTCCCTCTCGAGCGAATTTCCTCGCCTCCATATGCACCTTTGTCACGAGGGGACAAGTGGCATCCACCACCCTCAGTCCTCTCTTTTGCGCCAGAGTCCTCTCCTTGGGCGATACCCCATGGGCCGAGAAAATCAAGAGACTCCCCTTGGGCACTTCCTCCACCCTGTCCACGAACACAGCCCCCCTCTCCCCCAGCTCCCTCACCACGTGGGTATTGTGGACTATCTCGTGGAACACGTATACAGGAGCACCCACTATCCTGAGGGCCATCTCCACGGTCTCTATCGCCCTCTTGACCCCGGCACAGAAGCCCCTGGGATTCGCCAATATTATTCTTTTGGGTGGACAGAAACCCCCTCTTCCCTCAATTCCCTGTGCCAATCTTTCCCTCCTCGACCTTTTCCTTCCATGCTAACTCACGGGGTCTTCGAGGAAAAGGGGGCGAGGGTTCAGGCCTTGGGATTCCCGCGGTTCTTGACGCAGGTTTCTTTTGCAAGGAACATAGAGAGGATGAGAGAGGGATTGCTGGGAAGATCATGCCCCCATTTTCCACAGAAGCCATCATCTTGGGTGCTCGGGATTTCCAGGAGAGGGACATCCTCCTCACCCTTTACGGAGATGAAAGGGGGAAGTGGAGGGGTATTGCCAAGGGGGCCAAGGCGAGCAAGAAGAGGTTCGGTGCGAATCTGGATCTTCTGTCTCGCGTGAGGGTGCATGGATCGGAGAAGAGGGGCTCCTCCCTCTCGATAGTCCAGGGGATAGACCTTTTGGAACACTTTAGAATGGTCCGGCAGGATCTGGATTTCTTTGCCAGGGCATGTTACGTGGCGGAATGGGCAGATGGATGTCTGCCAGAGAGGCAGCCCATCAAGGGTTTCATGGAACTCCTCCTGTGGACAGCGAGAAATCTCTCCAATGAGAGCCAAAGGGAGGAAGTGTTGAGGCTTTTCGAGCTGAAGAGCTTGGTTCTTTCGGGTTATGGCCCCAGGCTGGACAGGTGTGTCAAGTGCGGGAAGGAAGTGGAGGAGGAAGGAAAGATACATGTGAATGTCTCATCAGGGGGCATTGTCTGTAAGGAGTGCTCCCACGAGGGCCTCTTCAAGATAAATCCGGGGACCCTCAAATTGCTGAGGGAGGCCAAGGACCTTACGATGGAGAAGGCCCATAGGCTCAGGTTTTCGAGGCTCTCATTGAGGGAGGCCAAGGATCTCCTCAGGGAATTTTACGGCCACCATGTGGGCCGTAGACTTCGTTCCGTGAAATTCCTGGAGACGCACTCGGTCGCCCAGGCTTGAAAAGATTCTGACGGAGGTTTTGAAAGATGACCTTCCAAGAACTCATATTCGCTCTCGAGAGATACTGGGCCGGAAGGGGATGCTTGATTCAGCAGCCTTACGATCTGGAAGTGGGGGCCGGGACTTTTCATCCAGCAACATTCCTGCGGGTGCTTGGCCCAGAGCCTTGGAATGTGGCCTATGTTCAGCCATCGAGGCGTCCCACGGACGGGAGGTATGGGGAGAATCCCAATAGGCTCCAGCACTATTACCAGTTTCAGGTCATAATGAAGCCTTCTCCCGATGACATCCAGGACATATACTTGGAGAGCCTGGCTAGCTTCGGTGTGGATCCGACAATCCATGACATCAGATTCGTCGAGGATGACTGGGAGTCCCCCACCCTAGGGGCATGGGGACTGGGCTGGGAGGTATGGCTGGACGGGATGGAGATAACTCAGTTCACCTATTTCCAGCAGGCAGGGGGGATCGATCTGAGGCCAGTGGCTGTGGAGATAACTTACGGGATAGAGAGGATAGCCATGTACCTCCAGGGAGTGGAAAATGTGTTCGACCTGAAATGGGCCCCTGGGATCACTTACGGAGACGTTCACTTCAACGGGGAAGTGGAGTTCTGCAGGTACAATTTCGAGGAAGCGGATGTGGAGATGCTCCTCAGGCTCTTCGAGATGCACGAGGCCGAGGCCAACCGTCTGGTGGAGAAGGGATTGGTCTTCCCGGCCTACGACCAGTGCCTCAAGTGCTCCCACACATTCAACCTTCTCGATGCTAGGGGAGCCCTGAGCGTGGCGGAGAGGACCCGTTACATCCTCAGGGTCCGGAAACTTGCCAGGGCTTGCGCATTAGCGTATCTGAAGCAAAGGGAGGAGTTGGGATTTCCCCTCCTCAAGAGACATTAGCCCCGATTCCTCGTAAATGGACCGGGCGAGGTCCCCTCGCCCCCAGGGGATGGATCCAAGGAAGACACAATGGGAGGTTCAGGGCACGGGGAGGACAGCGTCCAGGAGCTCCTGGGGGATCGGCCTTCCTACCTCCTTCTCGGGCCTCCTTTTCCTGAATCTTCTGTGAATCCACCACCATTGATCAGGATACTTCCTGATAGCCCTCTCTGTCTGAAGGCTCAGAATCGTCGAGATGCGCCAGACATCCTCCTCTTTTTTCCCAGTGAGGGGTGGCTTCACTTGGGGCATTATGACAATTCTGTGTTCGAGGCCATGAACCCTTCTTATGAAGGTGGGGAGTATGGGAGCTTGGGTCCTCAGGCTCATGAGGGCAGGACCAGCGAAGCTAGGGACCCAGTGGCCGAAGAAGGGCACGAAGAGGCCTCCTTCCGATACATTGAGATCAGTGTGAACCGTGAGCACGCCGTTGGATCTCAGAAGCGCCATTCCCTCTTTGGCGGATCTCCACCTGGGCTTGTCTTTCACTGTTCTCACTCCATAGCGGCTCCTCCATTCGTCCAGGAACTTGGCTACGGGCCTGTGGCGCGGATCCCTGATGATGACGCCTATGGGGTATCCTTCCAAACCGAGTCTGGCCAAGATCAGGGGAAAGTTTCCAAAGTGGGCTGTTGCCAATATGGCGCCAGATCCCCTCTCGAGAGCCCTGTCCAGATTCTCCAGGCCTTGAAGGGCAACCCTCTTCCTGAGGGAGCCCAAGGACATAAAGCCTTCATGGCCCAACTCCGCCAGGTTGAGCCCCAAGCTCACCATGAGGCGAGCCATTATCTCCCTCCTTCTCCATGGCTCTAGAGAATCACCCAAGGCAAGCCTCAGGTTCTCCAAAGCCACCCTCTTTCTCGGCCCCGCAAGGAGGAGGATGGCCTTTCCCAAGTTCTTGCCCATAGCCAAAATCGAGCTTTCGGGCACCACTTTGAGGAGCAGGTAGAGATGTCCCAACAGGACAAAGGCGGCCCATGCCCCAGGGCCCCTTTTGGCCCATTTCAAGATGGCTCTACTCCTTTCTCGAGCAAGGGAAATCATGAGATTCGGGTTTTCTCAGTTACCCTGCTGTGGCGGAGGGGGCATGGGCTGAGGTCGCACTGTGGGCCCAGCAGGTTGAGGGCCCTGGGCTCCCTTGAAGGGAGAGGGAAGTCCAAGGGGGCCTCTTTCCCCTGATTTCCTCCCCACGATCCAGATGTATGCGAGGGCTGCGAAGGCCAAAATGAGGATGACTCCCCAAACGATCCTCTTTCCCCTTCCCCTTTTCTCCGTTGGGAAAGGCTTTCGTACGTTGGGTTTCTGGATCTTGGGCCTTTGATCCTCGTAGCGCAAAAGGACTTCGTTCTCATCCAGACCCACATACCTAGCATAGCTTCTCAGAAATCCTCTCACATACACATCGGCTGGAAGCTCCTCCCACCGACTGGCCTCCAGGGCTTGGAGGACCTTCATGGAGATCTTGGTTCTCTGGGAGATCTCCTCCAGCGATATGTTGCGAAGTCTCCTTTCCCTGGCGAGGTACTCTCCGAAGGCCTCCCCCTGGGCCATCTCCTCTGCCGAGACATTCTCCTTTTCCATCCCCGCACCAACCTCGAGAGGACTTCTTCCCGCTCAATCCCACTATCGGGCCGCATAGACCATCTTATAGGGACCCACTTCAATTACATCCCCGTCTTTCAGCTCGGCTCTCTCGGAGATGGCCGAACCATTGAGCTTCACCTTGCCTTTTTCCTGTGGGATTATCGAATAACCGGACGGGCCTCTGGCGATCAAGGCTGCCACCTTGGGATCGAAAAGGCCCTTGAGCTTGATGTCAGCGTCTTCCTTCTTGCCTATTACCGTGAGTCCCTTCTTGAGGAGGATCTCGGGGTTGCCTTCGGGCTCGAGGAACTTGAGGCGACCCTGGGGTGGAGGGCCCTGAGCAGGGGCCCTTTTCTCAGGCTCCTCTTGGGGGCCTCGAATCTCTGAGGGGGTCTCCTGAGGTCTTGTCACCTGAGTCTCGTCCTCGAACACTATGGTGTGTCTGCCTATGGTGATCTCATCCATGTGGTTCAGTTTGGCTTGGAGGATCTTCTTGTTGTTGACGTAGGTCCCATTGGTGCTCTTGAGGTCCACGATGATATAGGATCCGTCCACCTTCTCTATCTTGGCGTGGTTTCCCGAGACAGCGAGATTGTCTATCCTTATGTCGTTCCCAGGTCTCCTCCCTATTCTGATGGAGGACTTGGTCACCTCGTGGACCTGCACCACTGTCCCTTGGAATTTGACTATGAGCCTTGGCATGCCCTAAACCTCCTGGCCGTGAGGGCCCCTGAGCCTCGGTGTGGTCATTGCCTCCCCCAGGGGACGTCCTTTTCGCCGATGCCCACCAAGACGACTGTGACGTTGTCCGGACCTCCGCTGGAAAGGGCCTGGTCTATGAGAGCTTTAGCAGCTTCTTCCAGATCCCCCATGTGGGTCTTCAGGACCTCCTCGATGATCTCCCTTGGAACCGCATCCGAAAGACCATCGGTGCACAGAAGATACAGGTCCCCTTCCTTTCGAGGATATGTGGCTATGTCCACCTCCACATCCCAGACTACTCCCAAGGCCCTCGTGATGACATTTTTGGCCTTGGAGAGCCTGGCCTCCTCCTCCGTGAGAAGCCCCATTCTCACCTGTTCTGCGATCCACGAGTGATCTTCCGTGAGCTGAACAAGTTGCCCATCCCTCAGTCTATAGATCCTGCTGTCTCCCACGTGAAACTGCACAATACCATCACCCGCGGCAGCCAGGGCAACGAGGGTTGTCCCCATTCCCCTGTGTCTCGGATCCCCTTGGGAAAGGACGAATATTGCCTCATTGGCCCTCCTTATGCTCTCGAGGAGAGCTTCCCTGCAGGCCGTGAGGAGCCCCTCGCCTACCTCTTTCCCTTGATTCTCGAACCACTTTCTGTAATCCCTGCTTATGAGCTCTACGGCCATGGAGCTTGCCACTTCCCCGGAGAGATGCCCCCCCATTCCATCAGCCACGAGAAAGAGTCCCGAATCCAGATCTATCCGGAAGGCGTCCTCGTTGTTGGGTCTCACGCATCCCACATGGGTCATCCCAGCTGCAATGATCGTTTTGCCGGAAACCTTTGTCAAGGCAAACCTCTGGTCATATCGAAGAGTTGCATCCCACAGGATATACTCTACAAACCCAAGCCCAATACCCTCCCCCGAAACCAACGAGAAAATACAACACAAGAGGGCTCCAGTAAAGACTCGGGGCCGTCACTCCCTTCTTTCCTCCTCGATGGATTGAGAGAGGCGACTCGTCTGCTCCATGGAGTGCTTGAAACGGCTAGCGTGGTTACGAGGCATCACGGGGGGCTATCAGCGCAGTCCAACTCTTCCTCACAAAATAGAGGAAGCCAGGGGAATTCTCCCCTGGCCCTCTTCCCTTGGCTCCCCGAGTAGGACTCGAACCTACAACCTAGTGGTTAACAGCCACCCGCTCTGCCGATTGAGCTATCGGGGAATTTGTCCAATCCCACTTTGAAACCCGCGAGTTGCTCCCCCTGGACGGGATCCGACCAGAGAAACTTTAGCTCGCACCCCTGGCGAGAGCATTCTCGCTTGGTCTTATACCAAAAAAAGCGCCTCCTGTAAAGGCTCGTCCGAGATCCCGTTGGAAAAAGGTGGGGGGTCTCTAAGGGCTCGCTCCTCAAGCTCCTTGCCCTTTGCCAGCACTCTCGGTATAAGGTTGAAGATCTTCCCGATGGGATCCCCTTTTTAAGGTGTGAGGCGAGGCCAAGGCCCGCCATGGCAAATTTAGAGGAACAGGATCTATGGGGAAAGTGGCTCCGCGAAAGCTTGCCATTGTAGCGATCCTCTACTTTGCCGAGGGTTTCCCCTTCGGATTTGTCTTGGATGCAGTGCCCATCTTTCTCAGACAGGGGGGAGCTACCCTCGAGACAATAGGTGTTATGAGCCTCGTGACTCTCCCCTGGTCCCTCAAGCTTCTCTGGGCTCCAGCTGTGGACAGATGGTTTGGGGAGAAGGCCTGGATTCTCTCGTGCCAGATCTTCTTGGCCGGTTCCATGGGGGCTGGTTATTTCCTGAGGGTTTCAGATCCGCTTCTATTCTTTTGGCTCCTCACCCTGGCCTTTTTCTCCGCAACCCAGGACATTGCCTGCGATGCCTATACCATCCGACTCCTGGACAGGAAGGAGCTCGGGGTGGCCAACGGTGTCAGGGTTTCGGCTTATCGGATGGCACTGATCCTCTCGGGTGGGGTCCTTGTGGGCTCTGTATCCAGGATAGGGTGGCACGGGGCCTTTCTCGCGGCCTCGGGGGTTATGGCCCTATGCGCCCTGGCATCGAGCCTCACACTTCCCGCATCAAAGGACTATCCCTCAGCTTCTGGCTTGCCTGTGATGAGGCCATTCCGTGAACTCCTCCAGAGGCCCTCGGCTTTCCAAGTCCTTCTGTTCATCGTCCTCTACAAGCTCGGAGACATGGCCATGGGGCCAATGGTCAAGCCGTTCTGGGTTGACAGGGGTCTATCGCCTTCGGAGATCGGGTTCATCACGGGAACAGGAGGCATTGTGGCTTCCATCCTGGGGGCCCTTGTAGGCGGGTACCTCACCTCCTCCTGGGGAATATTCAAGGCATTGTGGGTGCTGGGAATACTCCAGGCAGGGAGCAATCTGGGATATGCCTTTGTCGCCGCAGTGCCCGAGACCGGCCACATGGGGGTCTATGGGGCCTCTTTTCTGGAATCCTTCTGTGGGGGTCTTGGAACAGCCCCCTTTCTGGCCTTCCTCATGGCCATATGTTCCAAGGAGTTCGCTGCCACACAGTATGCTGTGCTCTCAGCTCTGTTCGGAATTGCTCGCTCTTTGGCCGGAGCTGCAAGTGGATGGCTTGCATCCTCAATGGGCTATGAGTCCTATTTCACGCTGACCTTCCTCATGGCTGGGCCAGCATTTTTGTTGTTGCCCTGGGTGAGAAAGTGGAGCTGGGAAAGATGATAGGAGGTTTCGGTGTAAACCGGGTGGGGATTTGGGGGTATAATGGGGGGTTGTAAGCTCAGGGAGGAGAGATGAGAGGGATAATCCAGATGGGATCGAGAGGTCATAGCTCCTTCAAGGCCGTCCTCTCAGTGGCCCTGATCCTCTTTGGAGTCTGGAGTTGCTCGGAGGGAAAAAGTCAGGTTCCCAAGCCTAAACCAGCAGTGCCTGTCACTGTTGCAGCCGTCATGAAAAAGACGATCCCCTTGGATATCACTGCGATAGGGACCGTTCAGGAGTATACCACTGTGGCCATAAAATCGAGGGTTGGTGGCGAACTTCTGAGGGTCCACTTCAGAGAAGGCCAGGAGGTGTCCAAGGGAGACTTGCTCTTCACTATAGATCCCAGGCCCTATGAGGCCGCCCTCGCCGAGGCCAAGGCCAAGCTCGCCAAGGACATGGCTCTCCTTAGGAAAGCCCAGGAGGATGCCAGGAGGTATGCCTCTCTGATAGAGAAGCAGGTGGTGAGTCAGGAGCAGTACGATCAGGTGAGGGCGAACCTGGCCTCACTTGAGGCCACAGTGAAGGCAGACGAGGCCGCTGTGGAAAGCGCCAAACTGCAGCTCAGCTACTGTTACATCTACTCGCCCGTATCCGGGAGGACAGGATCCCTCCTCGCCCACCCTGGCAACATCGTGAAGGCCAATGACGAAAACAAGTCCCTCGTTGTCATAAGGCAGCTAGAGCCCATATATGTCGCCTTCTCCGTTCCCGAAGGGCACCTTCCCCTCATACGGAGCAAATGGTCCAAGGGTAGGCTCCCAGTGCTAGTAAACATCTCGGATGGAACGGGTCGGCAGTTGGAGGGGGAGCTGACATTCATGGAGAACACAGTGGATGTGACTACGGGAACAATACTCCTCAAGGCCACCTTTCCCAACAAGGATCGTTCCCTTTGGCCAGGCCAATTCGTGAATGTGCGACTGAGACTGGAAGAGGAGCCGGACGCCCTGGTGGTTCCCTCCCAAGCAATCCAAACAGGGCAGCAGGAGGCCTATGTCTTCGTGGTCAAGGGCGACAGCACTGTGGAGATACGGCCAGTCAAGGTAGCGAGGACAATGGGAGAAGAGGTTGTGGTCTCTCAAGGGCTCCAAGCCGGAGGACAGGTGGTCACAGAAGGGCAGATAAGGTTGGTGCCAGGGGCCAAGGTGGAGGTGAAAAACAATCCTTCCCAGGAGGGCTCATCCCCGTGAACATTTGCGAGCCCTTTGTGAGAAGGCCTGTCATGACAACCCTCCTCATGGGAGGGATAGTCCTTTTCGGGGCCATGGCATATAAGCTTCTTCCCGTAAGCGACCTTCCCAATGTGGATTTCCCAACAATACAGGTTCAGGCGAGCCTCCCCGGTGCGAGTCCAGAGACCATGGCTTCATCCGTTGCGACTCCACTCGAGAGACAATTTTCCACAATTTCGGGCCTGGATTCCATGACTTCGACAAGCTCCTTGGGCAACACCTTGATAACCCTGCAATTCTCCCTCGAGAGGGACCTCGATGCAGCAGCTCAGGATGTCCAGGCAGCAATAGCATCTGCCCTGAGGCAGCTCCCCCCGGACATGCCATTTCCTCCCTCCTACAGGAAGGTGAATCCAGCGGATCAGCCCATAATGTATCTGGCCCTCACCTCGCCCACTCTTCCCCTTTACCTCTTGGATGACTATGGCGAGACCATAATAGCCCAGCGCATCTCCATGGTGAGCGGAGTTGCCCAGGTTCTCGTCTATGGGGCACAGAAATATGCCGTGAGAGTCCAGTTGGACCCCAAGGCCCTGGCCTCCAAGGGCATAGGGATAGACGAGGTGGCAAAGGCAGTTTCGAAGGCCAATGTGAACTTGCCCACGGGGACCCTTTACGGTCCCCAGAGGGCCTTCACGGTGCAGGCCACGGGTCAGCTCTTTGAGGCAAGCGCTTACAGACCCATCATCGTGGCTTACAGGGCTGGAAAACCCGTCAGGCTCGAGGAGCTAGGCCGCGTCCTGGACAGTGTGGAAAACGACAAGATAGCGGCATGGTTTGTCAACCAAAGAGCGATAATCCTCGCTATCCAGAGACAGCCAGGAACAAACACTGTGAGAGTGGCCAAGGCCATAAGAGAGCTCCTCCCCATTTTCGAGGCCCAACTGCCCGCCTCTGTCTCCATGCACGTCCTCTACGATAGGTCGGAGTCCATAGAGGAGTCGGTCAGGGATGTCCAGTTCACTCTGGTTTTGGCCCTAGGGCTTGTCGTGATGGTCATATTCTTGTTCCTCAGGAACCTATCGGCCACGATAATTCCGAGCTTGGCCATGCCTTTGTCCATAACTGGGACATTCGCGGTGATGTACCTGGCCGGATTCAGCATGGACAACCTCTCCCTCATGGCCCTGACCCTCTCCCTGGGATTCGTGGTGGACGATGCCATTGTCATGCTGGAAAACATAGTGAGACACATGGAGATGGGCAAAAGACCCCTTGAAGCTGCCCTGGATGGATCCAGGGAGATCGGATTCACCATAGTGTCCATGACCTTGTCTCTGGCAGCAGTTTTCATCCCGGTCCTCTTCATGGGCGGAATAGTGGGACGCTTGTTCCACGAATTTGCAGTGACCATAGCCGTAGCGGTCCTCATATCCGGGTTTGTCTCTTTGAGTCTCTCTCCCATGCTCTGTAGCAGGTTCTTGAGACACGAGGGGTCTTCACGGAGCAGAATTTACAGGGCAACTGAAAAGGCATTCGACTTCGTGCTGCAAGTTTATGGGGCCGGCCTCAGGTGGATCTTGCTCCACAAGGCCCTAGCCATGGTCTTCACAGGTCTCGTAATGGTCCTGACCATCTATCTTTTCGTCGCCATCCCCAAAGGCTTCATCCCCAGTGAGGACACAGGACAGCTTGTGGCCATAACAGAGGCCCCGGAAGGCATCTCCTTCTATTCCCTCGTGGAGCATCAAAAGAGGGTCGCGGCAGTGGTGGCTGAGGATCCCAACATAGAGGCCTTCATGTCCAGTGCTGGGGCAAGGGGAGGCATCATCGGTAGCAACCAGGGGACCCTTTTCATGAAGCTCAAGCCGAGGGCTGAAAGGCAGATGTCGGCCGACGAGGTGGTCCATTCCCTCAGGCAGAAACTCATGGGGCTGCCAGGGATGAAGGTCTACCTGCAGAACCCACCCCTTATAAGGATTGGGGGAAGATTCGCCAAGAGCCAGTACCAGTTCACCATCCAGAGTCCCGACACAAACGAGCTTTACAGGTGGGCGCCCATTTTCGAGGAGAGGATGAAGGCCCTGGAAACCATAGTGGACGTCTCCTCGGATTTGCAACTGAAGAACCCGGAAGTGAGAGTGCTCATAGACAGGGACAAGGCAGCGGCTCTCGGGGTGAGTGCGGAACAGATTGAGGATGCCCTTTACTCCGCTTATGGATCGAGACAGGTCTCCACCATATACGCTCCCAACAACGACTACAAGGTGATCATGGAACTTCTGCCCGAGTATCAGAGGGATCCCGCGGCCCTTTCCATGCTGTACATTCGTTCGACCTCGGGTCAGCTGGTTCCCTTGGAGGCTGTGGCGAGAATAGAGGAAGGGGTCGGTCCCATGAGCGTCAACCACTCGGGTCAGCTCCCCTCGGTGACCTTCTCCTTCGATCTCAAACCCGGTGTGGCCCTCGGCCAAGCGGTCTCAGAGATAGACAGGCTGGCCAGAGACCTCCTCCCTCCCACCATAACCACTAGTTTTCAGGGAGCGGCTCAGGCATTTCAGAGCTCCATGGAAGGTCTGAGCCTCCTTCTCATCATGGCCGTGTTGGTGATGTATCTGATCCTGGGGATCCTGTATGAGAGCTTCATCCATCCCATAACCATCTTGTCCGCCCTGCCGTTTGCAGGATTTGGGGCCCTTGCCACTTTGATGATCTTCAAGACAGAGCTCAACATCTACTCCTTCGTGGGTTTGATAATGCTTGTGGGCCTCGTGAAGAAAAATGGCATCATCATGATAGACTTCGCACTGGAAGCCCAGAGGACAGAGGGGAAGAGCACAACAGAGGCCATCTATCAGGCATGCATGGTGAGGTTCAGACCCATTATGATGACCACCATGGCTGCGCTGATGGGGACTCTTCCCATAGCCTTGGGTTTCGGGGCGGGGGCAGGATCCAGGAGGCCGCTGGGGCTGGCAGTGGTCGGGGGCCTTCTCTTCTCGCAGCTCGTGACCCTCTACGTCACCCCGGTCTTCTTCGTGTACCTGGACAAGCTTCAGCGTGTGTTCCTGGGGAAGAGGGCCGTTGTGCAACCCAAGCCTGGTGAGTCTTTTGGACCGTGAAGGTTGATGGTCGGGAGGGGTAGGAGATGAGTCTCGAAGCACCAGCCCTTGAGGAAAGTCCCATCCTCTTCGGAGAGGACAGGACAGAGGGTATAGTGGCAGTGGAACCCGTGGGAGATTCCACCATGAGGGTTTTCATCAGGAGCCCCCGGGGGATAGAGAGCCAGGATGAGGTCTTTGAGCCATTTCTCCTCGTCGAGGAGAGGGAGCTCATGGATGGCTTCAAGGGCAAGTGGGACGTGGAGTCCCTTTCGGGGACCAATGCTTACAGGTACATGGTGAGGCTGAGCTCCTGGTCCGATTGTTTGAAGGCGAGGGACTTCCTTCAGAGGAAAAGTGGTCTTCCTCCCTCGGACCCCCAGGCTCCGTATCTTTTCATCTCGGATCCGGTGCACCAGTTCCTTCTCCTCACCGGTAAGACCCTTTTCAAGGGCCTGCCATTCAAGGATCTTCACAGGCTTGCCCTGGACATTGAGACGGCATGCGCCCCAGGTTATGAATTCTCGAATCCCCAGAGGGACGAGGACAGGATCATCTCCATAGCCCTAGTGGACAACAAGGGATATTCGGAAGTGCTCCTTGGGACTGAGCTCCAGGAAGCCGAGATGCTCGAGGAGCTAGGGGAGAGAATCCGGAAAATTGACCCGGATGTCATAGAGGGTCACAACCTTTTCAATTTCGATCTCGAATACATCTGCGCCAGGGCCAAGCGTCACGGGATCAAGCTCCTTTGGGGTAGGGGGGGCGAGGAAGCGAAGACCAGGCGCTCTCGATTCACAGTGGCTGAGAGGATCATCGACTATACGAGGATGGAGATATTTGGCCGTCACGTGGTGGACACCATGTTTCTCCTCCAATACTACGATGTGAGCGCGAGGGAGCTCGAAAGCTACGGCCTCAAGGCCGCAGCGGTCCACTTCGGCCTCTCCGAGGAGGATCGCACTTACATAGAAAGGGGCAAGATCCAATGGTATTACGAGAATGACCCTTCCACCCTCGCCAAGTACAACCTCGATGATGCCAGGGAAACCCTGGCTCTGTCCGAGCTTCTGGGGCACTCCTTCTTCTTGCAGGCAAGGATGTTTCCTTTCTCCTACCAGAACATCTTCGTGAGAGGGAACGCCACCAAGATCAACTCCCTTTTCCTGAGGGAGTACATCAGGAAAAGGGCCTCTGTCCCCAAGCCGCCTGGCAAGGGGGAGGAATTCGAGGGGGGATACACGGATGTCTTTCTCTCGGGTGTCGTGCGCAACGTAGTCCATTGCGATGTGGCGTCCCTCTATCCCTCCATCATGCTGGAGTACGGCATAGCCCCCTCCAGGGACGAGCTAGGTATCTTCCTCCCACTCCTCAGAGATCTCAGGACCTTTCGCCTGGAGGCCAAAGCCAGGGCACAAAAAGCTAAGGACCAGCACGAGAGGGATTACTACCAAGCCCTCCAGCAGACCTTCAAGGTGCTCATAAACTCCTTCTACGGATATCTGGGAACGGAGATCCACCATTTCGCGGATCCCAATGCAGCAGCCCAGGTCACCCGGTTGGGCAGAGACCTGATAAAGCAGATGCTCTCTTGGCTCAAAGAGAGGGGGGCCAAACCCGTAGAGCTGGATACCGATGGCATATTCTTCGTGCCTCCTCCTGAGGCGAGCACGGAGGAGGGAGCGAGGAGGCTCGTGGAGGAGCTCTCGGAGTCACTTCCCGGAGGCATCCAGGTGGAGATGCAGGGCCTCTATCCTGCCATGTTCTCGTACAAAAGGAAGAACTATGCCCTGCTCGACTCCAAGGGCCAAGTGATAATAAAGGGTAGCGCCCTGAGATCCAGGGGAATGGAAAGATATCTCAGGGAGTTCCTCTCCGGGATGATAAGACTCGTCCTCCAGGAAAAGGCGGATGAGATCCCAGCGCTCAAGAGGGAATTCGAGGAGAGGATATGCTCCCACAAGCTGGACATATCTTGGCTTGCCAAGACAGAGACCCTCACAGAGTCTCCCGAGACTTACAAACAGAAAGTGGCAGCGAGAAAAAGGAACCCGTCAGCCACCTATGAACTCGCCCTCGCATCGGGAAGGAACTACAGGGCCGGAGACCAGATATCCTATTATGTAACGGGATCTCGTCGCACAGTCAGAGTTTACGAGAACTGCAAATTGGTCTCGGATTACGATCCCGAAAGACCCGATGTCAACGTAGATTACTACCTCTCCAAGCTTGAGGAGCTCTACAAGAAGTTCCAGGACATGCTGCCCCAGTGCGCCCTGCACGAGGGCCTTCTCCCCTCGGAAGGTCTCGAAGGGGAAACCGAGAAAGAAGGCAAAAGCCTCCGGAAGACCCGGAAGAAGTGAAGGCCTCAACTGGCCCTATTCCGAAAAGCCTCTCGCCTTCTTAGTGGAGCCAGGAGGGCCCCAGTGGGGGCTCAGGCTTCCTTGGAGTCAGACCGCGGGCCAATCCACTGGCCCGCGGGATCGCACTCTCACGAGGTCTTCACAGGTTCGAAGGCATAGTAATATCTCTCCACCTCCACCACCTCTCGCCCCTTTTCCATTGGGACAGGCGGTACCTTGAATACGTGGAGCCTGACCCTGTCTCCCTCCTTGAGCTCGCCCATTTTGGCGTTGACTATTCTCGTGAAGAGCCTGAGCTGGCCATCCAGGTCCACCAGGGCGTGAATGAGAGGGGTCTCGAAACCCAGGGGCACTCCCACTTCCTCCTCTGTGACCACCAAGACCGTGCCTTCCGTGGGCAGGTCCACCCATTCGAGCTCGTCCGACATGCACTCGGGACATACGACCCTGGGAGGAAACGGTCTGGCCCCGCACTTCTTGCATCTGGTAGTGGTGAAGCGGCCCTCCTTCAGGTGCTGGTAAAAAGGATATATCCTGTTGAATTCCGGTGCCTGCTGGGGGTAGAGATCCATCGTGGCGATATATTTGCCCTGGAACAGATCCATGCTATGCATTAGGCTTCCCTCCCGTAGATCAGCACAGTGTGAGCAGCAATGAAACCACTCAAGTTGTGGGTCAGGCCAAATTGAGCTCCTTCTACCTGCCGCACCGCATCCCCCCTCAGTTGCCTCATGATCTCGATGGCCTGTCTTATTCCTGTGGCCCCGAATGGATGACCACATGAGAGAAGGCCTCCATCGGTATTGACTGGCACCTTTCCACCGAAGTCGGACTGTCCGTCCTGGATGAACCTTCCACCCTCGCCCTTCTCGCAGAAACCCAGGTCCTCGTACTCTATGATCTCCGAGATGGTGAAGCAATCGTGGGTCTGGGCCACGTGGATGTGGGAAGGGGTTAGCCCAGCTGCCTTGTAAGCTTGTTGGGCAGCTGTCTTGAGAGCAACCCATGTGGTCCAATCAGGCATGTTGGCAGACATGTTGTGCACCGAGGCCTGGCCTGTGCCCATTATGTAAACGAGGGGCTTGTCCGTCAGTTGCTTGGCCTTCTCCTCACAGGCCAGGATCACGGCCGCCGCTCCGTCTGTTATGGGGCAGCAATCGTAAAGCTTCATGGGCCTCACTATTACCTTGGCATTCATGGCCGTGGCCAGATCAATGGGCTCCTGGAATTGCCCATTGGGATTGTTGAGGCCATTTCTACGATTCTTCACCGAGACCATGGCCATTTGTTCCTCAGTGGTCCCGTACTTCTTCATGTGTTGTTTGGCCACCATGGCGAATGCGGCAGGTGGCAATCCCAACCCCTGAGCCCCATCCCAATCATGGTCCACAGAGGCCATCTCGCTGTAGAAGACCTCCCACTTCTGGGGCATGTAAAGCTTCTCCCCTCCTATTACCATGACCACATCGGCGACCCCGGCCTTTATCAATCCGTAGGCGGTTATGATTCCGGAGCTCCCGCTCGCACACAAAAGCTCCACCCTCATGCACACGCTCCTTGGCTTTATTCCCACGTGTTCCGCCACAAGGGGAGCTAGGTGGGTCTGGAAGGAACACCTCTCGGTATAGGCCGAGGATACTATTATTCCATCCACGTCCTTATTGGTCACATTGGGATTGTCGAGGAAACAAGCCCTCGCCGCCTCCTGGAAGAGATCCCTTTGAGAGGCGTTCCTCACACCCCATTTGCACATTCCTCCTGCTATGATGCATACCTTCCTCATGAGTTTACCTCCGGGGTGAACTGTTGGGATCGGCTCAGATTATACGCGAGGGTATTCTCCTGTCAAATATTTTCCCAGGAACTGAGTAGCGGTCCAGCTAAGGACCCGGGTCTCACCTGAAGATCCCATGGCCATCAACTCCCTTTTAGCTTCTCGACCCTAGCCACGAGAAACCTGGTTGTCCGAGGCCCTGGGGCTACCCTCTCGTCCATCCTGTAACCAACAACCCAGATGATTCCCTTGGCATCCTCGACAACCGGGACCGTCCATCGCTTCCTCCTGGGCACATGAGCATCCATGAGAAGATCCTGGAGTTTCTTGCTCCCACCCAGCCCCTTTGGCCTCATTCGGTCCGCGGCCTTTGGACTCCTCACGAGAAAAGGGGCCTCCAGTTTGTCAAGATCCATTATGGCACCTTGCCCGTGGGCAACCACATGAGGGGGGATCCTTTCCCTAGAGATCTCCCATTTGATGAGGACTCCTGCTTCGGGTATCTCGATCAGACCGGGAATTTCCACTGGATAGGAGAAGGATCGCGTGGTTGGCCTCTCTGTCCTCTCCATTATCATGTCTCCCATGGAGAGGATGAAACGCACCTTCCGGGGAAGATCGAGGTATTTTTCTCTTTCAGGACTCATGGCCAGCCTGTCCATGGCCTCCACATGCACGTGCTCCAAACTCTTTGTGCTTCCAGATGCGAGTTCGTAAGCCCTTCTCAGAAGCCTCAATCTCATGGCCTTGTGAAGGGTCCTGTACTTCTCGCCACAGATCCTAACCTCCTCGGCCGAGACCTCTCCCACCTCCGGCCACAGTCTTTCCACTTGAGTCTGAAGGTAGTCGTCCTCAAGGTGGCAGATCTCGGCTGTCCTGCACAGGGCCTTCACTATGGATGGATTGACCCATTTCTCCAGAAGGGGCAGGACCTCCTTCCTGATCCTCACCCTGAGGTACCTCCTGTCCTCATTGGTGGAGTCGACCCTGTAGGCCAGGCCCTTCTCCTGCAAGTACGAGAGTATCTCCTCCCTTTCGAGGCAGAGAAGGGGCCTCACGATCCTTCCCGTCCTGGGACACATGCCCGCCAGGCCCCCAGGGCCAGCCCCTCGGCCGAGGGCAGCCAACACAGTCTCCGCCTGATCCCCTCGATGGTGGCCTACGGCTATGCTCGATCCGCCGAACTCGGCTCTCATTTCCTCCAACAACCTGTACCTCGCCTCCCTGGCCTCCTCCTCGAGAGACCTCCCAGGAGTCCCCAGTGTGCCTGGGGGCACTGTCCTGTAGAGGAACTGGATCCCCATCTGCTCCGCCATGGTGCCCACGAATTCCAGGTCCTCCTGAGCCTCACTGCCCCTCAGGTTGTGGTTGACGTGGGCCACCCCCAATGTCCAATTCCACCTCTCAGCTAGTTCCCGAAGAATGCTCAGCAGGGCAATGGAGTCGGGTCCGCCTGATACTGCGACCAGAATCCTCTCCCCCGGCAGGAGGAGTTGCCCTTCGAGGATGAACCTGCTTACTTTCCTCACAACTTCCTCCCTCGCCCTGGGACGGGAAACACTTTTCCGAAAAGGAACTTCAGTTTGGCTCATGATCCTGGGTCAGAAATGCATCTCTTCCAGGGGAAGGGAGAAGGCCTCGGCCACACCGCTGTGGGTGACCTTTCCCCTGAAGACATTGAGGCCTCTCAAAAGGGCCCTGTTTCTGGCCAATGCTCCCTCGAGGCCTCTGTCCGCTATTTCCAAGGCATACGATAGGGTCGAGTTGGTCAGGGCATAGGTCGAGGTTCGGGGAACAGCCCCTGGCATATTGGTGACACAGTAGTGGACCACGTCGTGAACTATGTAAGTCGGGTCATCGTGAGTTGTGGGCCTCGTGGTCTCGCATATTCCTCCCTGATCCACGGCCACATCCACTATGGCTGCCCCTGGCTTCATCTTCTCAACCATGTCCTCGGTTATGAGCTTAGGGGCCCTGGCCCCTGGGATGAGGACGGCTCCTATGACCAAGTCGGCCTTCAGAACCTCCTCCTCTATGTTCGCCCTATTGGACATGACAGTGGTCACGTGTCCATGCATGATGTCTCGCACGTAGCCTAGACGGGTGGGATTGACATCCAAGATGCTCACCTGAGCCCCTATTCCCACAGCTACATGGCAAGCATTGGCCCCCACGATCCCTGCTCCTATTATCACCACTTTGGCCGGAGGAACCCCCGACACCCCGCTCAGGAGAATCCCCCTCCCTCCCTGGGTAACCTCTAGACATCTTGCCCCTACCTGGATCGATAGCCTGCCGGCCACCTCACTCATGGGAGCGAGGAGAGGAAGAGAGCCGTCATCCAACTGTATGGTCTCGTAACCGATGCCTATGCACTTTGCCTCCAACATCCTCTCCGTCAACTCCCTATTGGCAGCCAGGTGGAGGTAGGTGAAGATTATCTGGCCCTCTCGGAGAAGATGGTACTCCTCCTCAAGCGGCTCCTTCACTTTGAGGATCATCTCCGCCTCTTGCCAGATGAACTCGGGCTCACCAATGATCTCGGCACCAGCAGCCCTGTATTGCTCGTCCATGATGGCACTTCCCAGTCCAGCCCCCCTCTCTATCAACACCCTGTGTCCGTGGGAGACCAAAGCTGTCACTCCCGCTGGAGTGATCGCTACCCTTCTCTCCTGCTTCTTCCTCTCCTTGGGCACGCCGATTATCATTTTCCCACCTCCCCACAACTTCCTCTGCCACACCTTTCCCGAGTGTTTGAGCCTTTACCGAGGCCTCAAGATCTTCCAGGACTCCCACGGGCCCCATGAGGTCTAGAGGGGCTTCACGAGGCCTCTCCTTCCTCACCCTGTTGAGGCCCCCCGTAGACAAGCCCGATCTCCTCTATGATCTCTTTCGCCCTTTGAGCCATTTTCTTGGGGACCAGAATATCTGCCCAGCCTCTTTGAAGCACAAAGAGTCCATCGTAGGCTATCTCCTCGTGCTTCTTGACTATGGCCTCCATTCCTTCTCTGGCCAGGGCATCCACCACAATATCCGCCTCGAAGGGACCTTGAGCAACGTGAACCTTGACCATTGGCTCTTCAAGATCTTCGGGCAGTGGCATGAGGCCCTCCCATCTCTTTTGTCTTGAATATCGAAGAATATCTTAGCATACTTTTGCGCGAGACTTGCGGCAGAGGGTAGACTCTTTGGGGAAAAGGAGGAGCAAAGTGAGCCTTCAATCTCTTTGGCCCAAGGGGACCTTGTGGTTTCTGACATTGTTTTCAGTGGGGTTTTTGGGACCCCAGGCTTTGGCTGACCTCCTTCATCTGAAATCAGGAGGCGTTGTGGACATAGGGTGGGACTACAAGATAAGTGGCGACAAGGTGATGATCAAGAAGCAGGAGGGATACATAGCTATACCCCTTTCGGATGTCAACAAGATAGAGAAAACGGAACGGAAATCCCTTCCACAGCCAACCGTTGGCGAAAAGATGGAGAAGCCCGAGGCGGATGAGGGGAGTGCCCCCACGGAGGTTGTGGAAGGTGGCGATTCGGCAAAACTGGTCTCCCTCATAGAGGAGGTCCTGGCCTATCTGTCGAGGGCTAACAGATCCTCCGAGCTCTCGGAGGAGGACAGGGAAGAGGGGCTAGATCTCATAAAGACGTGGATGGAAGAGACAAGGGAGATAATGGCCAAGACCAGGGAGTCCGCAACCAGGGATGTTGCCGAGGATCTCCTCAGGGAGCTCGAGACCCTCGACAGGGAACTCGGAGATGGAAAACTATCGAGCGGTCCCAAGATGGAAAGCTCTCTGCGGGAGATGCTCCAAAGGCTTTGAGAGGCGGTTTTGTCCGAGGGGCGCGTTCTGTGCGCCAGTGTAACGAGCCCTCGATTATGTTGAAGAACTTCATTGCCAGCCATGGATAGCCGAGAGACCCAGGGCCTAAAGGGGAGATGCCTCGCATAACCCCGTGCCCTCATTGCGGGCGTGCAGAGCCCGCCCCTCCGCGGGGGGCGAGCCTGGGTGAGAGGCCTTGGGGAGTAAACCCGGGGATAACGCCGAGGGTTTTTTTCTCGGAGGGACGCACTCCGTGCGTCCGCGTGGCAAGGCCCCACGAATGCCGAGGCATTCCATTTTCACCCGACGATGAGGCCGGAGGCTTGTGGCCTACCGGAGACATGTCTGGGCCAGGCCGATGCCTCCCTTGCGGGCGTGCAGAGCCCGCCCCTCCGCGGGGTGGACGCTCCGAGGTGAGACGGCCTTGCGGGGGAAGGCCCGAGGATAGGCGAAGGGCGTTTTTCTCGGAGGGGCGCGGTCTCCGCGCCCGGACGGTACGGCCGGACGAATGGCAAGGCATTGCGTTGCCACCGGTGGTTTTGCGACAAGCTGGTGGCCGAAGCGAGGCAACATTTGGGTTCGGCGTTATGCCTCCTTCACGGGCGTGCGGAGCCCGCCCCTCCGCGGGGGGCGAGCCTGGGTGAGAGGCCTTGGGGAGTAAACCCGGGGATAACGCGAAGGGTGGTTTTCCCGGAGGGACGCACTCTGTGCGTCCGTTTGGTACGGCCGAACGAATGCCAAGGCATTTCTTTCCCACCACATGCGTTGAACATTGCCCTGGGGCCTACCGGCCACATGTCTCGGTCGAGCGCAAGCCCACCTTGCGGGCGTGCAGAGCCCGCCCCTCCAGGGGACAAGCCAGGCAACGATCTCCTAGCTGGAAAGGGCCTGGGGAAGATGGACGCGGAGGATCGCTCGGCCCGGGGAGTGGTGTGCTCCATTTGTGTCGTCTTCATGCCATTTCATTTCTGAAAGTGGCCTCAGCCCATCTCGCCTTTTCCGAGATAGATACTATCTTGACAATTCCCGTGAGATTTGATTAAATGCCCGGCCAGTACACAGAAAAGGTAGGCTTCGCCACAGAAGACGATTGACCAATTTTTTGCCAGGAGGGTGGGGATGAAGCTCAAAGGTGGGATATTGGTCTTGGGCTTATTTTGGGGGGCTGTGGCCTTGGGCATGGTTGGGGGAGGAGATGTGGAATTCAAGATGAAGGGTGCCGGGCCTGTTCTCTTCAGTCACGATACCCATGTAGGAAGCCACTTCCTTGCCTGTACCGAGTGCCACGATTCTCTTTACACAGTCAAAGGAAAGCACAGACATGTGACCATGGATCAGATGGCAAAGGGGCTTTCATGCGGGGCCTGTCACAACGGACTGAGGGCTTTTTCCGTCAAAGACAACTGCCAGGTGTGTCATCAATGATAAGGCGAGACGGACTCGAACACATTTTTCGGGTCGAGGTTGATGGTTTGCCCGATGGGATCAGGGAGGGGGGATCATGTACGAGGACAAGGACGAGATTCAAGTGATGCAGGGAGATCTGAAGAGGGCTCTGGGGAAGGCGAGACCACAGTGGGCAATGGTCATAGATTTGAGAAGGTGCACGGGCTGCAGTGCGTGCACTGCGGCCTGTGTCGCGGAGCAGAAAAGTCCCCCAGGGATCATGTACAGGGTTGTCTACGAGGAGGAGTTCGGAAGTTTTCCCAAAGTGAGAAGAAGGTTCACCCCGAGGCTATGTAACCAATGCGACGACCCACCCTGCGTCAAGGCCTGTCCCAACAAGGGTGATGGAAAAGCTACCTGGAAGGACAAGGATTCGGTGGTTGTCATCAATTACATGCAGTGCATAGGTTGCGGAAAATGCGTGGTAGCCTGCCCCTACAAGGCCAGGGCCTTGGACGGAGGGGCTTTTTACACAGCCGGAACACCCAAGATCGAGGAATACGAGAAGGCCCCGAGCTGGGAGTATGGGAGAAAGTGGCCTAGGCGGGAGAACGAGATTCCCATTGGGACTGCCAGAAAGTGTCATTTCTGTGTCCACAGGCTCAAGGTGGGGATGCTCCCCGCTTGCGTTACCACCTGTCCTTGCAGGGCCAACTTTTTCGGGGACATGGAGGACCCGCAGAGCCTGGTCCACAAATGGATAAAGGAGAACAAGGAGAGGATCAAGGTCCTTGCCTCTGTGAGGACACCCGGAGAGACCCGACCTTCTCGTGCGGCCTTGAAGGGCATGAGAGCTCATGAGATTTCCCAACTCGTGGGTTATCCGGGCAAGGTCCCAGTGTTCGCGGAGAGTGCTCCCACAAAGCCAAGGGTCTTCTACGTGATGCCGTGAGGGAGGGAGGAAAAATGGCCGAGAGAAAGAATTCCAAGATTGGATCCATCACCCGAAGGGGGTTCGTGAAGTGCTCGGCGATCTTGGGAGGGGGTATCTTGGCCTCCCAGATGAAGTGGGCAAGGGAGCTTGTGGAAAGGGCAGAGGCAGGACTTTTGACCCCAGAGGAAGAATATGAACTCGTGAGGCCGGAAAATGTCCTCTATACCGTTTGTCTTCAGTGCAATACGGGCTGTGGGATAAAGGTCAAGCTCTATCGCAAGGAAAACATTGCAGTTGCAGTGAAGATAGACGGGAATCCCTACAATCCCTTCGTCATGGTTCCCCACATCTCCTACGACACTCCTTTCAAAGAGGCTCGCACCTTGGATGGTGCCATCTGTCCCAAGGGGCAAGCTGGCATCCAGACAGCATACGATCCTTACCGGATCACCAAGGTCCTCAAAAGGGCGGGGAAAAGGGGAGAGGGAAAGTGGATGACCATTCCCTTCGATCAAGCAATAGAGGAGATAGTGAACGGAGGGAAGCTCTTCTCCCATGTACCCGGAGAGGAGAACAGGGTGGTTGTGGGCCTCAAGGACATATGGGTACTGAGGGATCCAAAGATCGCCAAGGCAATGGCAGAGGATGTGAAGGCGATAATGACCTCCAAGGACAAGAAAAAGGCTGTCGAGGAATTCAAGGCAAAGCATGCGGCTAACCTCCACTATCTCATCGATCCAGATCATCCGGACCTGGGCCCCAAGAACAACCAATTCGTTTACTTTTGGGGAAGAAAGAAAGGAGGAAGGGGAGAGTTCGCTGCTAGATTCTTCGGGGACTACTTTGGCACTGTGAATACCCATGGTCACACGACCGTCTGCCAGGGTTCTCTGTACTTTACCTGCAAGGCCATGAGCGAACAGTATCAGTTCAACAAGTTCGGAGGCGGTGCCAAGTTTTACTGGCAGCCGGATTTGCTCAATGCCAAGTACATCCTATCCGTTGGGTCCAACCTCTTCGAGGCGAACTATGGCCCGCCCAACATGAGCTCGAGGCTGATTCCCAACATCGCATCGGGGAAGACAAAGCTTGTAGTGGCGGATCCCCGCTTCACCAAGGCGGCCTCCAAGGCTCACAGGTACATGCCCATAAAGCCCGGGACTGACGGGGCGTTTTTCTGTGCCCTCATCCGCTGGATCATAGACAACAAGAGGTACGATTCCAGATACCTGGCCAATGCCAACAAGGCAGCCGCCTCAGCCTCACGGGAGCCCACATGGACCAATGCGGTTTGTCTGGTCCGCATGGAGAAGGACGGAAGGCCGGGGAAATTCTTGAGGGCTCACGAGATCGGACTCCTCGAGCCCAAGAAGGTCGTGGACAAGGATGGAAAAGAACAGACCCTGGAGCATCTCGTGGTGATGAAGGATGGCAGGCCTGTGCCAGTGGATCCTAACGATGAGAAGGAGCCAGTGACAGGCGATCTGTTCGTGGACACAGAGATAAAGGGCATCAGGGTCAAAAGCGCACTCCAAATAGTCGCGGAATCCGCCAGATCCAAAAGCCTGGAGGAGTGGTCGAGAATATGCGGCATCCCCGTCGAGGACATAGTCCAGACGGCCAAAGAGCTCACGAGTTTTGGAAAACAGGCAGTGGTGGAGGTCCACAGGGGGGTTGCCCAACACACAAACGGGTTCTACAACGTGACCTCGGCCATGACCCTGAATTTGCTTCTTGGCAACTTCGATTGGAAAGGCGGGATGATAGCCGCATCCACTTACAACACGACCGGAGGGAGACCGGGCCAACCCTTCGAT
>Ga0209162_1000670_pt1 | contig 36491 bp, 28 predicted proteins | sample YNPNPMetaG_FD_187121 | JGI IMG/M metagenome (GOLD analysis project Ga0209162, IMG submission 187121) | Anoxygenic and chlorotrophic microbial mat microbial communities from Yellowstone National Park, USA - YNP NP MetaG (SPAdes) (version 2) ...
ATCCACCACAGCCCGCCGACAACCACAACGAGCACCACATTCAGCACCCATATGATAGCGACAGTCCATCTCATGAGCTTCATCCCGATTTCATTTTACCATACAAGATTCGAGGACACAGGCACACCGTATGCGAGGATTGTTCGGTTGTATCCTGTGAAGAGGAAAGGAAACAATGTATTGAGTAGTGAATCTTTATAATGCAAGAGTAACCTTCTTCTAGACAAGCCGTGGGAGATCCTCGTGAGGGGTTGAACCGGGCACTGCTCTCAAAGGTAGCTCTATCTGACCTTCTGACGAGTGATACTTGGTGCCAGCGCGTAGTCAATAGCGACTGCGACGGCTGGTTGGGCAGTAGGGCAGACTATCTCAGGAAACGCAACAAATGCTGGTGGGTGATGGACAACTACGTTCTTGTTACTTGCGGACAATGGCAACCATGGGACTGCTGTTACGAGCAGGAAGCGACGCCTGAACCTCCATGTCCACGTAGCCGGTCCCAAATCTATTGTACGCCGGTAACACCGGCGCAATGTCCGTAGGTTCAAAGGAGGGGAGGGGCAAAATGCTCACGGCAAGGGAGCCATCGCGTATCTTGGAAGGCGGTCTGTGCGCGCTGGTTGCCGGTATGGTCGGCCAGTACGCCGGATATGTGGTGTTCCGGCTGTTCCAGTTGTTCCGTGATTGGGTGGCTTCGGAGCTCTTTAACCAGCCACGCGCCTTGGTGGGGATGCCAGTGAGTTTCGTCTTTGTTCCCCCTCCCCATATTTGGAATACAGCAGCTGTCGTGGGGGCTGTGATCGGCCTGGTTGCTTACTGGATACATACGTCCACGTCGGATGCTCGTGTGCGAACAAAGAGGCGGCGTATATTCAATTTCGTTGTTACGGGCATCGCTGTCGTCGTGGGACGTGGAATGAACTTCATCGCGGATTGGGGTGTTTTGGTGATGGCGCTGGATGACATCGTGTCCCTGCTAAGCGCCTTATGGGTGACGTGGCAGCTTGTTGCTCTTTCTGACATGCTGGCACAGAGGTTGCGCCAATGATTACAAAGAAAGCATTTACACTGTTGGAACTGCTTGTCGTGCTGGCAATCATCGTTGTGCTGGTTGCTCTGCTACTACCAGCACTGACCGCAGTGCGGAAACGCTCGCTTACCGTTTCGTGCATCAACAATCTACATCAGCTTCATCTCGCCTGGAGCATGTATCGCGAGGACTACGAAGATACCTATCCCGCAAGCGCCGTCCAGATATTCCCCTACGTGCGCAACAAACAGGTGTTCGCGTGTCCCCTCGACTATTTCGGCGGGGCATCCCCACATGCAACGGAGCGGTTGTCTGCGCCGGTGAGCTATTTTTACCTCTTGAGTGATGACATCAATTCGGCTAAGAATATCGAGATATTGCACCGGCACGACCCTCATCATGGTGTATTCTACTGCGTGCTGCACGGCACGCCATGCGGGGGGCGGCTGTATGCCAAAAACTCCTTCGAGGGGGACGTGTTGCTAGTGCGTACTGACGGCGCAGTACGCACGAAGAAAGTCGGTCTCCGGTGTTTTCGGCTTTCAGATGGTACTTATCTTATCATTCGCCCACCCTGGGACCTCATCAGCGACCTGTCCTGTCCCGAGGAACTTCCATCAATGTTTTGTGGCGTCCCGGACGACGAGGCGACAGAAGTCGATTGTCCATGCGGGCGGCCGTATCGATAGGAATGTACTCTCCTGCACCCTGCCGATTATTGTAGGAAACCCCTGTGTTTGCATCTAACATCGATGCGTCACACCACATCACAAGGAGGACAGACGTGTCGAAGTTTCGAGTTGGCTTCATCGGCACCGGGCGTAAACCGGAGCGTGCCGGTCCGATGGGATATGCGATGGCGTATGCCCATGCAGACGCCTACAAACTGATTTCAGATTGCGAACTGGTGGCGTGTGCGGACATCGTGGAGGAGAACGCGCGTGCTTTCGCTGCGGCATACGGCATCACCAGAGTGTACACCAGCCACAGGGAGATGCTGGAGAAGGAACAGCTGGACATCGTGAGCATCTGCACCTGGCCCATGACGCACGCCGAGCTGGTGATCGACTGCGCGGTGGCGGGCGTGAAAGCCATCCACTGCGAAAAGCCAATGGACTACACGTGGGGCGCGGCAAGACTGATGGCGCAGGAGTGTGAGCGGCGCGGCGTGCGACTGACCTTCAACCACCAGCGGCGTTTCGGCAAACCTTTCCGCATGGCGAAAAAGCTGCTGGACGAAGGCGTGGTGGGCGAGCTGGTTCGCGTGGAGTTTGGCGCGGGCAACCTGTACGATTACGGCTCGCACAACTTCGACATGTGCAATTACTTCAATGACGAGACTCTGGCGGAGTGGGTTATCGCCCAAATAGACTACCGCACGGAGAACCTCGTGTTCGGTACGCACAACGAGAATCAGGCTTACGCGCTCTGGAAGTATCGCAACGGCGTGTGGGGTGTGGCTTCTACGGGGGCGGGCGCGAGTCTGGTGGGAGCGCACCATCGCATCATCGGCAGTGACGGCATCATCGAACTGGGCAGTATGGAGCCCGGCGCGCCGGCGCTGCGATACCGCCGGTTCGGCAAAGGTGAATGGGAAGTTGTGGACTGCGGCAACGAGGGAATGCACGGTCCGGGATACATCGAACGGGCTATCGCCGACATCGTCGCCGCGCTGCGCGAGGGGCGCGAGTCCGAGTTGTGCGCCCGCAACGCGCTCAACGCTACCGAGATTATCTTCGCCTGTTATGAGTCGGTACGTCGGCGTGGACGGGTGGACCTGCCGCTCACCATCACGGACAACCCACTGGTGGACCTGGTGGAGCGTGGCGAGATAAAACCCCAGCCGAAGGGGTAGTTTATCTGGAACGGGGGCGAGGCTCCCGCCGAGCCCTACATCCCCTCCCCGCCCGCGGGGAGGTTGGGTGGGGGTTCGGCTCACCCGGGGGTTCGCCCTCCGTGTAGCCGCAGAAACGGCCATCTGGAGGGCGAGGCTCCTGCCAAGCCGAAGGTATCGTTCCGGCGGTTCATCTTCTGATAGTTGCAAAAGTGCACGATCCTCAACAGAGAGGGAGCATGAGTCTGTGTTTAGGGAGGCAGTTGCTATGCGGATATTCGTCGTTCTGGTCGTTATCTCTGCGTTTACCACACTAACCCATGCACGGACAGCATGGCACACCAACCTCTGGGGAGCCAACGGCGGTATCTGGAGCCTCCGTGTGCCTGTCGTAGCGACAAACTCCACCGCTTCCGATATGAACGGCTACGTGCTGAGGCTGCGTGTGGGCAGTGGGCAGGGAGCGTTACCTCTGGCGGGGCAGGCACGCAATGCATTGCGTGTATGCAATCAGGCAGGCACCGAGTATCTCTACCAGGTGGTTTCGCCACGTCGTGGCTCCGTGTTGCGTCCGGGAGATGAAATCTGCTTTGCGATAGACGTGCCTGCCGGTAAGAGAGAAACCGTCTATGTTTATGCCGGCAACCCGAAAGCGCTTCCTGTAGACACGGATGAACTGCATACTACCCTGCGCAATGGCAGTTTCGAGGAGGGCGCCGGCACGCCCGCATACTGGAGTACGGGACTTACCTCCTCCGCGCATCTTGCCCTGTACCGCAAGAATGAAGGGAGAAACGGCAGCGCATGTGTCTATCATCGGGTGCAGGAGGGTGCTAATCCGCAATGGGTACGCTGGTCGCAGGGGAACATTCTGGTCACGCCGGGGCGACGTTACGTTCTGCGCGGGTGGGTGCGCGCCCGCAACGCCAGAGGGCAGGTAGGCTATTATGTGCATGTTAACGGCGTTCGCCCGCAGATGGTGAACATCGTGCAGAACGCAGGTGAAGGAACCTATGACTGGCGGCAGGTGGAGATACGTTTTGAGGTTCCTCCAGGTGGACAGACCGCCACCGTTGGCACGGTGTTGTATGGCGAAGGCGAGGCATGGTACGACGACCTCACTCTGGAGGCGGAAAGCGATGGCACGGCGGCGGTGCAGTGGCGTGTTCTACCTGTAGAGCGGATGAACCTCAAAAGACTTCCTGTCCGACAGATTGCCTGGCGGTCGGGCTGGCTGGTTCGGGCATCGGTAGTGGTGCGCCATTTCGGCGAGGACGAGGTGCAAAAGTCGATCGTGGCATCTTTACCCCGCGCCGTGCATCTGGTACGACGGCTGGCGGGAAGCATACGGTTGCCCTTGCGTGCGCAGGCGGTAGATGCGAACAGCGGTCGGACCCTGCCTGCCATCTGGGTGGACGGCTGGTTGTATTTCTCAGTGCGCCTGCAGCCGCGTTCAGAGCATCGCTTCGAGGTTTTTCTCTCCCGTGAACCCGCTGGCGAGGAGTGGCTGCGCGCTTATGAGCAGATGTTGCACAGCACGATGAACCTTGCCCGTGAAGGCGATTTCGAATCGCGCGAACGCGCTCTGCACCTCTGGTCGGCGGGCGGCGAGGCGACAGGTGGGGAAGGCTTCACCGCCGAGGTGGTCTCTCCGGGCAAGTTCGGCAAGAACGCCCTGCGCCTGCATGTCCCTCCGGAGCGAAAAGCGGACTGGCTGGGCTGGCGGTTGTTAAACGTGCCTGTGCAGCCCTCCTCGCGTTACCTGTATGCGGCGTGGGTAAAAACAGAGAATATAGCCGACGGCAGCGTGGATATTCACGGGCACTGCAAGACGGCGGAGAACGCTTTGTCGAAGCAATCGCCCTTCTTCTCCAGCGTGCGCCGGTTAACGGGCAACAACAACTGGACGCTCTGCGCCTCCCAGATTGTAACCCCTTCCGACGCGCACCATGTGGAACTGCACCTGACAATGAACGTACATGGAACGGTGTGGCACGACGGCGTGCTGTTTGTACCGGTAGAGGAGGGGACGGTGACGCAGGTGGAAACCAACCCCGCCTTGTTGCCCACGCGGCCTCTGGCGTTGTGGCAGGTGAACCCGCTGGTGAAGGTGTTTCCAGACGACCCGCCACGCCATCACAGTAAAGAGCTGCACGTGGAGTGCGCCCGCAACGAGTGGGAGCCTCTGCAGGTGGCTCTCTGGAGCAAGCAACCGTTACGGGGCGTTACTGTAAGTATCTCAACGCTCCGCCACGCTTCGGGATCTGCTCTGCCCGCGCCGAGGCTCTACCGAGTGTCGACTGTGCCGGTAGATGTGCCCACCAACTACTACGTCAGCCGCCTGCCGCAGTACTGTCGACACGTGCCGAGAGGCACTCCCTCCTGCGACGGCTGGGCAGGCGAATGGCCCGACCCGCTGGTACCTTTGAATGCATTCCATCTACCAGCCAATCGTACCCAGGCTTTATGGATAGACTGCTATGTGCCTGCGAACGCTCCTGCGGGAGAGTACCGGGGCACGCTCACCGTGCAGGTATCGGGCAGGAGGCTGTTGCAGATTCCCCTGAAGGTAACGGTCTGGGACTTCGCTATACCTGAGAGGAGCCATCTGCGCATCGTATACGACCTGCGTTCGGGACCGGGCTGGGATGTCACCGCCGGCGAAGACCCCGAAACCCTGAAGCGATGGTATCGTCTGATGGCAGAGCATCGGGTGAACCCGGATGTGGTATTGCCGATGCCGGAGTTCCGCTACGAGAACGGCAGGGTTGTGATGGAAGCCTCACGTTTCGAACCGATGGCGCGCTACGCCTTTGAGGAGCTTGGTTTCAATCATTGCTACACGCCCTGGCTCTTCTATGCTCTGGGGTGGGCGTATCCTCTGCCTCCTAAGTTTGGTCTGTCGCCACGCACGCCGGAGTATGAAAAGACACTGCAAGAGGCGTATCGGCAGCTGGTGGATTTCTTCACGCGGCGCGGCTGGCGGGACCGTCTGGTGTTCTATCTGTCGGATGAGCCGTTCCTGAACAATCCGCAGGTGGTCGACGACCTGCGTTATTACATCGGCGTGGTCAAACCGGTTGCTCCCGATGTACCTGTCTTCTCCAGCACCTGGTACCACTCGCCTGCGATGGACGGCTATCTCACCATGTGGGGCATCGGACAGCATGGCAGCTTCCCTGTGGAAAAGATGCGCGAGAGGCGTGCCGCCGGCGACCGCTTGCTCTTCACCACCGACGGACAGCAGTGCCTCGACACTCCTTATCTTGCCACCGAGCGATTACTGCCTCTCTATTGCTTCGTGTACGACGTGGAGGGTTATGAGTTCTGGGGCTTCTCGTGGTGGACGTATAATCCATGGCAGAAAGGGTGGCATCGGTACATCTCCCAGAGCGACCAGGGGCAGGAGTACTACTGGATACGCTACCCCAACGGCGATGGGTATATCGCCTACCCGGGAGAGCCAGTCGGTAGCAAGGAGCCTTTACCCAGCATCCGCTTGAAGGCAGTGCGCGAAGGAGCAGAGGACTATGAGTATTACCTGCTCTGGAAGCAGGCGGTGGAGCGGGCGAGGCAGGCTGGTAAGGATGTGTCCGCGGCTGGCACGCTGCAGAAGCAGATGGAGGCTCTCGTGCCCATACCGAACGCAGGCGGTTTGCGCTCCACCCAGATTCTCTCTGACCCGGACGCGGTGTATCGTCTGAGAAGAGAGATTGCAAGACAGATTCTTCAATGGAGGCGTTGACATGCCCGCACTGCAGGCTCGAGTCACGCTGTATGCGGACAGACCCGTCGGGAAAGTGAACCGGTGGGTGTTCGGAAACAATATGCTGGGCTACCAGAAGGGTGGCTGGCCCTGGGCGGAGCCGGTGTATCATGACCGGGGGGCGGGCATCTGGGATCCAGAACGAAGGCGTCCTGTGCCCGAGATGGTCACGCTGGCGAAGAACATCGGCTTGACCGTGGCACGCTATCCGGGTGGCTGCGGCGTGCATCTGTTTGACTGGAAGAAAACGGTAGGACCGCTGGAGAGCCGCCCAGAACAACAGTTCGGCTTGCCGGAGTTCCTGCTCGGCTGTCAGGCGATGGGGGCGGTACCGCTCATCACCCTTGCCGACTACTACGGCACGGCGCAGGATGCCGCCGATTTGTTGGAGTATCTCAATGCCCGTGCCAGACCGGGGAAACCATGGGCGCAACTGCGGGCAAAGGACGGGCATCCGGGCTCGTGGGATGTGCGGTGGTTCGAGTACGGCAACGAGACGGAGCACGGAGACCATCGGGAGCGAAAGATGTCGCCCATCGAGTACGCGCACAACTACCTGCAGTACCGCCGGGCGATGAAAGCGGTAGACGAGCGCATCAGACTGGGGGCGGTGGTGGCAACCGGCTTCCCGCGACTGGACGAGTGGGGGCGTCCCGTGCTGCAGATTATTGGCAAGGAGGTGGATTTCGTCATCCACCACAGCTACATCCCCCAGTACTCGCGCGAAGATGGGATACCCGATGCGGAGGAGCTCTTCGCCCTCGCGTTCGCCAGCCCCGACCAGATTCAGGCATACTACGATGACCTGCGCCGCCTTCTACGGGAGACCACCGGCAGAGATAATGTGCCCATCGCCGTCACCGAGTTCAACGGGCATTTCGTTCAGGAGAAGCCTGTACCTTATCGGCATACTCTGGGCAACGCGCTGCTGAACGCCGAGATGCTGCGGGTATTCCTGAAGCCTGAAAACCGTATCCTGATGGCGAATTTCTGGCAGTTCAGTAACGAGTACTGGGGAATGGTGAAGGGCTACACGCATCTCGGCGAACGGCTGGTGAAGCGTCCGCAATACTATCCGTTCGAGCTATACCATCACCATTTTGGGGACGAGCTGATACGGGTCGACGTAGACAGTCCCCGCTTTGAAGTGGAGGGCGGATACGGGGTGATGCCTGCCCGTGGCAGGGGACAGCGTGGGGGACTGGCCGGCAAGCCGCTGGAGCCGACCAGAGGCTGGCAAATCACTCCGGTGCAGGGAGTGGAGCAGCGAGTGGAAGGCAAGGTGCTGGCAGTCGAGTTCACAGGCGGCGAGGACATCAACTACTATCACGCGCGGGTGGTGTTGCCTGCCAAACCCAACGCGCTGTACCGCCTGCGGGGCTGGGTAAAAACGGAATCGCTAACGTCCAGCCGGGGTGCCTGTTTCCAGATTGGCGACGCACGCGGCTGGCTGGCGACGCGCTCCGCCGCCATCACCCCCGAAGTCACCGGCACGCGGGACTGGACGCTGGTGGAGGTAGACTATCGCACGCTTGCCGACACCCGCGAGGTGGAGGTGCTGGCGCGTCGGCTGGAGGGAGGGGGAGTGGTTTCAGGGAAGGCATGGTACCGAGGAGTACAGATTCAGGAGATGGTGGCGCGCACCTTCCCCGCCGTGCCCTACCTATCCGCTATCGCCAGCCGACGGGGGCGCGGTATGGTGTACGCGATGCTGGTGAACAAGCACCTGCGCCTGCCATTAAAGGTGGAGATTCGAGTAGAGGGGTTCCAGCCGCGTGGAGCGACGCTCTGGATGCTATGCGGCGAGCGCATCGATTCCACCAACGAGAGCAATCCGGATGCGGTGCGGGTGGTTCGTCTGCCAGTGGAGAAGGTGGGCAGGACGTTTACGGTGGAGTTACCGCCGCACTCGATGGCAGCGCTAAGCGTGTCTTCATCACGAGAAACGTAGGGGCAGACCTCCGTGTCTGCCCCCTGCGTGCAACAGCCCTGCCCGTGTGCGTCGCGGCACACAACGACAGGGCAAAAGCGCAGCCACCCGGACGCGGGCCTACTGGTTCTCCTTCTGCTCTTCGCGTGTTTGTCCGTACGTAGGCGGCGTTTGTTGGGTGTCCTGCTTGTTGATCGTGGCTGGCGGCGCGCCGGGGGGAGGACCCGGCTTGTCCGCGCAGCTGCTCAGTACCGTCACTGTCAGGAGGGTCACCGTCAAAACCAGTATTCTCGTTAAGACCAACCTCATCGGATGTTCTCCTGCTATGGCCATCGCTGGTCGTCGGTCAGCTGTCCGTCGCGCCACAGCTTCGCCATGGGCGGGCTGATGGCAAAGCGTCCTTCGTAGGTCTTGAACCATTCGTAGCGCTGCCACTTGGCGTGTCCGTCGGCGAAGGTGCAGTTGATGCCGCCGTTGTGTCGCCCGGAAAGCTGGTCAAACACCTCGTTCCAGGAGGTGCCGCCCGGCTCGATGTAGGGCCCGTTGTTGGCACTATATGGATTGGTGTCCGGCGGAACGTCTTCCGAACCGCTGCGCGCCTCGGCGATGATAATGAGGTCGGCGGTGGTTTCCCACTGTGCCTCGTTATGCTCGTAGCCGCTGTAGCTGGTGCGGTAGTAGCCGTAGTTGGCTATCAGCTCTTCGTTCTTCGCGTAGTTGCCGTAAATGATGGGAGCGGGCTTCGAGCATCCTCGCGCCGTGCGCACGTTCGCGGGCACGTTGCCGGGGAAAGTACCGACAAGCTTCACGTAGGGCGCGTCATCGCCCCAGGTGAGGCAGCCGTCATCTGCGGTGAACTCAATCATCTGTGGTTTCGGTGCCGCCGATTGGGGGCAGATGAAAATGTCCCAGCTCTTGATGTACGGCTGCAGGGGGATGTGCCATTCCCACCAGTTGAACACGAAGTAGCCGTCGTAGTCCTGCGCGTACATACGCATGGCGGTTCCGAGTTGCCGGGTGTTGCTGAGGCAGCTCGCTGCACGTGCTTTCGCGCGCGCCTGCGAGAAGACCGGGAACAGGATGGCTGCCAGTATCGCGATAATCGCGATAACCACCAGCAGCTCGATCAGGGTAAAGGCGTTACGTCTCATGACATGTCCTCCTTTCGGGGTTTGTCTCCTTCATGATACTCGTGCGAGGTTAAGCGGATGTTACGAAGCCGTTAAGGGATTGTTAAAGACTGCAATGGGGCGTGGAACAACGGTATGGAGGTGTAAAGAATGATTCGGCGCGATATCGAGCCGTTACTGGAGCTCCACGAGAACGATCTGGTGCATCACGGGCTGGTGAAGCAGCAAGAGGCGTTGCTGGATGACGCCCGGCGCCACGATTACGAAGGCATTTACAACCTGTACAGTCAGGCAGTGGGATCCGCCGTGCTGATACCGGTCTGGGATAATGACGCGCATCGGTATTATCTCATGACGCGCCTGAGCGAAGTTCAGTGGATACAACGTGAAGACGATGAAGCCGTCATCCTGTGGGATTTCCCCAACGAGGCGGTGGTCGTCATACGCCTGCAGGATGGTCATTTGAACACGCGCGTGTTTGCCAGTACCATAGAATGCGAAGAGGCAATGCCGGTTGGTGCGGTTGCCTGATTCTGTTGCCCCTCTCCCGCGGTGTGGGAGAGGGGCACAGGGGTGAGGGTTCGCAACGCATCGTGACCGCTGTTCCTACACGGTTGGCAGCCCCATCGCCCTGAGCCATGTCTGCAGCTTGGCGATGCGCTCATGGTCACGCGCAGGCAGGGCAAGCGGTCGCCCGCGGCAATCCACAACCAGACCAACCACACCGCCCTCCGCAGTAACGGTCAACGGTTTACCCCTACCGGCTCCCACATCAAAGGCGCGGGTAGGACGTATCTCCACCTCTATCTTTTCGCCCTCGTTCAGCGGGAACACGCGCAGCTCCCCGAAACGGATCTGGTGGGTTTCCCCTCCCATACGGAGGGTGCAGACCTCATCGCCTTCCTTGGTGGTACCTACAGGGGCGATGCATGTGCCCAGAATCACCAGACAGTCTCGCTCGAAGACCTCCGTCGCCGCCTCGGGATGGATTTGAGAGAGCACGCCCAGCTGCGGCATCATGAAGATGGAGTCCACTGTGAGCATGGTAATCCCTTCGGGCTGGTAGGCGTCCATCATCATGAGCGCCGCCTGCGCCCGCCGCGGAGCGTGGCTCAGCACACCACCGCTACCCACCAGCATATTCAACTCCATCATGTTGACCAGCGTCTTGCCCGTGTCTTCCTGGCTCAGTGCCTCGCCGATGGTGCGTTGCTGTTGAATGCCTTTCAGTCCGCGTGCCAGCGATTTGTGGTGCTCGAACGCCAGGCGCAACGCTTCCCGCGCCACAGCCTGCTCCACATACAGGTCTTCCAGCGTTTGCGGGATGGTGGTAGGGCGTATCATTTTGTTGCGCAGGCGGTTGCGCAGGTCGCGTTCGTCCATCTCGAAGGGGAGCCAGCGACGGATGTTCGCCACGCCCGTCTCCACCAGCACGTTGCAGATAGAATAGCTCATGCCGAGGTTCGCGCTTACCGTGCGGTTATAGATGCCGTTAAACACCGAGAAGACGTCGGTGGTCGCGCCGCCGATGTCCACCCCAAGGATGTTGATGCCGCGCATTTCGGCGATGGTCTGCATGATTTTGCCCACGGCGTTGGGGGTGGACATGATGTCCGCGCTGGTCCAGCTGAGCAGTTTGCTGTAACCGGGCGCCTGTTGCATCACGTGTTCGAGGAACAGCTCGTGGATGGCTTCGCGGGCAGGACCCAGATTCTCGCGCTCCAGGGTGGGGCGCAGGTTATCCACGATACGCAGGTCTACCTTGCCGTCCAGAAGCTGTTTCACCGGCTCGCGAGCGTCTTTATTGCCTGCGAAGATAACAGGTAAGCGCATTCCGCCCAGACGCGGACGGGGGTCTGCCGCTACCAGCATTTCCGCCAGCTCCACCAGGTGGGTAACGGTACCGCCGTCAGTTCCGCCGGACATCAGAATCATATCGGGGCGCAGCTGGCGGATACGCTGTACTTTTTCGTAATCTTTGCGCCCGTCGTCGACGGCAATCACATCCATGATAATCGCCCCTGCGCCGAGTGCAGCACGTTGCGCGCTTTCCGCCGACATGACCTTTACCACACCGGCGACGGTCATCTGCAGACCGCCACCCGCGCTGGAGGTGGACAGGTAAGCGTCCACACCGGTGCGCTCATCAATCTGGGGAGTGAGTATCTTGCCGTCGCGGATGAAGGTTCTTCCCGTGAGCTCCTCCAGCTCGCGCACCGCGTTCAGCACACCAACCGTGACGTCATCGAAAGGGGCTTCGACGGTAGTAGGGGCTTCGCCTCGGGCAATCAGGCGATAGCCCTCGGGTCTTTTCTCTATCAGTATCGCTTTTGTCGTGGTACTCCCACAGTCTGTTGCGAGGATCGAACGGATTTCCGGCATATCAAACGCTGCTCCTGAACAAGGGTGGTCGTTGGGAAACCATCAGAGCCCACCGGTAATAATATCCAAATATTGCACGGAAGTCAAATGCGGGAAGAAGTGCGCGGTAAGAAGTTACGTTGGGCAAAAGTAGGGTTTGATGTCTTTCTGGGAACACGCAACGATGTTGTGATATAATGGGTAAGGATATGAGCCGTTGTCTTACAGGTGCCGGGAGTTTTGAATGGAATTAGCGGGCTGGTTAACAGGTAGCCTGATTCTCCTGCCTGTGTTTGCAGGCGCGCTCTGTTACATCACTTCCTCGCATCGTGTGCGAAATGCGCTTATTCTGCTCACCTCTCTTTTGCTGATTGCGGTCACCTTACTGACCTTCGCACGCGGCACTCTGGAATACAGCCCCGGTTCCCATATCTGGCATGTCCTCGTTACTCTGGCTGACGCCTTGCTGCTGGGTGTGTTTTTCCTGTACGGGTGGAGGCGGAAGAACCTGCTCATCATGGCTCTGGTGCTCTTGCAAGCGGTGTTACTGGCTTATCTGGAGCTGGGGCTGAAAGCACCGGCGGATGTGGATCCGCTGTTTGTCGCCGACTGGCTAACCATTACGATGCTATTGATTGTCGGTGTCATCGGTTCGGCGGTGGTGATTTACAGTATTCCTTACATGGCGGAGCACGAAGAGCACCTGCATTTGGCGAAGAGCAAACAGCCGCGCTTTTTCCTGCTTTTGCTGCTGTTTCTGGGCGCGATGAACGGTCTTCTGCTGGCGAACAGCCTTTACTGGCTTTTCTTCTTCTGGGAGATTACCACGCTGTGCTGCTTCCTGCTGATTGCCCATGACGATACCGAACAGGCATGGGAAAGCGCGTATCGAGCATTATGGATGAACCTGATTGGTGGAGCCAGCCTGTCGCTGGCGATGGTGCTGATATACCATCAGATACACACGCTATCCATCCGCGAAATCGTGGAGGGGCATGTCGGTTCGGCGGGAATGGTGCTTCCTCTGGCGTTCCTGTGCCTCGCTGGGTTCACCAAATCGGCGCAGATGCCGTTCCATGGATGGCTTTTGGGGGCGATGGTGGCGCCTACACCCGTCTCCGCGCTACTGCACTCCAGCACGATGGTCAAGGCAGGAGTATATCTGGTCATCCGCTTTGCCCCCGCCTTTCGGGACACTTATCCCAGTTATCTGGTCGCACTGATTGGCGGTTTCACCTTTGTGGCGGCGGCGATGCTGGCTATCAGTCAGCAGAACGCCAAGCGTGTGCTGGCGTATTCCACCGTATCGAACCTCGGCTTGATTATTGCGTGCGCCGGGTTGAACACCTCGATGGCGCTGTCGGCGGCGGTCATGCTAATCATCTTCCATGCCATCTCGAAAGGTTTGCTGTTCATGACAACGGGGGTTATCGAGAGCGGCATCGGGAGCCGCGACATCGAGCAGATGGAAGGGCTTTTCGCCAAAATGCCGCTGACCACAGTGGTGACGGTTATCGGCATCGCCTCGATGCTGTTGCCGCCCTTTGGAGTGCTGATAGCCAAATGGGCGGCGATCGAATCGTCCGGGAAGTTGCCGGTGGCGACGGTCATGTTTGTCATCGGCAGCACCTTCACGGTGATGTTCTGGACGAAGTGGGTGGGCAAGCTGCTGAGCGTTTCACCCGGAAACCCTCCGCTGCGGGTGGAGCGGCTGCATCTGTTGTATGTGGGCACGCTTCTTTTCCTGACGGTGGGCACGATGGTGTTCAGCCTCATGGTGGCTCAGGTGTTGAACCGGCTGGTGTTGCCTGCCGTGGCGCGTTACTACGGGAGCGCAGGGTTCTCCTCCGATTTGCCTGTGGCGACCGAAGCGGGCTGGTTCCCTGTGTTGCTGCTCTTCGCGGTGCTGGTACTGGCGGTGGTGCTTCCTCTGTTGTTCATTCGCGTGCGCCGTAGCGAGGTTGCGCCGCCATACCTGTGCGGTGAACAGGTGGAGGAGGTGCCCGATGTACGCTTTCGCTCCACCAGCGATGAGATTGTGGAAGTGCTGGTGGGGGGACACTACTTTGAATACTTCTTCGGTGAGTCCCGCCATAACCGCTGGATAAACGCGGTTTCTGTGGCACTCATTCTCGCGATGTTTGGGGTGGCTGTGCTTTGATCGACTGGTATACACCGCTGGTTATTCTGGGATCTCTGGTTATTGCCCCGCTGTTGGGGGGCTTGTTAGTGGGAATAGACCGCAAACTGAGTGCACGCATGCAGGGGCGGATCGGACCGCCTGTTGTGCAGCCATTCTATGACCTCCTCAAGCTTTTTGCCAAAGACGCGCTGGTTTCCACGAAGATGCAGCTGGTGAGTGTTTACCTGTATCTGACCTCTGTGGTGCTCAGCGTGGTGATGCTGGTGCTGAGGCAGGACCTTTTGGTGCTGCTGTTCGTACTGGCACTGGGCAGTGTATCGTTGATACTGGGTGCGTTCAGCGTGCGCTCACCGTACAGTCAGTTGGGGGCATACCGGGAGCTGCTTTTACTGCTGAGTTACGAACCGTTGCTCGCGCTGTTTGTGGTGGGAGTATATCTGGCGACAGGCAGTTTCATGGTGCGCGACATCTTCAAGTTGGAACAGCCTTTGCTGTTGACCCTGCCGCTGTTTGCGGTGACGCAGATACTGGTGCTGGCGATGAAAATGAACAAGTCGCCGTTCGATATCTCTGCTTCCCATCATGCGCATCAGGAGATTGTGCGCGGCATCCTCACCGAGTTCTCGGGACCCTATCTGGGGGTTATCGAGTTGACGCACTGGTACGAGCTGGTGCTGCTGCTGGGCATGACGGCACTGCTCTGGGCGAATAACCTGTGGGTAGGGGCGGCTCTGGCGTTAGGCAGTTATTTCGCGGTGATCGTGGTAGACAGCATCACTGCCCGCATGACGTGGCGCTGGACGCTGCGCGTGGGGTGGGGGATAGGTATCCCCCTGGCGGTGATTAACCTGATGATGGTGTATTTGGGGCGATTTTAAGCCCACCCCCATTGCGTTGCCTCATGCAGCCGCCGCAGTACCTGCTCGCGCGTGGCAACGCCCGTGGTGCCGATCTGATGCACCGTGATAGATGCCACCAGCTGCCCTACCTGTGCCGCTTCCACCAGATTCGCGCCACTGCACAACGCGCTCACCGTGCCTGCGGAGGTACTGTCGCCTGCCCCTACGATGTCTATTTCGCCCTTTACCGGTACGGCGGGCACGTGGGTGACGTTTTCTCCATCTATCACCAGTAAGCCCTGCTCGCCCACTGTGAGAAACACGGGCTTGCCGGTGCGCTTCGAGAGTTTCACCCCGACCTCACGCGCCTGCTCGATGGTGCAGGTTCCTTCCCAATCAGGCTGGAAGACGCGCATCGCCTCGCGCTGGTTGGGCTTGATAAAGAGACTGTGATACTCGCCGACGCGTGCCCGTGAGTCGGCGAAGAAGACCTTCTGCGGATACTGCCTCGCCAGACGACACACCTCTTCGCGCACCCGATCGGTTACCACCCCGCAGTTGCGCTCTTCCACCTGGTCGGCCACGATGACGCCATCCATCTCCGGCACCATATCACGTAGCAGCGAAAGCAGATGTTCTTCCCATTCCCGCTCCAGAAGTGTGCGGTTCTTAATGTCCAACCGGTTAATCTCGTGCACTGTGCCGTCTCGCTCGCGCACCATCGGTTTGGTATACGTCGGGGTGAAGCGTGTGGGATGTTGCAGCACTCCGTCCACGTTCACCCCCCGCACGCGCAGCTCGTGCAGCAGGTCATGACCCAGACCGTCCTGCCCGATGACGGTCAGCGCGTAGGTTTGCACCTCCAGCGCGCGCAGGTTGTTGGCAACGGTACCGCCCGCGCCCGGGCTGTTGCGTATCTCCACTACCTGATACGCTTCCAGACCTGTTTCGAGCGAGGTTTCACTGAGCGCGCGGTCGATGATGAGGTAATGGTCCAGGAAGAAGTCCCCCACAATCAGCACCTTCTGCTCGGGGAATCGGGTGAGTATTTGCTGCAATCGCCCTTCGGTCATGCGTTCTCCTCCAGATGGTGCAGGATGCGATGATACAGGTTAGGGATGGTGACCCGATGGTCACCACAGAAGTAAAAGCTCTCGCCGCCGTCGGCAACGGTGCGCACGAGAATGGTTTTCCACGGGCGATAGTAATAGCGCGGGTCGGTTTTGGGCGCCTCCTGATGGATGTTGCCTTCCAGCGGAATGAGGTCAAACACCGCTGTGGTAAAGTGCCTGATTTCGCGCCCCTCCTGATGCGCCACGTTGCGCGCCATGGACAGTGCCTTCAGATACACCTCCGGCGCCATCACCGCTGACCCGAACGCCATCATCACGCCGCCCTCCAGTTGCGAGACCGTGTGTGCGAACACCAGAAAATCGGTGTAGGACGCTGCCCCCAGCGCCGCGCCGTCGCAGTTGGGATGTTCGTGGATGATGTCATAGCCGATACCGATGTGGACGGTGACTGGCACGCGCAGACGATAACCCGCTGCCAGCACACTGATGTCGTTGTGGGGGAAATCGCCTTCGGCAATCATGCGCCCAATCGCCTCGCCGAAGCCGATGCCTTCGCGGTATGCCTCTTTTGCTGCTTCGTTGATCCGCCCCGTCTCCTTCCACAAGCCGAACTGCCCGAGCCGAATGTAGTGGGCGACGCTCTCGGTGGTCTTGCCGATCAGTGCGAGTTCGTAGTCGTGGATGGGTCCCGCTCCGTTCATGGCGATGTGCTTCAGGATGCCTCGCTCCATCAGGTCAATCAGGAAACGGCTCACCCCGGCGCGGATGACATGTGCGCCCATCATCAGGATGACGGGTCTGCCGCGACGGTAAGCAGACGCCACACGCTGTGCCAGCGTGTCGAATCCGGGCGCGTCGTAGGCAGGAACAGGGTCATCCAGCGCGTAGAACGAGTCGAGCGACAAATCATGCACCCGCTCGGTAAGCGGGCGCAACTTCAGCCGCGAACGGTCAAAGGTCGGATAGGGCATCACTCCCACTCTCCAAATAGATACGCCACCAGCTTCTCCTGCTCACGGAACTCGGGCACGATGATGTCCGCGCCCGCACCAATCAGCCGATTTCGCTTCCATTCGTTGATTCCCTCTTTGCGTACCTCGTCGGAAGCCACGCCGACGGCGATACCGCCCACCGCCTTCGTGTTCTCGATCTCCACGAACCCGTCGCCAAAGCCCGCGAACTCCTTGCCCGACAGGGAGTGAGTCTCGATGATGTGCTGGATGACCATCGCCTTGGAAAAGCGTTTGTAATCATCGATCGCGCCGTAAATGCCCTCGAAGTAATGGTCTATTTTTAACGCAGCGGCTTCGTCCAGCACGTACACCTCGTCGGTGCCGCTGGCGAGGTACATTCGCACGCCGCGCCGTTTTAGGTTCTCCAGCAGGTCGCGCGAGCCGGGAACCAGCATCTCGTCGGGGGGGATGCTGCCGTTCTTCAAGCCTTCCACCCGGTGCTTGATCCGCTCCCACAGACGATGCAAATACTCCCACTTGTACTCCAGCGGGTCGCGCGGTTTACCTCCGCGCTTTTCAATCTCCTCGCAGAGTTGAATCATCTGGTAGATGGTCTGCTTGCCCGTCAGTCGGTCGACGAACTCGCGCACGATGCGGGTGAGCTCCTCCGGCGTCTCGGTGGTGCTGGTTTCGCGCAGAATCACCTCCACCATCATCGGCACCATGACCTGTTGCCACCCTTCGCGGATGAGCGACAGTGTGCCGTCAAAGTCAAAGAGCGCGAAGCGGATATGCCCACGCGGGATATCGTCGCGTATGATTTCGATGTGCGTTCCCGGCAAGAGCCGCATGGTTCATCCCCCTTCGATGGACGTGCTTGAACATAGTTTACATTATGCGCATAACCACGTCAAGAGGTTTCTGCCCCGCTTGACACACACGAGAGAACATTGATATAATAGTAGCGCAAGGTCGGGGTGTGGCGCAGTTTGGTAGCGCGCCTGGATGGGGGCCAGGAGGTCAGCGGTTCAAGTCCGCTCACCCCGACCATTGCTTTTGGACAAGCTGAGGGATGATGCGATGGTCGTAGAGGGCACGTGGGAAGAGATTCGCGCCCGCGAAGCAGACCTGCGAGGACATCGGCTGCGGGTTATTGTGCTACCCGATGCCGAACAACTGCCGGGCATGCTCACTGGTGCTGATTTTCTACAGTACCTGACCGACATTGGCTTCGTGGGGGAATGGGCAGATCGCAGCGATATCCCTGACAGTCCGGAGTATGCCCGTCTGCTGCGCGCAGCAGTTTCAACGAGAAACACTACAGAGCGATCCCTGAACTCATCGTGTTGCAACCGTATGTTCGTTCGCGTCAACAAGAGGCGCGTTGAAGCAAGTGCTCCTTAGCTCGCCGCCAAACGGATTGCTCGCCAGAGCGCTGAGGGGTGAGGTTCCACCACGAGTACCCTGCGCTCAATCTGTGCTTCAAACTGCTCTACCGTCACATCGTCCAGAAACAGCGTGCCGTCCCGCAGGCAAATGGAAGGCAGTACCACCGTCGGATAGGCAGGAAACTGCGCCAGCGCGTCGGCGATGTCCTGCGCAGTGAGCAGCCCCGCCACGCTAACCGTACCCCCAAAGAAGCGGTTTTTGACGACGCACACGTTCAATTCCACTCCCTGCACCCGCTGCAACGTGTGCGCGAAACGCTGAATCACCTGCGCGGGCAGTTCGCCGGTGACCAGCGTCATCTGCACAGGGCGTTCCAGCCGGTCGGGTAGGCGACGAGCCACATCATACGCGCGGTTCAAAAACAGCCTGACCGTGCCCACGCCGTCCTCCAGCTGCGGGAAGTCCTCATAATACCGCCGACCGGGGATGGGCTGCTCCGCGAGGAAAAACCACTCGTCGGACAGGAAGGCGAAGCGGGTGCCCAAACGTTCTCGGAACTGCCTTTCCAGTGAGCGCACTTCGCAAATAAACCTTTGGGCATATGCCCGGTCGGGTGCAGTCAGCGGCGTGAGCCTGTCGCGAAACCGGGTTAGCCCTACCGGCACAATCGCCACCGACAGCGTGCCTGCCCGCTTGCCGCTGATGGCAGGATGCAGCAATGCCAGCTCGTATAGGGTCTGGCGCAGGGCGTCGCCGTCATTCCAGCCGGGGCACAGCACAATTTGCGCGTGCACATCGATACCGCCGTCGTGAAGCCGCTGCAAGACGGGCACAATCGGTGTGGGCTCACGCTTGCCCAGCAAGCGGGCACGTAACTCGGGGTCGGTCGCGTGTACGGAGACGTACATCGGCGTCAGCTTTTGTTCGAGAATGCGCTGGAACTCCTCTTCGCTCAAGTTGGTCAGCGTCACGTAGTTGCCGTACAGGAAAGAGAGGCGGAAATCGTCGTCCTTCAGGTACAGCGAGCGACGCATCCCTTTGGGCATTTGGTGGATAAAGCAGAACACACACTTATTGTTGCAAGTGTGTATCTTGTCCGCAAGGTCGTTCTCGAACTCCATTCCCAGCAGGTCGTACGGCTCCTTCTCGACGACCAGAGTGAGCTTCTCCTCACCGCGCTGGATGGTCAGCTCCACGTATGGCTCGGTGGCATGGAAGCGATAATCCAGCGTGTCCATCACACGCCTGCCGTTGATAGACAGCACCGCATCGCCCGGTCGCAGACCGGTCTCCTCGGCGAGGCTACCCGGCTCGATACGGGCGATAACCAGCCCACGATACGGACGCACCAGCAGTTCCGACATACCTTCTCCTCTCTAAACGTTCCGTATGATTGTACCCTTTCGGGCATGATGGTGTGGAATCCGGTCTTGCGTTATCGGTTGCGCAAGGTTAAAATGTTAGCGAAAGCGTGTGCAACGGAGGAGTAACCATGAGACGATGGCTATGGGTAGTGTTACTGGTGGGGCTGAGTTCGCTTGCGTTCGCGCAATCTGACCAGTGCGTGAGCAAACTGAGTATTCATCTAATAGGGGGGTATACCGAAGGGGCAAAGCGTATTATCGCCGCCAAACCCAGGGTGATTAAAGTGTTGGACCCGCAGGCGTCGCCGGCAATGCGCGAGGCGATGCGCGATTACAAACGCCGGCATCCGAAAGGGCTGGTGGTGGTGCGGGTGTGGGAGCGAACGTCCGGCTTGCGCTATCGGTTGGAGGATGACCCCGTGCAAAGCGCGGATGACTTCTGGAACCGCGTGCTGCGCCCCGCCATGGACACGCTATCGGCCTCTGACCGGCGGTTGATCGACTTTCTGGAGGGACCCAACGAGTGCGAGAACACACCTTGCTGGGAGAGCGTAGAGGGCGCGCGGTGGTTCGGAAGGTTCTGGGAACGGCTGGCGGAGCGCATCGCGCAGGCGGGTTTTCGTCCGTGCGTGGGGAGTATTCCGGTGGGCAACCCGCCCGGTAGCATCAGTGAAATCCGCGCCAAGCTCGAGGCGTTTCTGCCTGCGTTGCGTGCCGCGAAGCGGTTTAATGGGGCATGGAGCTACCACTCATACTCCATCGACTACACCACTGACCCCGCCGTGGAATACTGGTTCAGCCTGCGGTACCGGATCTTTTATGAATATTTGCGCGAGCGACATCGTGACCTGGCGAACCTGCCGCTGATACTGACAGAAGGCGGCATCGACCGTGCAGGCAACCCCAATCAAGACGGCTGGCGTGCCAGAGGTGACGCGGCGAAGTTCCAGAAGTGGCTGCTGTGGTATGACAGCGAGCTGAAAAAAGACCCCTATGTGCTGGGAGTGACGCTGTTCCAAATCGGTGATCCCAGCGGCTGGTGGTCGTTTGACGTCGAGCCCATTGCGCAGTGGCTGGCGGATGTGATTGCCAACAAGCCGCGCTCGCTGCGCAACCCCGTGCTAAATGGGGACTTCGAACTGGGCTTTACAAACATCTCCGGGGAGACCGTTGCCAACGGGTGGAACACCTGGGACGCAGGCACGGTCAACCCGCTTTGGCCAGGTAGCGCGCATTTCTGGCAGGTGGGCGGGGTGCCGGGCAGCGCACAGCGCATCATCAGCGGGCAGATAGTCGGGCAGTCCTTTCGCGGAGGAGTGTATCAGGTGGTAGAGGTGGTGCGGGGCGTGCCCTATCGTCTGACGTTCGACTATCTGTCCGCCGGCACGAACGACCCGGGCGCCGGACAGGAGTTCCGGATAGGTTACGACCTGAGCGGCGGCACCAGCCCCACCAATCCCAGCATCGTGTGGTTGGTTTCCACAAACGTGCCCTCCTTTTCGTGGCGCAGAGTGGATACGGTCGTCGTGCCGACTGGTGAGCGGCTCACGCTGTGGACATGGTGCGGAATTTACTGGCCCGTCGCAACGACCACTCTAGACGTGGATAACTTCTCTCTTCAAGCGCGACCGATGCTACTTGGCAGGGTAACGCTGGGCGATTACATGGGCGAGTACCGCTGCCAGGAGGTGCAGGTTCAGGTACGCAATAGCACGGGAGCAACGGTCTGGCAGAGGACGTTGCCGCTCTCCGTGGATGGAGAGTTTGAGGTGGTCTACGAAACGAATATACCTGCGGGTATATACGATGTCGCCGTTCGCGGAACGCACTGGCTGCAGCGGGTGGTGCGCGCCGTGTCGCTACCCGGTGCGGTAGTGGATGTGGAACTGGTGAATGGAGATATCGATGGAGATAATGAGGTCACGCTGTTTGATTTTGGCGCATTGGTGCAGGCGTTTGGCAGCATGCCGGGCGACGCACACTGGAACCCAAACGCCGACCTGGACGGCGATGGGGAAGTGAGCCTGTTTGATTTTGGAGTGCTGGTAAAGTGCTTTGGAGAGGTGGGTGAAGGCTGACGCGTAGCAGCACCCCTTGCTTCCTTGCGACACTTGTGCTATAATAGCACCGTGCGGAGAGTTGGCTGAGTGGTCGAAAGCGGCCGCCTGCTAAGCGGTTGTAGGGGCATCTAAAGCCTCTACCCCGGGTTCGAATCCCGGACTCTCCGCCATTTTTGTTGAAATTGACCTTGCGCACGGCTCTTATCCCGTCATCCGCAGCGCAACGCCCAGTGCCCAGCCCGCCCCCTCATTGACCCGTTACTCCTCTGGTTTGGGTGGCGGTGTTACCGGACCGTTTTGCCAGACAACGGGGAAGTAGTCTCCCTGCAGAATCTCGCCCGGCTTGACCGTGATGCGGTGCTCAATCAGGTGACCCCGCGTGGGTTCGTAACGGGTGTGTCCGGGCATAAAATGCACTGCAAAACCGGGGCGTCCGCGCGGGCTGCGGTTCGGCGGAGTTCCGTGCCAGGTCAAACAGTGGTGGAACATGACCTCTCCTGCCTTCACCGGACAGGGCACTACCTCGACGGTCTCGCCAGGCGGCACAAACGACGGGTCATGCGCTGGCCCCCAGTCTTCCTCCCGAATGCCGACCGTGCCCTCGTCATACTTGCCCCATCGGTGGCTGCGCGGCACCACGTGCATACAGCCGTTCTCCACGTCGGCATCCTCGAGGGCGAGCCACGCGCTGACGAGGTCTGGCGGTTGCAACACGGGCCAGTAGGGATGGTCCTGATGCCATATCGTGGGTCCGCCCTTGTAGGGAGACTTGTACTGTATCTGGTCGTGCCACACGCGCACCGTATCGGTATTCATCAGTTTAGCCACCGCTTCTGTGAGCTTCGGGTGGAACAGGTAACGGTAGAACTCGTCGTCCGCCTCCCAGGCGTTCACTATCTGGATGACCACGCGCTCCTCGTCGCCGTAAAGGTTTCGCATGGCTTCGGGCTTTTTGCTGGACCTGCCTTCCAGCAGCGCATAAAACCGCTCGCGCAAGCGGGCGACCTCCTCGGCGGTCAGCAGCGGACGCGCCGGGAGATAGCCGTTTTCTTGGAAGAACTGCACCTCTTGCTCGGACAACATCTTACTTGCACCCCCCGCACCAGTTTTACACAATTTTACCATGCTAAACGTATGTTTGCAAACGGACAGGAGGGGTGTACGATGAATCCGCGAGATTCTACTTATCAACAATTTGCGGGGGCACATCCACCGTGCCCCCGTTGGCTGCGATGGTGTTCTACCGTGTACCTAGCGCCACGGGTCCTGTTCTATTAGCACGTAACCCGCACCCAGTACCTGTTTGGGCTCGCCTTCCACCTCCATCTCGATGACGGTGCAGAGGGGGTTGGGCGGGGTTTCGGGCAAGCCGTGCAGCACGAGGCGGTTCTCCGTCTGCGTGAACGCCACCTCGGGTCCGTTCATCAGGCGCGCGCGAAGCACTTTACACTGCAGACCGCCTATCGCCAGCTCGCTGCCCGGCCAGCGGTTGCAGTGGTAGTACAGCGTTTGCCCCTTGCGGGTGAACGCGCCGGTAATCATCCACTCCTGCTGCATCGGGTCGGTAGCGTCGTAGACGGATGGACCGTATTCCTGCAGCCACTTACCCACCTTCAGCAGTTCCTGCTCGCACACTTCAGGCACACTGCCGTCCGGTGCGGGACCGATATTCAGCAGCAGGTTGCCGCCACCGGCCGCCACCTGACGCAACATGCCCACAATCTGCCAGGCGTCCTTCCAGCGGGTATCGATGGGCGTGTAACCCCAGCTTTCGTTGAAGGTCATACACGCTTCCCACATGCGCCCGCCCTTTTCCGGGGTGATGTGCTGTTCGGGAGTGCCGAAATCTTCGGGCAGACCGGAGCGGTTGTTGATGATAATGTGTGGCTGCAGCTCGCGCACCATGCGGTTCATCTTCTCCGCTTCCCACTCTTCGGCGGTGAGGGGCCAGTTCACGTCGTACCACATGATGTCGATCTTGCCGTAGTTTGTCATCAGTTCGCGCACAATGCCGTGCGTGAACTCCACGAAACGCTTACGAGCGGCTTCGTCATGCTTGCACCGCGCGCCATCGGGATGGTGCCAGTCCATGAGCGAGTAGTAGAAGCCCACCTTCAGCCCCTCGGCGCGGGCGGCTTCCACGAACTCTGCCACCAGATCGCGCTTGGGTCCACGCTTCACCGCGTTGTAGTTGGTGTACTGCGTGTTGAACAGGCAGAAGCCTTCATGGTGCTTGGTGGTCATCACCATATAGCGCATTCCTGCCAGCTTTGCCAGCCTTGCCCACCAGCGGGCGGGGTAGGGCTTGGGCTTCCATGTGTCTGCTAACTTCTCGTACTCCTCGATGGGGATGCGCTCGCGGTTCATTACCCACTCGTGCCTGCCCAGCTGCGAGTACAAGCCCCAGTGGATGAACATACCGAAGCGCGCTTCGCGAAACCACTTCAGCCGCTGTTCTCGCTGTTCGGGTGTCTCTTCTGGCATAGTGTGCCTCCTATACGGTCTCGGGTTGTCCGGTTTCTACAGAGCGATTTGCCGCCAGCGTGACCGCGAGAGTCTTCACCGCATCGGCATAGGTGCTGCGGATTGCCGAGCGGTCCCCGGTGAGAATGGCGTTGATGAACACCTTGTTCTCTTCGAGGTAAGGATTGCTGCTCAGCTGATACGTGGTCACTTTGCCCGGCTCGGTGGCTTTCACGCTGCCCCAATCGGTTTCCACCACCAGGTCGGGGGTGACGATGTCCAGCCCCACGCGCCAGCCCATGTTCAGCAGGCAGGTGTTGTGGATCGCGCCGATGACGCCGTTGGCGAACTTCACCGCCACCGTCCCCACATCGTACACGCTGTAGTTTTCTACCTCCTTATGCTGCTTGCGGTTGGTCATCAGCCCGTACACTTCCACGATGTCGCCGACGAGATAACGGGCGAGGTCAACGATGTGCGTGGTCTGCTCTACGAACTGTCCACCCGACTGCTCCATGACCCGCCACCACGCCACGCCGGGCATCCCACCCATCCACCAGCCCGTGACCATGCCAACCGTTTTGCCTTCCAGCAGCTCGCGTGCCTTCTGGGTGGTCGCCATGTAGCGGAAGTGGTAGCCCACGCTGCTGATGACGCCCGCTTTGGCGATGGCGGCTTCGATGGCTTTTGCCTTTTCCAGCGTGCGGGCAACGGGCTTCTCCACAAACAAGTGGATGCCACGCTCGGCGGCAGCCTCCTCTGCTCCGACGTGTGCGTGCGGTGGTACGCACACGTACAGCGCGTCTAGCTTCTCACTCTCCAGCATCTGCTTCCAGTCGTTATAAGCCTTTCCTCCAAATCGCTGCGCCGCTGCCTCGGCGCGAGACAGGTCGATATCACAGAAAGCGACCGGTTGTGCCTCGGGTATTTGCGAGAGCGCGTTGAAGTGCGCGCCGGCAATACCGCCACACCCGAAAAAGCCGATTCGAACAGCCATCTCTCTCCTCCAGACAATGGTATTGATTCTGCCTTCGCGCGAAAAGAGGGGTGTTCCTGCATGGAACAACGTTTTCCTGTGGAGTTCCTGCTAAAAGCTCTGCTGCCTGACCGCCTCGAACAACAGTATCCCCGTCGCTACCGCCACGTTCAGCGAGTGTGCCCCGCCACCCATTGGGATGCGGACCAGCGTGTCCATCGCCTCGCGCGTTTCGGGAAGCAAGCCCGTTTCCTCGTTACCCACCCACAGGCAGAACGGGGGCTTCAGGTCTTCCTCCCACAATAGGCGTTGGGCGTGTGCGCTGGAACCAATCTGCCGCCAGCCGTGTCTGCGGAAAGCCTCAATCGCCTCCCCGCTGCTGGCGCAGGAGACAACAGGCAGAAAGGCGATGCTGCCGGTGGTGGAGCGTACACAGGCGCGGCTGTAGGGGTCAGCAAGGGGCGATGCCAGCACCAGAGCGCGTGCCTGCGCCGCATCGGCGGTTCGGATGAGCATCCCGAGATTACGCGGGTCCTGGATACGCTCCGCCACCAGCACAATGCCTTCGCGTTCAGCACAAATCTGCTCCAGTGCGACCTCCCACCAGGGCATCACCGCGACGGCGGTGGTGCTGGTCTCGTAGCCGCTGACCAGCAATCGGTGGAACAGCCCTTTGCTGACCGAGTAGACGTCAATACCAGCCTGCTCGCAGACGTCAGCCAGACCGGGTTCTGTCTCTTCTTTGATATAGACCTCCAGTGGGCGCAGGGGAGCGTGCAGTGCTTTCGCAATCTGCAGCGCGCCCTCCATCAGGAAGCGGTGTTCCGCTTCACGCGGCGCGGATTCGGTTAACCGGCACGCGGCACGGAACGCAGGATGCTTGAGATGGGTGACGGCTTCCATGCCTACAGCGTCTTCTTAAACCACGTGACGAAGCCATCGGTAGCGGAGTGCACAATGCCTCCCGCAATCAAACCCATGAGCGCGGATTGTGCCCATGTGACATGAGAGTGAAGACTCAGGCGCAGCTCTCGCTCCAGTGCGCGCAGTATCTCGGACTGGTTAATGCGCACTATCCACAGGTCGATGGCGTTCATGCCAAGCCTCAGCAGCAGGTACAGCATGATGAAGAAGTAAAGCGCGCGCAGCAGCGGACCCAGTAGCCAGCTGTGCGACAGCCACTGACGATGTGGCACCAGTATCTGATAAGGAAGCCAGAAGAAACGGAACATGCCCCAACGACGGTAGGCACGAGAGTTCACGTCCAAATCGGGTGACAGTGCCAGACCCGAAAACAGGTACGCCCCAACGCCCACTCCCACCGATGCCCAGTCGGGCGACGGGTGCAGTCGGGCAATCACCGGTACCGAAGCAGCGGCGGTGACGATGGTAATCGCGTCATGAACCCTTCCGGAAGGCATCCTTTACAAACCACTGGAGTAGTCGCGTAGTTTCTTGCAGTTATTGCGGTTACGCAGCTTCTTGATGGCTTTGGCTTCGATCTGCCGAATGCGCTCGCGCGTGACGTTAAAGTACCTGCCGACCTCCTCGAGGGTGTGGGGCATTCCGTCTATGAGGCCAAAGCGCATTTTGATGACCTCGCGCTCGCGGTCGGTCAGCACGCGCAGTGCCTCCTCGATTCGGTCGCGCAACAGACTGCGGTCGGCGGCTTCGGTCGGAGAGTCGCAGTTATCGTCCTCGATAAAGTCCATGAGATGGCTGTCTTCCTCTTCACCCACGGGAGTGTCCAGCGACAGCGGTTCCGGCGCGATACGAATAATCTCATTTACCTTGTCTACCGAGATGCCCATGTCTTCCGCCAGCTCTTCGGGGGTCGGGGCGCGTCCTAACTGTTGTTCCAGGTGGCTGCGTCGTTTCATCAGGCGGTTAATGGTTTCCACCATGTGCACGGGTATGCGGATGGTACGTGCCTGGTCAGCAATGGCGCGAGTGATTGCCTGCCGAATCCACCACGTGGCGTAAGTGCTGAATTTGTAGCCCCGGCGGTAGTCGAACTTCTCTACCGCTCGTATCAACCCCAGATTACCCTCCTGAATGAGGTCGGAGAACGCCATGCCGCGTCCGCTGTAGCGCTTAGCAATGGAGACCACGAGGCGCAGGTTGGCGAGGGTGAGTTTGCGTTTGGCTTCTTCGTCTCCCTGGGCGACCAGGCGTGCCAGATGTTGTTCTTCTTCGGGAGTCAACAAGGGCGTCTTCCCGATTTCCCGCAACCACATGCGCACCGAGTCGTCGAGAGGGATGCCTTCCAGTTGTGCGATTTCCTGATCGGCAAGCTCGTAGTCTTTGACAGAGGCACCGAGGTCGTAGCCATCTTCCATCATGGGCAGTTCTTTGACGGCGTCTACCACCTGAATGCCCTCCACATCGAGGAACTCCAGCATCTGTTCCAGCTCGTCCGCGTCCACATCCATCTCGGAGAGGACATCGCTCAGCTCTTCAGAGCTCACATAGCCTCTGTCTTTGCCTTGCTGGACGAGCTTCCGCACGTGCCCGTTTTCGTGGATGTGTTCCATCTCCACGTCTGGACTCACTCCCTTCGGTTGCGCTGCGCGTCGGAGTGTAGCTCTGCGATGAGCCTCTGGTACTCTTGATAATTCACACTATCCGGCGAGAAATCCTGCGCCAGCTGTGCCGATATCTGTACCTGCCGGGTGCGTTTGTGCCAGCGTTGCACAAAGGACGCTGAATCGCGCAACACCTGCTCGTTCAAAGGCTCCTCCAGTTGTAGTCTCGTTGAGACCATCTCTCGCAGGCGCGGGTCGCTCAGCGCAGAAAGCAGTGACGGGCGATGCAGCTCCATACCCGCCTCCCACGCGCGCCTGACCAGCTCGAAGAACTGTTTGGCGGCGTCGCTGACCAAATCGTCTGCCTGAGCGATTTCCAGCACCAGCGTTCGCCACTCCTCTGAAAGTATACCCCGCAGGAGCGCGCTTTCTGCACGCACCACCCCCGGCGGGAAAGGCTCTTCCACCTCCGCTACCGGATGGGTATCCTGCACGGGTTGCTCCTTTTTGCTTTCCATTTCTTTATAACGCAAGAATCGTTCCACTTCCCGCCGAATCAGATCCTCAGGTTTACTGGGATTTGTAAAATAAGCGGGATGAAGCGGCGCCAGCTGGGTAATGTATCTGTCTCGTTCGATACCAGACGGTATTGCTGCCAGTATCGGTATCGCCTCCTTCAGCACCTTCATTCTACCCTCGACGGTTTGCATATCGTATCGGCGCTGGAGGTTGTGCAGAAGGAAGGCGGTCAGCGGCTCCGCTTTATCGATGCACTCCTGCAGGGCGGGGGCACCCAGTCGGCGCAGCAGGCTGTCCGGGTCCTCGCCGTCTGGCAGCCGGGCAACCAGCACCTCCATGTTGTGCTGTTGCAGTATCTCCGCGGCGCGCTTAGCCGCTTCGATGCCCGCGCTGTCCGAGTCGTACACCACAATCACGCGCGACACCAGGCGAGAAAGGATGCCTATCTGTTCTTCGGTCAGGGAAGTACCCATGCTGGCAACGGCGTGGGTGAAACCTGCCTGATGGGCAGCTACCACGTCCATGTAACCTTCCAGCAACAGGGCAGTGCGCTCTGCCATCATGCGCTCTTTGGCAAGGTGCAGCGCGTAGATAGTACGGCTCTTGCGGAAGAGGGGCGTTTCGGGGCTGTTGAGGTACTTGGGCATGGCGTCGCCCGTGGCGCGTCCTCCAAAGGCAACCACTCGCCCCTGCCTGTCCCAAATCGGAAACATCAGTCGGTCGCGGAAGCGGTCGTAGTATTCGCCATTCTCGCCCTGCACGATAAGCCCTGCTTCCGCCGCAATGGTCAGCGGTATCTTTTTTGCCTTGATGAGGTTGGTTAGCGCAGACCATTCAGGAGGGGCGTAGCCAATGCCGAAACGCTGCTGAGTTTCAGGAGACACGCCGCGCTGTTGCAGCACGCGCTGGGGCAGGGGATAGCGTTTTAGCATGTCGCGGAAAAACTGCGCGGCGAGCTGGTTCACCTGCAGAATCTGTTCCCGGCGGTCTTTCTGTTCCTGGGCAGAGGCGGAGCCGCTGGTACGAAACTCCAGTCCCAACCGCTCGGCAAGCAGTCGAACTGCTTCTACGAAGGTGACGTTTTCGATGCGCATGATGAAATCGAACACGTCACCGTACAGCCCACAGCCGAAACAACGCCAGCGTTGCAGGGACGGATTAACGGTAAAGGAAGGTGTCTTTTCGGCATGGAACGGGCACAATCCCTTGAAGTTTTTGCCCGTTCGCTTCAGCGCCACGTATTGCGAGACCACCTCCACGATGTCGCTGCGCGCTCGTATTTCGTCCAGGTCTGCACTGGCGCGTGATGCCACAGACACCTTCCTCCATCAGGCTGGCTCCTGTTCACTCCGTGTAGCGGAGCGCAAATACAATCGGTTACTGCTCCATCGCCGCGACGATGATGGAGACCACCTTGTTGTCGTAGAACTGGAACGCGACGTGGTGGTTGGGATACCGGACGTACAGGGTGGTACCCATGTTCTGGTGTTCTTTGGGCCAGCCGTACACGGCGACGACCTTCTGGTAGGTATCGCCGAGCTTGATGCCTCGCGACGTGCGTGCCAAGCCCGACTTATCCTCATAACCAATCGCCTTCGCCTGCACCACGTAGCCGTCCTTGTTCACCAGGAACTCGTAAATCACGCCGCCCGGTCGCTCGTAAATCAGGGTGGTTTCCTGTTCGTACATCATACCGCCCGGCGTCGTGCGCAGACCGACAGAGGGCAAACCAACGCCTGCGGGAGTGCCGCCCATGCCAGCCATTCCGGGCATACCGGGCATTGCCGGAGTACCGGGCATCGAGGGCATACCGGGGCGCATCGGACTACCGATGCCGCCGGGCAGTCCGGGCAAGCCGGGTGCGCCTGTGGTTGGCGCGCCCATCATCGGAGCGCCCATCATCGGTCCGCCTGTCATTGCCATGCCTTCTTCCTCATCGAGACCGGCACCGCCACCAAAGCGTCCCATGCCGGCTCTTCCGCCCATTGCACCCACACCAGCCATCGGCGGCATCCCGCCGTAGCCGCCGTACGGAGGCATGCCGGGCACACCTGGTGTACCCGTGAAGCCAGCCATTCCGGGCGCTCCGGGCAGACCGGGTGCGCCTGCCAGCCCTGCACGCCCGGGCACGCCAGCCATACCTGCCACGCCTGCTTGCTGGCCGGGCAAATTGTAAGCAACCTGTCCTACCGTGACCTGTGTGGGGTTGCCGAACCGCGCCAGCACGGTCTGCACTTTAGACAACATGCGGATGCCAAGGAACTGGCGTTCGATGGCATGCGCCGGGTTGGTCAGCCCCACCAGGCAAGCGACCACCGCAACGCCTGCTACCCCGCTTCTTCGGAGCAAGCCTGCCATGCTCATCATCTAATTCCTCCCCTTCGTTCTTCGTTTCACGCCAAGAGAGCCTTACTGGTGTGCACTCTTCGGCAACGGCGAACGGTTTTCCTGCCTGCCGCCGGCAACGGTTTTCAGAATTAGTGTACCGTTCGTCGATTGTTAGACGCAACAGATGCGTAGAAGGTAACGGGATGCAGAAAATCAACCTGTGGGCAGCCCAGTAGTTGCAGCATATCGGTGAAAATGCTATACTGCGGGCTGCAGTGGTGCCGAAGGGCTTTGCCGGGCCGGCCCACCTTTCCATATCTATATCTGATGGAGGAGCAGTGTATGTGGCGAATCCTTCTAGCGCTTTGTGCCTGCATCGCGTGTACGGCGGTATGGGCGCAGCACCTAGAACGGGTGTCGTATAAACGCTGGCAGGACTGTTATCGCCTTTCCAACGGCACGGTAGAGGTTATTGTCGTGCCTTCGCTGGCACGTATCATGCACTACGGGTTCGTCGGCGAACCGAACACTCTCTGGGTGAACCCTGCCACCGAAGGCAAACCAGTTCAGCCCGGTGAATGGCCCAATCACGGCGGCGATAAGGCGTGGGTGTGGCCTCAGGATGAGTGGGAGATGCGCACCGGCAGGGGATGGCCCCCGCCGTCGGCGACGGATCAGGTGCCCCATCTGGCGGAGATACTGAATGGCAGCGTCATCCGCCTGACTTCCCCGCTGATAGCGGGGTACGGTGTGCGCATTGTGCGCGAGATTCGTCTGGAGCCTTCTGGTACGCGCGTGCATATACTGACACGTTTGGAGAAGCTGCGCGACGGGGCGGATTTCCCCGTGGCGGCGTGGGTGGTGGCGCAACTGCCTCTGCCCGATGTGATGCTGGCCCGTCTGCATCCAGACACCACGTTGAGCGAGGGGTTCAAGCTTTTCCGCGAGGAATCCTGGAAAGCGATTCGCCGGCTGGGGAAGGACATTCTGCTGCCGGAACGCCCGCCGGATGTGCCAGTGAAGCTGGGTTGCGATGCGGATATTCTGGCATGGTTCAAATCGCCATATCTGGTGGTGCATCGCTCTCCTATCGCGAACCTGGTGGATTTTCGTCCGGGCGACCATGCGCAAATCTTCTCGAACACCGATGAAATACCCTATATCGAGCTGGAGTTCACCTCACCTCTGAAGGTGCTGCGCAGGGGGGAGAGCGTCTCCCTGGAGGTCACATGGGAGCTGTATCGCATTACGCCCGAAAGGCAGTCGCCGGAGGCTCTTGCGGAGTTTCTGAGAGGCATGTAGGCGTATCCCGAAGCCGATACAGGGGCAACCCCTGTGGGTTGCCCCTGGGCGCTAGCTCGGCACCTGCTTGTTCATACAGCACTTCTTATACTTTTTGCCGCTACCGCACGGGCAGGGGTCGTTGCGCCCCACCTTTTGGGTTCTAACCGCCGTCGCGACGGCAGCGCGGGCAGCTGGTCGTGCGGCACCATTGCCTTCCTCTGTCGTCGGCGTGCTTCCTGCGCCCGACATGCTGGTTACCTGCACGGTCGGTTGAGGCTGGGGCGGGGCGACCTGCACATGGTATATCCAGCGGATGACGTCTTCCTGAATCGATGCCAGCATGTGCTGGAACATCTCGTACGCCTCTTTTTTGTAGGCGACCAGCGGGTCCTGCTGGGCATAGCCGCGCAAGCCGATGCCCTCGCGCAGGTAGTCCATGTTGGCGAGGTGCTCCATCCATTTATCGTTGATGACGCGCAACATGACCCAGCGCTCCAGCGCACGCATCAGCTCCGAGCCGAGTTCCTCCTCGCGCTGCGCGTAAGCGTTCAGGGCGACATCCTGCAGATATTCCGTCAGCTTGTCGGCGGGACGCGACTTTATGTCTTCCAAGCTAATCCAGCGCGAGATGCCGAACAACTCCTCCAGCCGGCGGAAAAGTCCCTCTGCATCCACCTCTGCATGGCGTGTATCCTGCAGGGTGAACATCATCACCGATTCTTCCACCTTATCGCGGATGAATCCGTGAATAGTGGCGGTAAGCGGGTGTCCCTCCAGAATGCGCCGTCGCTCGCTGTAGATGACGCGGCGCTGTTCGTTCATCACCTCATCGTATTCCAGCACGTGCTTGCGGATTTCGAAGTTATGTGCCTCTACCTTCTTTTGTGCCTTCTCAATCAGGCGGGAGAGAAGCTTCACGTCTACCGCTTCGCTCTCTTCCCACATGGCAAGCAGGCGCTGCTTGGATGGGTCGCCGAAACGTCTCCACAGCTCGTCCTCCAGCGACACGTAGAAGCGCGACTCGCCGGGGTCGCCCTGTCGCCCCGAACGACCGCGCAGCTGGTTGTCGATGCGGCGCGACTCGTGTCGCTCGGTGCCAAGGATGAACAGTCCTCCCAGCTTGCGTACCTCTTCGGCGGCTTTGGAGCGTTCGGCTTCGCTCAGCGGCGGTGGCGGCAGAGCGCGTCCTCGTCGGAAGGAGCGCCACTGCTCTTCCGCCTCTTCGTCCATCTCCTCGCTATCCTGTGCCTGCTGGGGTGCGATGCTACCGCCGAGAATGATGTCCACGCCTCGCCCTGCCATGTTGGTGGCGACGGTCACCGCTCCCTTGCGCCCTGCCTCAGCGATGATGATAGCCTCTTTCTCGTGGTACTTGGCGTTCAGCACGTTATGGGGCACGCCGTGCGCGAATGCCTCTTTAAGATACTCGATGTTTTCGGGCGGCGCGCCGATGAGCTGGATGGCTCGCTGCAGGTTTTCGGGCAGATTCATGTCGGGCACGATGCCCAGCTCGCGAGCCAGCGGCGTGAGTGCGGTCAGGCTCAGCTCGTCCAAACGGCGGTTCAGCAGGGCACGATACTCTTTCTTCTTTTCGTTGGATATCTCTTTGCGTTTCTCGATCTCGTCGCGCAGGATATGAATCAGGCACAACAGCTTCAGCCGGTCGGGGCGCAGGCGGTCGCTGACCTTTTCGGACATTTCGATGGAGCGTGTGCCCACCAGCACCGGCTGCTGTTTGACATACAGGCGCAGGATTTCGGTGGCGATGCCCCGGAACTTGGCCTCTTCCGTTTTGTAGATGACATCCGGGTGGTCAATGCGGATCATCGGCTTGTTGGTAGGAACCACTACCACGTCCAGCCCGTAAATCTTGCGAAACTCGTCTTCTTCAGTTTTGGCGGTGCCGGTCATGCCCGCCAGCTTCTTGTAAAGGCGGAAGTAGTTCTGGAAGGTAATGGTTGCCAGTGTCTGGTTCTCCTGACGGATGGGCACTCCTTCCTTTGCCTCGATGGCCTGGTGTAGTCCGTCGGAGTATCGCCGTCCGAACATCAGGCGTCCGGTAAACTCGTCTACGATGATAATCTCACCGTCGCGCACCACGTAGTCCACATCGCGCTTGAAGATGGTATGTGCCTTGAGCGCAGCGTTCACGTGGTGCATCAGGTCGGGGTCTTCGGCGAGGTTCTTCACCCCTAGCCCCTGTTCCACGCGCTGGATGCCTTCCTCCGTAAGAGTCACGATTTTCTGTTTCTCCTCCAGCGTGTAATCGCGCCCCGGCTGCAGGTGGCGCACCACGCGGTCTACGCGGTAGTAGAGATCGGTAGACTCGCCCGCGTAGCCAGAGATGATAAGTGGGGTGCGCGCCTCGTCGATCAGGATGCTGTCCACCTCGTCCACGATGGCGTAGTTCAGCTCGCGCTGCACCACGTCTTCGATGGAGAACGCCATGTTATCGCGCAGGTAGTCGAAGCCGAACTCGTTATTCGTGCCGTAGGTGATGTCTGCCAGATAGGCCTCTCTGCGGTGGCACTCTTTGAGGTGCATATAGCGCGGGTCGGGTGCCTGGTAGCCGGGCGTATAGATATAGGAGCCGCCGATTTCGCCCGTCTCAGGACTTTGCCCCTGAATCACGCCCACGCTCATGCCTAGGAAGTGATAAATGGGTCCCATCCACACCGCATCACGTCGCGCCAGGTAGTCGTTCGCGGTGACCAAGTGTACACCCTTGCCTTCCAGCGCATTGAGGTAGATGGGCAGAGTCGCCACCAGCGTCTTTCCCTCGCCTGTTTTCATCTCGGCGATACGCCCATCGTGCAGCACCATCCCGCCGATGAGCTGAACGTCGAAATGACGCATCTTGAGGGTGCGTTTGGAGGCTTCGCGTACCACCGCAAAGGCTTCGGGCAACAGGTCATCCAGCGTCTCACCCTTTGCTAGACGGTCGCGGAACTCGTCCGTCTTGGCGCGCAGCTGTTCGTTGCTCAGCCGGGCGATACTGTCCTCCAGCGCGTTTATTCTCTCCACAACCTTGCGGTAGCGTCGGATATCGCGTTCGTTGCTATCGAACAGGTTCAGCAGAAATCGCATGGCGTACTCCTTCGGCGCGTGCGAGGCACCACACTCGGTTTGCAGTAATTATTGTCGGTGCTTTCCGTTTCCTTGAATACGGAACTTTCCCCAATAGATGTTACCACCAGAAAGGGGCGGAAGTCAAAGGGCGAGCACCTGCGCGTAGCGCTCTACCATCTGACGAAGGTCAAAGTGTGCTTCGGCGTGCTCGCGGGCGCGTCTGCCCATCGCCCGTCGCTCTTCAGGGTGTCGCAGCAGATACAGGATGCGCTCCGCCAGCGTGTCCTCGTCCTCCACCGGCACCACGAAGCCCGTCTGCCCATCTAAAACCACGTCGCGCACGGCTCCCACATCGGTGCTGACCGCAGGTACGGCGCACGCAGCAGCTTCGATGAGCGTCATCGGCAAAACCTCGGTATCGGAGGTGAGTACTGCCACATCCAGACTGCGCCACACAGCGGGGATATCGTGTAGAGCCCCCGTAAAAACGATGCGCGAGGCACATTGCATCTGCTGGCTGGATGTCTCCAAATCATGGCGCAATTCGCCATCTCCCACCACGAAGGCACGCGCTTCCACCAGGGCAGAGAGCACTTGCTGAGCCACTCGCAGAAAGCGAAACAGGTTTTTCTCCGGGCGCAGTCCTGCCACCACCCCAAAGGCAGGCGTATTCGGAGATAGTCCCCACTGCTCGCGGAGGTTGCCGCCCTCAGGGGTGAAACGCTGCAGGTCAACCCCATTGGGAATGACCACCACTTCGTGCGCTTGCCAGCCTTCCTGTTCCAGCAGGAACCGACGGTGGCTCTCCGTAAGCACAATCAGAACATCCGTTGCCCCGGCGGCAAAGCGGCGGGCAAATGCCATCTCACGGGTGCGTTTTATCTTGCCAAAGGAATGTACCGCGATGACCAGTTTGCGCGCGATCTTCAGCCTTTTCGCCAGAACCGCGTACAGCACCGCATAAGGGGCGTCTACGGTCAATAGAACCTCGGGGCGAATCCGCCGCAGCAGGCTGAGGAAACGCGGCAGCACGCGCCAATCGGTGCGTGAGTGTCCATACAGCGCGTGGAAGGGTATTCCTGCTTCTCGTATCTGTTCGCCGATTTCGCCAGGCTGGTACAGCGAGCAGACGTGCAGGTCAAACCGTGAGTGCAGGTGCAGCGCGAGCAATTGCAGATTACGCTCTGCACCCCCTACGACATAAGTAGCATTCAGTATCAGCACTCTGCGGCGGTTTGAGACCGGATATTGACCTCTTTCCGTTTTCACAGGGTCACCGTTTGCTCCTGAAGTTTAACTGCGGGAGTATCAGGTAGCCAGCGGGTGGATGGGTCGTCAGAGATGTCCTGTATCGTCAGGCGATAGCGCTTTCCTGCTTGCATTGGCGCAGTGGAAAGGCGTACCAGATTGCCGTCCACCTCCGCAAGGCTTATCTGCAAAGGTGGGGTAAAGGTG
>Ga0209162_1000671_pt1 | contig 36457 bp, 25 predicted proteins | sample YNPNPMetaG_FD_187121 | JGI IMG/M metagenome (GOLD analysis project Ga0209162, IMG submission 187121) | Anoxygenic and chlorotrophic microbial mat microbial communities from Yellowstone National Park, USA - YNP NP MetaG (SPAdes) (version 2) ...
AGCGGGCTGCACTCCCTACGGTCGCCACCGCGAGCCAGAGGGCTGTGCTCCATTTCGCACCCACGCAGAGCGTGGGTGCGAGCAAGGGTGGCTTTTACCTGGTGCTCACGCTCCGCGTGGGCAGGCAGCAGGCGTTCCTGGCTGCGCGACCCGGCATTTCGCACCCACGCAGAGCGTGGGTGCGAGCAAGCGCAGCAGTCAGGCGGCAGGTTTCAAACCTGCCGCGAGCCAGGGGAGAGAGCGGGCCTGTGCTTGCGCGGGGTGTGCCACGCCGCGCTGGCAGCGGGTTGGTTACCTCGTGCTCACGCTCCGCCTGGGCAGGCAGCAGGCGTTCCTGGCCGCGCGACCCGGCATTTCGCACCCACGCCGAGCGTGGGTGCGAGCAACACGAAAAGTGTCTCTTGGTAGAGAGGTTCCCATGTCCATCCACACTGATGGTCCCTGGTTCAAGGACGAGCACGGGCGTGTCTTGCTCCTGCGTGGCGTGAACCTGGGTGGCAGTTCCAAAGTGCCCTACACCCCGAACGGCGCCACTCATCTTGCCGAAGGGGTGTATGACCACCGCAACGTCTCTTTCATTGGCCGGCCTTTCCCGCTGGATGAGGCTGCCGGGCATTACGCCCGGCTCCGGGCCTGGGGCCTTACCTTCTTGCGCTTTCTCACCACCTGGGAGGCTGTGGAACACGCCGGCCCCGGCCTTTATGATCAGGCTTACCTGGACTACCTGGAGGAAGTGATAGGCCGGGCCGCCGACCATGGTCTCCGGGTCTTTGTTGACTTTCACCAGGATGTGTGGAGCCGCTTTTCCGGCGGCGATGGCGCGCCGGGCTGGACATTGGAGGCCGTGGGGTTCGATCTGCCCCATCTGGCCGAGAGCGGAGCGGCCCTCCTTCATTGGGCCGAGGGCGCGGCCTATCCGCAGATGGCCTGGTTCTCCAACAATGTGCGGCTGGCGGCCGGCACCATGTGGACTCTGTTCTTCGCCGGTAACGATCTGGCGCCCCAGGTCCGCATCGAGGGAGAGCCGGCCCAAGAGTTCCTCCAGCGGCACTATCTGGGAGCCATGCAGATCGTGGCTCGCCGTCTCCGGGGCCGATCTAACGTCGTTGGCTATGATACGTTGAACGAGCCAGGCCCCGGCTTCATCGGCCAACGCGATCTGAACGTCTACCCCTCGCCCATCCGCTCCTGGTACTGTCCCACGATATTCCAGTCCCTGCTCCTGGGAGCCGGTTACCCTCAGGAAGTGGATTACTGGCAATTCGGTGTGCCCCGCTCCCGTTACCTGGGCAAACGCATGTTGAATCCCCGGGGCGTTCGCGCCTGGCGCCCCGGCCATGACCCCATCTGGCAGGCTCATGGCGTGTGGGACATCGGCCCAGATGGTCAGCCGCGCCTGCTTCGACCAGACCATTTCTGCCGCGTGGGTGACCGGGAGGTAAACTTTTACCGCGATTACATGCGCCCCTTCCTGAAACGTGTGGCCCAGACCGTCCGCCAGGAAGACCCGACAGCCATTATCTTCCTGGAGAGCGACCCCACCAGTTGGGATGTACACTGGGCAGCCGAGGATGCCCCCGGCGTCGTTCATGCCGCCCACTGGTACGATGGCCTTACCCTGGTGGCCAAAAACTATTACCCCTTCATGGGGGTGGACAGCACCGCCGAGACCTTGAAGGTGGTGGTGGGGCTACCCGGCCGGATCCGACGTCTCTACCGCGATAACCTGGCCTATATCAAAGACATCACTCGCCAGCACATGGGCAATATCCCCGTGCTCATCGGCGAGTTTGGCCTGCCCTTTGACCTGGCCGGGGGCAAAGCCTATCGCACCGGCGACTTTACAACCCATGTGCGGGCTTTGGACGCCTATTGTAATGGCATGGACGACAACCTGCTGAGTTGGACCATCTGGAACTATACCGCCGATAATGACAACCAGCACGGGGACCAATGGAACGGGGAAGACCTCTCCATCTTCAGCCGGGACCAGCAGTCCGACCCGACCGACATCAATTCTGGGGGCCGGGGCCTGGCCGGTTTCGTGCGGCCCTATGCCCGGGCCGTGGCCGGTGTGCCGATGCGCATGTCTTTCAACCGCCGGACTGGCCGGTTCGAGTTGCTGTTTCGGCATGACCCGGCCGTGGTCGCCCCTACCGAGGTCTATGTGCCCCGGCTACAGTATCCACACGGCGGCCGGGTCACCGTATCCGATGGCGAATATACCTGGGATGCCGAGGCTCAATTGCTCATTTATCGCCATAACCCGGCGCAGCCAGAGCATTGGCTGCGTCTCGAGCGCCTCTGACCCGCCCCGGAGCGTTACCTTGCAAACAACGTTCCGAAACCTTCAGGCAGCCAGCTAAAGCCGCTACTCCAGGGGCTTGTAAAGTTATAAACCGGATGAGAGCCGATGAGCAATAACCGCTGGGCGTGGTTGGGCGGCCTGTTGGCCGTGGGACTGCCGGCCCTGCTATACCTGCTGACCCTGGACAACAACCTGGCCTTGAGCGAACTGATGGGTGGGGATCTGATCACGCATCAGTATGCCCAGGCCCAGTTCCGGCTCACCAATGCCCCCGGCTACCCGGTCTACACCATCCTGGGCGGCCTGTGGTTCCGCGCCTCGTCGCTGCTGGGAGCCTGGCTGAACCCCATTCAACGCCTCTCTTTGTATTCCACCCTGTACGCGATCCCGGCCCTGGCAGTGCTCTATTTGCTCTTGCTCAAGACCACGCGCGGCAACGTGATCGTGGCCGGTCTATGCACCCTGTTCCTCAGCGTCACGCACTTTTTCTGGTACTATGCCACCACCACCGAGGAGTACAACTTCGCCGTGCTCCAGATGGGGCTGCTGCTCTACTGGGCCATTCGCTGGGACAGACTACCGACCCTGGTCCCGCCAAAGGGAGAGGAGCGAAAGGCAAGTGGCTGGCGCGACGTGTTCCGCACCCGGGACCGATACCTGGTCTATATGGCCTTCATGGTAGGGCTGTGCCTGGCAAACCTGGTGACGGTGCTCTTTGCTGTCCCGGCTTTGCTGTGGTTCGTGCTCTCCCGGGAGCCGGGCCTGTGGCGACGAGGCTGGCTGATCATCATCTGTCTGGCGGTTGCCATCCTGCCCCTGTTCAGCTACGCCTATGTCTATATCATCGGCGATCTGCACCCGGAATGGCGCGGCGCCAGCCCGGATACATGGCCCAACACACTGGCCTGGTTCCTGGATTTCTTGAGCACCGGCCAGGGACGCTCGGAACTCACATGGAATCTAAGTGGTGGTTTCCCCACCTGGGTTTTTGACGCCCTCTTTGATGATTTTACCGTGCCGGCTCTGCTGGCAGTAGTCATCGGTCTGTTCCTGCTGGGTCGGCGCCGGGGCCTGCTGATGGCCGGCATCCTGGCCGTGTATGCCGTCTTTATCTACATTGACCGCTACGGCAACTGGTTCCAGGTGTTCATCCCCGGCCACGTGGTGTTGATGGTGGGCGTGGCGGCGACGGCCGATTGGCTGTGGCGGCGACCGCCGGGAGTGCTTCGCTGGCCGGTGCGGACCGGCGTGCTGGTCTTTTGCGCTGCCTTGCTGCTCACGCGGCTGGCGGTGAACTGGCCCCGTAACGATTCGGCCCGGCGGCCCGGCGATGACGGGTTGGTGACCGGTTGGGCAATCCTGGCCGATGACCCGGCCCCCGGCGCGGCCGTGGTCTGCACCTACGAAGAGGGCCTGTCGCTGGATTATCTCACCGGCATCTGGGGAGCACGCCCCGACGTGCAGGTCCTGGCCGCCACGCCGGACGGGGCGACCTGGACGGCCCGGCCGGAGCCGATCTATCTGACCCGGCCCGCAGCCATCCTTACCGATCCGGCTGTTTTGGCCCCCTTTCACCTGTGGAGCCGGGGCCGGCTGGTGGAGGTGCGGCGGCAGGCGGTGATGGACCCGCCGCCGGGCATGATCGCCCTGCCGCCGGGGGCGGACATCGGGGCCGGGCAGCTTTCCCTGCTGGGCTACGAGCTGCGCCCCCGCCCAGAGGCCAATGCCTTGCAGGTGGTCTTTTACTGGCGCGCCAGCCAGCCCTTCACGTATGATTGGACCATCTCGGCCCGGCTCATGGCTGCCGGGCAGATCGTGTCCGTGGGCGATCAACCGGCGCAAGATGACCATCCGCCAGTCTGGGGTGCGTACCCCACTACCCGCTGGCGCGTCGGCGAGATCGTCCGCGACGATCACCTGGTGCCGTGGCAAGAGGGCCTGGAGTACGACCGGGTGGGCGCGGTGGTCTATCGTCCCACGGGCGATGGGCTGCAAAACCTGGGAGCGGTGGAGTTCACCCCAGTTTTTGGCGGCAGCTTCGAGTATCAGTAGATGGAAATCCTCTTGAGCAACTTTTTCCATCTACCGAGTATGGTTCAAAGTTGGTTGACACTTTTGTGACCGAAGGCCCCAAGCGGGCGACTTTAGTCGGCGTGAGTAGGCAGTTACGCCCGGATGTCAATAGCAGTCCTTGACTTATCCAGCGATCTGGTGTAAACTTCTGAGCCAGACGTTCGTTCGGCTTTCAGGGTTGGCCGGATGGGATCGTACCCCCCAATACACCTGCTTCTCGTCGAGTTGCCTGGCCCCTGGCCCGGCTAAAGGATCAGCGTCCTGCTCCCTCGGCGGGGAGCCAAAGCCAGGGCTATGTCTAAACCTGTGTTCCGGCTCTTCACTAACTCTATTGTCACCCTGATCAGGATGTTACGAAAGGAGTAGCGTTAGATTCATGAACGAGAGACAAGGCATCTTAAAGAGCCTGGAACGGGTGTTGGAGGGGCCCGGCCACGCTCACCTGGTGGTGGACCTGGTCATCATCCCCCTGCTCATCCTTTTGGCGCTGTTGATGCCGCCCATCTCCCTGTGGAGCCGCCTGAACCCCCAGGTGGGCCAGACCATCCAGGCTCAGGCCGGGGGCACCGTCTTTGAGGGCGATGGGACCCAGCTTACCATCCCGCCGGGGAGCCTGAAAGGTGACGTTCAGATCGGTATCACCGGCATCCCGCAGATTGACTTTCTGGCCCAGACCGCCGGGGATGACGAAACCCATCACGCGGCCCAGGCCATCCCGCCCTACCTGCGCCTCACCAGCCCGTATTATCGTATCCAGTCCCGTGGCGAGGCCGTATCTCAGGCCATCCTGGTAGTCCCGGTGCCCACCGGCGCGGAGCCGTGGGATACCCTGGACCTCTATGGCTGGGACGGCCAGGCCTGGCGGTTCCTGCCCAGCGTCCTCACCTATCAAGAGGCTTACCGGGATGCCCAGATCATCGCTGATCTGACCTGGCTACCCCAGGCCGTGGGGGTGATGCAGACCCGGCCCCGGGGTTTCACCGTCTCGGCCTGGCTGCCGGTCGGCGAACAGATAGACCGGCTCAGCGGGGACGTGCTGGTGGAGATCAACCCCCAGGGCCTCTATCTGCAAGGGGATGGGACTATCGCCGGTCAGCCGCAACGCGGGTGGACGACAGATGCCCGGTTCATCGTCGTGCCCAGCATCAGCAATGTGGACCCGGACGGCGTGGTGCGCATTGACTTGTTGAACAACATCCTCATCAACGAGGCCGCTCGCTCCCGCCATGTCGCCGAGATCGTGCGCTTTGTCAAGACCAATATGTACGCCGGCGTGGACATCCGCTACCAGGGCCTGGCTAAAGAGCCAGGACTGCGCCCGGATTTCACCAATTTTATAGTCGAATTGGCCACGGCCCTGCATCGGGATTACAAACTGCTCAGTGTCACTGTAGAACCACCCACCCAGGTCTCGGCCGAGGCCTGGGAGACCGGCGCCTATGACTGGGTGGCCCTGGGGCAGGTGGTGGATGCCTTCAAGCTGGAAGGCGTGCCAGACTATGAGACCTATCGCCAGCAAATGCCCGCCCTGTTGCGTTATGCCACCGGCAAGGTAGACCGGGGCAAGATCCAGTTGATCATCTCCACCTATAGCGCCGACCGTACCCCAGACGGCCAGGTAACCCTGCGTCCGTATACCGAGGTGCTCCATACTGCCAGCCACATCGAGATCCAGAACCCCCGCGAGCAGTACTATCCCGGTGATACCCTTACCTTCCTCCTGCCCTATCTGGCCTCGAATGAAGGGACGCTGGCCTGGGACAACCAGACCCAGATGATCAAGTTCACGTATCAACAGGACGGTCTGGATCACACCGTCTGGCTGGAGAATGCCCACAGCATCGCCCACAAGCTGGGTTTGGTGGAGCGGTTCAACCTGCGTGGCGTGGCTGTGCGTAACCTCCTGAGTGATAGGAACGACGGCCATATCTGGACGGTGATGAGCGTCTTCCGGGAGACTATGGTGGCCCGGGTCCCCCAGGCCGAGCCGCTCCAGATCGCCTGGGACATCAACGGCAACCCGGTGCCCGGGGCCACCGGCCCCACCATGAACTGGAAGGTGGAGCAAACCGGCAACTATACCGTCACCGCCAGCCTGGTGGATGGCGTGGGCCGGGTCTCCAGCAACGTCACCGTCCAGGTGGTGGAGCCGCCCACCCCTACTCCCACCCCCACCCCCATCCCGCCGACACCTACCCCCAAGAAGGGGAGCGGTACCACTTCCTCGCCCACCAAGACTCCCAGCAGCGGTGGCGGCACAGCCCCGGCCCCCACCACCTTCAAGGGCTTTGCTTATGGCTTCTGTGCCCATATGTACGGGGTGGATATGGGAGCTACCTTAGCCAAGGTCAAGGGCGCTGGATTCGGCTGGATCAAGATTCAGGTGCCATGGAAGGACCTGGAAGGCGCGCCGGGGCAGATCAACTGGGGCACGCTGGACCCCATCGTGGATGCCTGCGCCGGGAGTGGGGTCAAGCTCTTTATGAGCGTGGTCAAGGCCCCCATGTGGGCGCGGCCGGCCTTTGAGGACAAGGGTCACGACGGTATGCCGGAGAACCCCGAGACCTTTGGCAACTTTATCGGCGCCCTGGCCGCCCGCTACAAGGGGCGCGTGGCCGCCTATGAGGTCTGGAACGAGCAGAACCTGGGCACCGAGACCGGCATGAAGCCCAGCGTGGACCGCTACATGCCCCTCCTGAAAGTGGCCTACCGCCGCATCAAGGCCGCTGACCCCAACGCCCTGGTCATCTCCGGCGCCCTCACCCCGGTGGGCTATACCGACTATGTCCACGCCATCGAGGACGTGGCCTTTATGCGCGAAATGAACAGCAAAGGCCTCAAGAGCAACTGCGATGGTGTGGGTGTCCACGCCAGCGGTTTCGACAACCCACCCTGGGCCGACCCATGGGGCAAGATCGGCGCCTCCGGCTTCCAGGGCCATCCCAGCTTTTACTTCCGCCACTACGAGAATATCTACAAGGCCTTTGGCGGCGGCAAGCAGATCTGGATCACCGAGGGCGGCTGGTCATCCATGTACAACCCGCCGGCCGGTTATGAATACGCGGCCAACATCACTGAGGACATGCAGGCCACTTATGCGGTCAAAGCCTTCGAGATCGCCAGGAGCGCCGGCTATATCGCCGGGTTCATGTATTGGAACCTGAACTACTGCGTGCCGGTAGTGCCGCCCGGCGATGAAAAGTCCGGCTTTGCCGTGTTGGGACCCAACGGCGTACCCCGGCCAGCTTATAACGCCCTGGCGGCCATGCCCAAATAAGAGAGCGTCATCCTCCCGCAGGTTTCAAAACCTGCGGGAGGATTTTCCGCTTTGAGCAACTTTTTCCATCTACTGCGTCTGCCCTGCTCCGACCAGCATTGCCTTCCCGTCACCCCCGTGATATAATCCCCCTGTGCCGCGCTTACCGTCTCATTCCTGGAGACCACATGGGCAGTCGCAACGCCCAAACCGCCAGGCGGTGCGATTGCCACAAAACGCCCGGTGTGGTAAACTGGGGATCACGAGGGCAGGCTTTCCGACCCGCCGCGCGAACAGGCAGTGCCGCCTGTTCCTCATCAATAACCGGAGGTGCATTGTGGCCCATATATTGGCAGAACCATATCGGATCAAAGTGGTAGAGCCGATCCGAGAAACCACGCCGGCCGAGCGGGCAGAGATCGTCCGTCAGGCCGGCTACAATGTCTTTAACATCCGGGCAGAAGACGTGACCATTGACCTGCTCACGGACAGTGGCACGGCCGCCATGAGCGATAACCAGTGGGCCGGGATGATGATGGGTGATGAGGCCTATGCCCGCTGTCGCAACTATTTCAGCCTGGAACACGTGGTCAGGGATGTGTTCGGGTTCCCATACTTTGTGCCCACCCACCAGGGCCGGGCCGCCGAACATGTCCTGTTCCCTTTGGTGGTCAGGCCAGGCGATGTTGTCCCGTCCAATATGCACTTTGATACCACCCACGCCAACATCGCTGCGGCCGGGGGCCAGCCGGCCGATCTGGTGATTGACGAGGGGCTGGACCCCCAGAGCGAGTACCCTTTCAAGGGCAACATGGACGTGGACAAGTTAGAGCGGCTCATCGCCAGGGTGGGCCGCCAGCGCGTCCCGCTGGTCATGCTCACCATCACCAACAACAACGGCGGCGGCCAGCCGGTCTCCCTGGCGAACATGCGGGCGGTCAAAGAGGTCTGTGCCCGGCACGGCATCCCCTTCTTCCTGGATGCCTGCCGCCATGCCGAGAATGCTTATTTTATCCGGCAACGGGAACCAGGTTACCAGGACGTGCCAGTCCGTGAGATCGTGCGTCAGGTCTTTGACCTGGCCGACGGCTGCACCATGAGCGCGAAGAAGGACGGCCTGGCTAACATCGGTGGATTTCTGGCCGTGCGCGACGGGGAGCTATACGAGCGCATCTGTCAGCGTCTGATCCTCATCGAAGGGTTCCCCACTTATGGCGGGCTGGCCGGCCGGGACCTGGAAGCCGTGGCCCGGGGCCTGCTGGAAGCCCTGGACGAGCGCTACCTGGCCTGGCGCGTGGGACAGGTGCGCTACCTGGCCGAACGCTTGCAGGAACACGGTGTGCCCATCCTGGTGCCCCCAGGCGGCCATGCTGTCTACCTGGACGCGCGGCGTTTCCTGCCCCATATCCCTCAGGAACAGTTCCCGGCCCAGGCCCTATCCGTCGCCCTCTATGTGGCCGGCGGCATCCGCACGGTGGAGATCGGCTCAGTGATGAACGCGCACCAGGACCCCACTACCGGCGAATGGGCCTACCCGGCCCTGGAACTGGTGCGCCTGGCTATCCCCCGCCGGGTCTATACCAATAGCCACATGGATTATGTGGCGGGCGTGGCCGGTGAGTTGTATCACCTTCGGGAGGAGATACGGGGACTGCGTATCGTCTACCAGGCCCCCTTCCTGCGCCACTTTACCGCCCGCTTTGAGCCAGTAGAGACCTGACCTGGACAGGCCAGCACCCCAATCACCATTGCTGACATCCGTGCATAACTTCTGTCAGGGAAGGAACAAGGAGAGAGAAAGCCTTTCTGGGGTTTTTTGCGGCGGCTTCGCCGCCGCAAAAAACCCCACCAGGCATTCTTTCCCCGCACCGCACCGCGTAGCGGCGAAGGGACGCAAAGTGGGGAGTGGGGCAGGGCCTTCATGCGTTCAATTACGCACGGATGTCAGCCATTGACCTTGACTTATCCGGCGATCTGGTGTAAACTCACCCCAACGCTCGGGCGGGTCATTGACGTGACCTGCTCGTTGAATCCACATCGTAGAAAGCTTCTGGCGTCAGAAGCTGCCCGGCCCCATCATGGGCCGGGCCAGGGGAGGTGTTATGCGACAAAAGGACTATATCTTGCTGGCGACCATCGTTCTGGTTGCTCTGCTGGCCGTCTGGGTTGATTGGGCTGATAACCCCGGTATCCATTTTGAGATCGGTGATCTCAAGGTTCACCGTGACATCCGCGTGCTCCTGGGCCTGGACCTGGGCGGCGGCACTGAGGTAGTGCTAGAAGCGATAGAGGTCGCCGGCGAGGTCACCCAGACGACCACCGCCCCGGGAACGCTGGCCTGTCCACCGTTCCTGGCCGGCATGTTAGGTCCTTTTCTCCCGGCCGGAACCCAGGACACCCTGGGGGTGGCCCAAAGCATCATCGAGCGGCGCGTGGATGCCCTGGGGGTGACAGAGCCGCGCATCCATCGCGTGGGTGAGAGGCGTATCCTGGTGGAACTGCCGGGGATTCAAGACCCGGCCCTGGCCGTCCGTACCATCCGCGAGACCGGCTTTATGGAGTTCATTGACGCCGGCTCCCTGCCTATCCCGGTGGGCACGGTGGTGGTGACCAGCCTGGGTGGCTCCAGGGAGCTCACCGGCACCACCCCGCTGACCACGACGCCGACCGTGGCTCCTACGGCTGTGGTGACGCCGACCGTAACCCCTACGATCAGCGTCACGCCCACGGCGACGGCGACCGTGCCCCCCACGGTCAGCGTCACGCCCACGGCGACGGCGACCGTGCCCCCCACGGTCAGCGTCACGCCCACGGCGACGGCGACCGTGCCCCCCACGGTCAGCGTCACGCCCACGGTGACACCTACCGTGATCCCCACGGTCGTGGTGACACCGACTCCTCCGCCGGTGACCCTGGAGACACCTACACCGATCCCTGGCACTGTGCCCACGACGACGGCGCCGGTGACCACGCCGGTCAAGGTCTATCAGACCATCATGACCGGCCGGGACCTCAAGGCCGCTTATCCGGTGATTGACCAGAATCCCTCCAGTGATTATTACCAGAAGCCGGTCATCTCGCTCGAGTTCACCGAGGAGGGGGGCAAAAAGTTCGCCGCTTATACCAGTGCCAACGTGGGCAAGTACCTGGCTATCGTCATTGATAAACGGGTGATCTCTTCGCCAGTGATCAATGAGCCGATCCCGGGTGGGCGGGCGACCATCAGCGGCCGGTTCACCTTTGATGAGGCCCGCAGTCTGGCGGCGCAACTCCAGTACGGGGCGTTGCCCATCCCCTTCCGCGTGATCTCGGAACGGGTGGTGGACCCCATCCTGGGGCAGGATTCCATCCAGAAGAGCATCCTGGCCGGCCTGGTCGGCGTGTTCATGGTATTGCTGTTCATGGCGGTCTACTATCGCGTGCCGGGGCTGGTGGCCGACATCGCCCTCATCATCTTTGCCCTGGCTACCTTTGCCCTGTTCAAGCTCATCCCGGTGGCCCTGACCTTGCCGGGCATCGCCGGTTTCCTGATCTCCACCGGCATGGCCGTAGATGCGAACATCCTGATCTTCGAGCGGATGAAGGAGGAGTTGCGGGCTGGCCGCACGTTGGGCGCTGCCATCGAGGCCGGCTTCGACCGGGCCTGGACCTCTATCCGCGACTCGAATATCTCCACCCTGATCACATGCGCCATTCTGTTCTGGTTTGGTTCCACCCTGGGGGCCGGCGCGGTGATGGGCTTTGCCGTGACGCTGTTCCTGGGCGTGGTGGTGAGCATGTTCACCGCCATCACCGTGACCCACATCCTGCTCCGGGTATTGTTCTTCGTGGCCCGCGACTTTTTGCAGGGTCGCCCCCGGCTCTTGGGCATTTAGCAAATCGGCAAGATTTGCATATTGGAGGAAACATGTACGACATCGTTGGCAAGCGCAAATGGTACTTTTTGATCTCCAGTTGCCTCATCGTGCCGGGGATCATCGCCATGGTCATCTCCACGCTCACTGTCGGCACGCCGGTCAGGCTGAGTATTGACTTTACCGGCGGCACCTTCATGGAGCTGGCTTTCGAGCAACCGGTGCAACCGGCCGAGGTGCGCGCCGTTTTTGTGGCGGCCGGCTATTCCAGCACCAGTGTCCAGACCACGAACGAGGGTCGGCAGGCCATCGTGCGTACCGAGGCATTGGAACCGGAAGCCAAAGAACGTATCAAGGCTACCCTGGCGCAGCAGTTCGGGGCCGTCAAAGAGGTCTATTCGGACACGTTGGGGGCCCAGGTAGGGCAGGAGGTAACTGTCAGCGCACTCGTCGCCGTGGCCGTGGCCTCGTTGGCCATCATCGGCTACATCGTCCTGGCTTTTCGCAAGGTTCCCAACCCTGTCCGCTATGGTGCGTGTGCCATCTTTTCCATGGTCCACGACGTGTTGGTGGTGCTGGGGCTGTTCTCCATCCTGGGACTGCTCCTGGGTTGGGAGGTGGACGCGCTGTTCCTCACGGCGGTGCTCACCGTCATCGGCTTTAGTGTGCAGGACACCATCGTGGTCTTTGACCGCATCCGTGAGAATATCCCCCGCCATCGGGGCGAACCATTTGAGGACATTGTGAATCACAGCCTGCTCCAGACAGTCCACCGTAGCCTGGTCACGCAAACTAATGCCATGTTTGTGATGGTGGCATTGTTGTTTTTCGGGGGGGCCACCATCCAGCAGTTTATCCTGGCTATGCTCGTTGGCCTGCTCAGTGGCACTTACTCGTCTCTATTTAACGCCGTGCCGTTGCTGGTGGTCTGGGAAAAGGGCGAGGTCCCGGCCCTCCTTCGTCGCCTGTTTCGCCGGGGACAACCAGCGGCGGCATAACCCGCGCCGGGGAGGAGCGTCCACATGGCCGAGCGTTTCGGTGAGGTCCTGGAATCCAGCACCACGCAGTTCACCGTGGGCTGCCTGGAGTTATACCAGGCCCCGGCCCTGGGCAGCCTGGTGCGCGCCAGGAGCAGCCAGGGCGAGAGCTGGGTCTACGGCCTGGTGGCGCACGTGGAGACCGGCTCCGAGCCGCCCGGCGGCTACGTCTCCGTGCGCAGCCGGGACGGCATCGCCGACGAGGACATCTACAAGGAGTTCCCGGACCTGGCGGCGGTGATGCGCACCCGGCTCCAGGCCCTGGTGGTGGGCTTCCACGATGGCGACGCCGTCCACCACTACCTGCCACCGGCCCCGCCGCCATTGCATTACTCCGTCTATGCCTGTGAAGCCGCCGAGGTGGTTGCCTTCACCGAACGCTTGGGCTACCTGCGCACTGTGCTGGCCGGCCTGCCCGCCCCCCAGTCCGACGAGGTGCTGGCCGCCAACGTCCGCCTGGTGGCCCAGGCCCGGCCCGATGGCCCGGCGTTCACCCTGCGCGTGGGCCGCGAGCTGGCCCGGCTCCTGCAAGACGACTATGACCGGCTGCGGGCGCTCCTGCAGCGCATCCGGCCTTGAGGTACGGTATGCGCCTGCCGACGAAATACCAGGGCGTCTCGGGATTCGTGGCGAGGAACGAACATGCGCTGGATTCTGGTCGCATTGGCAGGACTGCCGGCGTTGACGACCAGCGCCAGCGCCCTGACCGGCCGCTCTGAGCCGGTCCGTGAATCCGCTGGCCTAGCCCGGCGCACTCCCGGCACGGCAGCCATCTACACGACCACGCTGACCATCCCCACCTACCCGTACACACCCTGCCTGGAGCAGCGCGCAAACGGCCCATACCCGTACCACTGGCTCGATTGGGGCTGCTACGATAACCCCGCGCCGCTGAACCGCGACTATGAGCTGCTGGCGCTGGAAAACGACTATCTGCTAGTGACGCTGTTGCCGGAACTGGGCGGCCGGGTCTACCAGATGGTCTACAAGCCCACCGGCCACAACGAGCTATACCAGAACCCGGTGATCAAGCCGACGCACTGGGGCCCGCCGGAGCAGGGCTGGTGGCTGGCCGTCGGCGGCCTCGAGCTGGAGCGGGCCGGTGGGAACCGGGGGCGAGGTGCGCGTCACCTATACGCTCTCCCCGACGGCCGGGCTGGCCGGGCCGCTGACCAACACCGCCGAGATCGCCGGGGGCGTGCTGGGACCGGTCACGCGCCGGGAGACGGTGGTACAAGCGTGCCGCTTGTGGTTGCCGCTGGTGATGAGGAAGATGGAGACATGAGGAAGCTCCAACATACCATCAAAGCCGTCGTTTATCCAGGTGACGAGAGCGGGTACGTGGCCGAATGCAGAGATCGCGGTAGTCACTCAGGGACAGTCCTTTGACGAAACCATGCGCAATCTGCATGAAGCGGTCGCGCTGCATCTGGAGGGCGAAGACCTGACGGAGTTTGGACTGGCTCCGAGGTGGCGCGGATCGCGCTCGTGAAAAGGCTGAGATCAAAGGGCAACGGACCAGAGGAGAACTCACGCGCCATGAGGGAGGTTATTAGGCCCGGGTCCGCGCGGTCTGGTCAATAGCGTGGATGACAAGCTCTGACAGGGGAATACGCGCAAATTGCCGGGTGTTGAGGGTATACAGCGTGGCGTTCAGGTTCCAGGCCGTGGCCGCGATCAGCGCATCGGCTGTGCCGCGACTGACCTGCCGGCCGAAGACATGAGGATAACGTTGAATGAGCAGGGCGGCCTTCTCTGCCACGGCGAGGTCAATGACCACCGGGTTCAGCCGGGCCAAGAGTTCATGGGCTGCGTCGCGTTCGTCGTCGTCCCGGCAGCCAACCAGTACCTCCAACGCCGTGACTATCGAGGCCGACACCACACCCTGCGCTTTCAGGCTGTCCAGCAGTTGTGCCGCGCGCCAGTCGCCCCGCAGATACCGGATCACGATGCCCGTATCGAGGATGAACTCAGGCATTGAGGGGGAAGTCAGTCCAATCGCCGCCGAAGGCATCCAATAACTCCTCATCGGTGCGGGAATCGTTGCGCCACATCCCGAAAGCGCGTAGCTCGGCAAAGCGGGTCGGTTGTGCGGGCGCCGACCGCAAGTACACTCGTTCCACGGCGTCCCGGACCAACGCCTCGACGGACCGCTGTTGGCGGCGGGCGATGACCTTCAAACGCTCGTATTCGACTGGGGATAGCGTAACCTGCATCGTTACAGCAGACATACGTCACCTCCAGTCATATCTTAGCACAACCCTGTGGAATTTGCAAACGAAACACGAAACACGCAACAGAGGACTCCCATGACCGAACGACAACGCCTCGGCGTCATCACCGCTGGCTCGCTGGTGGAGGGCCTGCAAGCCAAACTGGACCCGGCCGCCTCCGTGGAGGAGATCCGCGTGGGCCAGTTCGTGGTCATCCAGGGCCAGCGCCACGAGTTCTTCTGCCTCATCACCGACGTGGCCCTGGGCGCCACCAACCCGCGCGTGCTCCAGGACCCGCCGGAGGGTGACGAGTTCGCGGCCCAGGTGCTGGCCGGCACCAGCACCTTCGGGCAACTGGCGATCCAGCCCATGCTCATGCTGCCCCGCGACCTGGGCGAGGGCGACCTCCAGCCGGTGCGCACCGTCCCCAGCCACTTCTCGCCGGTCTACCCGGCCCAGGAGTGGGACTTTACCCGCGTCTTTGGGCAGGATACCATCAGCGGGCAGGTTCAGATCGGCAAAAAGAAGTTCTTTGAGATGGGCAAGCCGCTGGACATGGAGGTGCCGGTCTGCCTGAACCTGGAACGCTTTGTGGAGCGCTCCAACGGCATCTTTGGCAAGTCCGGCACGGGCAAGAGTTTCCTGGCCCGGCTCCTGCTGTGTGGCATCGTCCGGGCCAACGCCGCCGTGAACCTGGTCTTTGACATGCACTCCGAGTACGGCCACGACGCCATCACCGAGGCCGGCGGGTTCGTCAAGGGCCTGCGCCAACTGTTCCCCGGTCAGGTGTTGGTCTACTCGCTGGACCCGGAGTCGTCGCGGCGGCGCGGCGTGCCGGTGGACGCGGCTCTCACCCTGGGCCTCAACCAGATCGAGGCCGAGGACGTGGTGCTGCTGCAAGAGGAACTGAACCTCACCAGCACGGCCGTGGAGTCCAGCTTCCTGTTGGTGAGCGAGTACAAGGACCGCTGGCTGGAGGCCCTGCTGGAGATGGACGCCGAGGGCTTGCGCGATTTCGCCGAGGCCCGGGGCGGGCACACCGGCGCGCTCTCGGCCCTCCAGCGCAAACTGCGTCGGGTGGAGGGATTGGGCTTCACCGTCCCCAGCGCCAGCGAATCCGCCATCGGCGAACTCATCGAGTGTCTGGAGCATGGCAAACACGTGGTCCTGGAGTTCGGTCGCTACCGTGACGTGCTGAGCTACATGCTGGTGGCCAACGTCATCACCCGGCGCATCCATCGCCTCTGGGTAGACAAGACCGAGCGCTACCTGCAAAGCAAAGACCCGGCCGACCGGCCGCCGCAACTCGTCATCACCATCGAGGAGGCCCACAAGTTCCTGAATCCCCAGGCCGCCCGGCAGACCATCTTTGGCACCATCGCCCGGGAGATGCGCAAGTATTACGCCACGCTCATGGTCATTGACCAGCGGCCCTCCGGCATAGACAGCGAGGTGCTGAGCCAGATCGGCACCCGGGTCACGGCCCTGCTGAACGACGAGAAAGACATCGAGGCGGTGTTCACCGGGGTCAGCGGGGCGGCGCACCTGCGGGCCGTGCTGGCCGGCCTGGACCCGCGCCAGCAAGCCCTGGTCATGGGCCACGCCGTCCCCATGCCGGTGGTCATCCGCACCCGGTCCTTTGACGAGGCGTTCTACGCCGCCATCGGGCAGATGGATCGGGAGACCCGGCGGCAGCAGGTGGTCAGGGATATTGACGACCTGTTTGGATGATCCCTGGCCCACGCCGGACATGGGAACGAGGCAGCCCTGCTATTTGGCAGTCGCGCCACCCCGGCCTGGTTGATCGCCCATCGCACGTATGATATACTTCGTATGGAATGTATGAATCATATGCTATGCGAGGAGGGACGCCATGAGCGAGTTGCAGGTGAGCATGACCGAACTGCGTCAGAACCTGGGCGCCCTGGTCAACCGGGCTGCTTACGGCGGGGGGCGGATCGTGTTGATGTCACACGGCCAACCCAAGGCTGCCATCATCGGGGTGGAAGACTTGCAGCGGCTTAAACGGTCAGGTGAAGAGCCTGCCAGCCAACCTGACCGATATGCCCAGGCGTTGGCCGCGGCCGATTTGCTACGAGAGCGGATTCGGTGTTGGCAGGAAGCCCACGGCATTGAGCCGGAAGACGGGGTGATCACGCTGCGTCAGTTGCGAGAGGAGCGCGATGATGAGATCGCTGGTCTGCGCTGACGCTAATCTGGCGCTCAAGATCGTGTTGCATGAGCCAGATAGCGCGCGGGCGCGGGCGTTGTGGGAGGAGTGGAAAGCTCAACAGACGCTGGTCATTGCGCCGACCTTGTGGGGCTATGAAGTGACCTCGGTGGTTCGGAAACGCGCCCACCGGGGTTTGCTGCCGCCAGACATAGAGCGAGAGACCCTGGCGGTGGTACATCAACTGCCCGTGCGGCTGCTGGCCCCGGCCGGCCTCCATCAGCGCGCCTGGGAGTGGGCCAGGCGCTTCGACTGGCCGGCTGCCTACGACGCGCACTACCTGGCCCTGGCGGAGATGGCCAGCTGCCCATTCTGGACCGCAGACGAGCGGCTGTTCAGCGCCGTCCGTGCGGAGCTAGACTCAGTAGATGGAAAAAGTTGCTCAAAGCGGGTCTGTGACCCGCGTTTCTCGGCGGTCACAGACCGCCGAGGAGCACGAATTTCCATCTACTGAGACTGGGTGCACTGGTTGGGTGATTACCAGCCCATCTGACGAGGCGTTCCCAGCGGGCAGATGGATCGGGAGACCCGGCGACAGCAGGTGATCAGGGATGCTGATACCGTTTGGTAGATCGAGAAACCTTTGGCCCCGGTTCTTCTGGCTGGCCCTGGCGTTGACTCTGGTGGGGGCCGGCTGCGACGTGCCGGGGACAGGCGCGTCGGTCTCCACCCCGGCTACTGCGCCGGTCACCGCACAAACCATCACGCCGACCCCGGTTATGCCATCCCTCCTGGCCACCGTGGCCTTGGGCGAGCCGGCCACGCAAGGGCACGGCCCCTGCGCCGTCGCCGTGGATGAGGCCACGGGGCGCGTATATGTGGCCCTGTACGAGAGCGATGCCGTGGGCATCATCGAGACGAGGGCGGAAGTCGCGCCTTCGGGCACGATGATAACCTTGCTCCCGGTGGGGTCTCACCCGCGCGCCCTGGCCCTCAACCCGGCCACCGGCCGCCTGTTCGTCGCCAACTATGGCGCAGCCAGCGTTACCTTCATTGATGTACTGCGCGGCCAGTCACCCCGCGTGGTCAAGACCGTCCCGGTGGGCGAGCGACCGGTGGCCCTGGCCGCAGAACGCACGGCCGGCCGCCTCTACGTGGCCTGTGAAGGCTCGCGCACACTGGAGGTGTTGGATGCCGAGAGCGGCGATGTGGTGACTACTATCGCCAGCGCGCGACCGGTAGGCCCCCTGACCGTGGCTGTGGACGCCAACGCCGGCCGTGTCTATGCCAGCTACTATAGCACCATCGCTGTCCTGGACACACGGGATTGGCGGGTGCTGGCCGAATGGGCCGTGGGTAGCAGTAGTTTCATGGTCCTGGACCCGGACGCCGGGCAACTATACGTGGATCGCTATACCACGGAGGAAGGCTCCCACCTGGCCGCCGTGGACCTGGAGACCGGCGAGGTCCGGGCCACCTTGCAGGTGGGGTCCGCGCCACGGGCAGCGGCTCTGGACCCGGCCACCCGTTTCTTGCTGGTCGCCAACGAATCCTCCAATGATGTCTCCATCGTGGCCCTCACTCCCTGGCGCGTGCTCACCTCCGCCAGCGTCGGCCCACGACCGGTGGCAATAGCGGTAGATGCGACCACCGGCCGGGCCTACGTGGCCTGTCAGGCTGCCCACCACGTGGCCGTGGTAGACCAGGCCACGCGCAAGATGGAGGCGGCCATCCCCACAGCTATCAACCCCAGCGACGTGGCCGGCCTGAATAACCGGGCCTACGTGGTCAGCCCCAGCGCGGATCGCGTCTATGTGGTAGACGCGGAGCGCGAGCAGGTGGTCCAGACCATCCCCGTGGGCCGGCGGCCAGTGGCCGTGGCCGCCAACGAGCGCAGCCAGCGCGTCTATGTGGCTAACGCCGGCGAGCAAACCCTGGCCGTCATCGAGCCGGCCCGCCTGATCGTGGGGACCACCATCTCCCTGGACCTGGCCCCGGCCGACGTGACGATAGACCCCCTCAAGGGGCGGGTCTACGCCGGCCAGGCCGTGGTGGACGAGGGCACAGGCCAGGTAGTGGGCCGGTTCTCGCTGACCGGTCTTACCGCCGGCACGGAGGTGAACGCTGAACAACTGGTCGTGGACCCGGCCGGGGGCTTTTTGTATGTGGGGGCCTGGAACGGTGTCGTAGGCTCTAACAGCCGGCGCATCGTCTATCGCGTGGACGCGCTCTCACTGCGCCAGTCGCCGGCCGTGGGGGCTATCGGCGGCGAATACGGCAACCTGACCGCGCTAGATGTGGACGTGGCGGCCCGGCGTATCTACCTGGCGGCCACACAACCCCTTCAGGGCGAGACCACATTGGCGGTCTATGACGCTGATACCGGCGACTGGCTGGCCTCGTTGCCCCTGGCTGTGCGCTGCCTGGCGCTGGCCGTCAACCCCACCACCGGCCATCTGTTCCTGGTCCAGGCCGACTCGCGGTTGCTGGTACTGAATGCCTCCACCCTGGGCACAGTGGTCTCCCTGACCTTACCGGCCGCAGGCAACGCCGTAGCCGTGGATGCCCGCTACAATCGCGTCTATGTCACGCACCCCGGGCCTGGCAGCCTGACCATCGTGACCGACGTGGCATTGCCCCCGCCGCCGGCGCCGGTTAACGTGCGCCGGGCTACGCCGTCGCCCACGCCCACGGGTACACCGGCGCCTGAGCGGCCCCCGACGTCGGGCATCCCGCTCACCCCAGGCCGCCAGCCGACGGCGGTCCCCGGCCGCACAGCCGTGACTGCCCCGCCGGCTACCTGCGTGGGCACGCCGGAGGGGCCGGCCGGCGCATTATGGGAAAAAGACGCCACGGTACGGCGGCGGTTGGGTTGCGCCCTCACACCGTTACAGCCGGTCATCATCGCCGATCAACCTTTTGAGCATGGGCGCATGTTCTGGCGCGCTGATATTCGCTACATCTATGTGGTCTACGAGTACGGTCGCTGGGAGGGACACCAGGAGACGTACAGCGGCGGCCCGGCCGGCGTGATCGAGACCCCACCGGCCGGCAAGTTCGCGCCGACCAAAGGCTTTGGCCTGGTCTGGCACACCAGGCCCGGCGTGCGGCAAAAGCTGGGCTGGGCGCTGGCCCCAGACCGGGGCTACGAGACCGTGATGCAGGTCTACCAGGGCGGCCTGGTGCTCCGCGACGACCAGGACGTGACGCGCATCTTGTTCAATGATGGGACATGGATCGAGGTGGGGCCAGGGGATTGACGCACGTCGCTACCAGGTCAGCCCGCGCACGTTGATCTTTATCACTCACGGTGATGAGGTGCTGCTGCTGCGGGGGGCGCCGGACAGACGACTGTGGGCCGGGCGCATCAATGGAGTGGGCGGGCACGTGGAGCCAGGGGAGGACGTGCTGGCAGCAGCCCGGCGCGAACTGCGCGAGGAGACCGGCCTGACTGTACCCGACGATGTGCCGGCTCTCCATCTCCGCGCCATCGTGCACGTGGACGGGACCGCCACCAGGGGCGTGATCTTTTTCGTCTTCCTGGGCCTCAGCCGGACCCGCCAAGTACACCCCTCGGCCGAAGGAACGCTGCTTTGGGTGAATCATGATAGACTGACAGACCTGGAGCCAGAGCTGATGCCTGACCTGCCCGTCCTGCTCCCGCGCGTCCTGGCTCTCCCGCCGGAGGCACCACCGCTCTTCGTTCATTATCGCCTCGTCGGTGAAGAGGTGGAGATCACGTTCGCGGGGGAAAATCCTCCGGCCGGTTTTCGAGACTGACATCCGTGCATAAATTTTGTCAGGGAAGGAAAGGCGTTCCCGGCCGGGGTCGGGTCGGCCAAGAACCTCGCCCGCCGGTTGTTAGAAGCCTGGCGCAACCGCCCGCTCAGCGCGGCGACTTGCTGCTATCCCGGCGATTCCCCGGACGTTGTATCTTATGATATAATAGGGCTGAGGCTGCTCACCCTCCCGCAGGTTCTGGCCCGATCTCCAGATCAGGACGCACCTGAATGACCTGCTTGACCCGGTGACGGACACTTTCGAACCTGCGGGGGTAGACCCTGGGGAGGAGCGCTGGCGTGACAAAGACCATTGCTAAAGCTGGGACGGATACCGCCGGGCGCGAGGGCCTGCGTCTCCTGGGCCTGGGCGTGGTGTGGAGCGCCATCACCATTCTGGTGGTAAGCCTGAGCGGCTGCAACCTGCAATCGCCGCCAGCCACGGCCGTGCCTTCCGCCACGCCCCGTATGATCGTGCAGACGGCCACGCCCGCGCCTACAGCCCCCACGCGGACGCCCCGGCCCACAGCCACCCCCCGCCCGCCGACGGCGACACCGACGCCGGCCCCCACAGAGACAGCGGGCCCCTCCCCCACCCCGACAGAGACGCCCGTGGCGTCCCCCACCCTCACTGTGTCGCCCTGCCAGCTCCAGGCCTGGGTCGTCCCCGCCAAACCCCTCACCGGCAGCAGCGCGACCGTCTATGGCGAATTGACCTGTCAGGGCCGGGCTGTGGCCCGGGCCCAGGTCTACGTGATCTGCCGCTATCGTGCCCTCAATGCCCGCTACCCCGAAAGCGGGTTCGTCGAGACCGATGCCGGGGGACTCGCCCGGATAGGGTTTGATACCCGGTATGCGACGCCCGGCGAGACCGTGCGGGTAGAGGTTTACGCCCGCTACGGCGGGCGCGACTACCGGGCGCAGACCTCGTTCCAGCCCCAGTAAGACAACCCCCAGAACCAGCGACCGCTTCTGGCACTGCGGCCTCCTGCCCCAGGGAGCAGTGTTTACCCCTCCCCCCAGGCGCAACCGCCATCCAAAGGGTACCAGTTTTATAGTACCAATTTACTACAAAACACTGCTATCTTTTTGAGCTATCTGGCGTTGTAATGGATACCACGAAGCCTTCGTGGGCATTGGTGGCCCTCCGGGGCCAGAGAGTGAGGAACCGGCCATATGCTCAAACGAAAGGAAAACGGGCAATCCTATATCGAGTTCGCCCTGGTGCTGCCGTTCCTGGTCCTGTTGGTGTTGGGAGCGTTGGACCTGGGACGGGGCCTAAATGCGCACATCGTCGTCACTAACGCGGCCAGGGAGGGGGCGCGCTATGGCGCGACTCATTCCAGTGATATCGCCGGCATCAAGGCCCGGGCCATCCAGGAAACCACCGGCACCGGCGTCACGATCAGCGAGGCCGATATTGCCGTCTCCTACCCGGCCGGCGACCAAAACCCGGGCAGCCCCCTACGGGTCACCGTAACCCATAACTTTCAGCTCATCGTCCTGTGGATCTTTACTTCCCAAACCATCCCCATACGCGCTGAATCGGAAATGGAGATCATCCAATGAAGACACACAGCCACCGCGAGCAGGGGCAGTCCATCGTCGAGTTCGCCCTGATCTTTATGGTGCTCATCCTCCTGACCCTGGGGTTTTTGGACCTGGGGCGGGCTGTTTATATGCAGTCCGTGTTGGCAAATGCTGCCCGTGAAGGGGCCCGGGCAGCCATCATCAACTCCAACCCCAGACCAACCGACGCAGACATCCGGTCGGCGGTACGAGCGAACGCCATCGGCGTGCAGCTGGCAGATAGCGACATCACCATCAATCCCTCGCCCCAGCGAGTGCCTGGGCAACCGGTCTCCGTCACCGTCACGACGAACTACGCGGCAATCTTTTTGCCATACCAGACGACGCTGGTCAGTACAGCGAGAATGACTGTGGAATAATGGCTTATCGGGAGTCCCTGGTCCTGACCGGCAGCCTGGTCAGGACCAGGATAGCCCATGGAGGTGGGCAACTATGAATAATTCACAACGGCAAAGTGGTCAATCGCTGGTCTTTGTGGTCCTGGCGATCATTGCCCTGATAGCGATGGCCGGTCTGATCATTGACGGCGGGTATGCCTATGCCATGCGTCGTCAGGCGCAGAATGCGGCCGACGCTGGCGCCCTGGCCGGCGCCCGGGCCTTGGCCGAGCGCGTCACCTGCGATACGAACGGCCAGCCAGTAGATGGTAGTGCCACCGATGATGCTATGATCGCCATGCGGATCAACGAATACGTTGAGCGCAATGGGATCCCCGATGCCGGTGGCTCGGCCTGGGACGAGATCAACACCAACGTGCGCCGCCGCTATATTGACAAAAACGGCAACGAGCTGGGGGCGCAGGACATCGGAGTCATGCAATACGTGCCGGCGAACGCCGTAGGGGTGCGAGTTACTCCCCGGTTGCAGACCTCCACGTTCTTCATGGGTGTGCTGGGATTTAACCAGGTCACGGTAGCCGCCACAGCCGATGCCCGTATGGGCGTGGTCATGAGCCTCGACGGGGGGTCTATCTTCCCCGTGGCCCTGGACCTGCCCACGGCCCAGGCCGCAGAGAACGGTCAACTCATCCGCATCTGGACCAAGGATAAGATAAATAACCAGGTAGGCGGCGTCGAGATCAATGAGGGCGGCTCATGGGTGCAAAGGGGCTATCGGGGCTGGCTCAGCCTGGACTATGTCTACTCTGAACAGTATGCCAGCCTCAATGGGACCCGGGTCACGGATGGGAGCCATAGCAATAACCGGCTAAAATACTGGTGCTGCAATGACTATCCCCACCTGGTCTATGCCGGCCAGGTCGGGAACCCGCACACCGGCGACTTTATCTACGGCGACCCCGGCACCCGCTCTTCAGCCCTGGATACCGCCACATGCCGGGAGGGCCAGGTGGTGATCATCCCCATCTACGACGCCATCTACAGCAGCGATTACCTGGATGGCGCCGGTTTCCCGGATCCGCCCCAGCCCCCCGGCTGGACCAGCCCACCCAAGCAGGGGACGCTCTTCCACATCGTCGGCTTTGCCGCCGTCAAGATCCAATTCATCGCCTCCCAGGGCAATGACAAGTATATTCAGTCTGAGGTGAAAAGGGTAGTCGTCGGCGGCAACATCAACCCGGATAACCCCAATCCATGCTCGGTGCTGGTCAAGAGCGTGGGGTTGACCCGCTGAGTGCCGTACCACAACGGTAACCGGTAACCCGGTTGCTCAGGCGAGGTCTGCGACCCCGCCACCGTTAGCCTGACCGGGGCGTTTACGTTGGGTATTGCATGTTGTCTGCGCAAGCTGGGGGGCGCAGACCCCCAGCGGGGCAGGTGAGCGTTTACTAACAGAGAACCAACGAGAGGAGATCACGCTATGGCTATTTACGCGCGTGCGCTGACAGAGGATGAACGGGCGCGCCTGGAGGAATGGCAGGCTGGTTCTACGGCACGCCCGGCGCTCCAGCAACGTGCAACGGTGATCCTGCTTTCCAGCCAGGGATACAAGACAACCGAGATCGCGGACCAGGTGATGTTGCATCCCCTCAATGTGCGGAAATGGATCCATCGCTTCAACGAGAAAGGGCTGGCCGGCCTGCACGATCAGCCGCGTTGTGGCCGGCCACCCAAGATCAATTTGAATTTGCGCCAGTTGGTGTGGGAGATCGTGTCCACGGACCCCCGGGACCTGGGTTGCACCTACGACAAATGGACCGCCACCAATTTGATGTACTACTTGCGACAGGTCGGGCTTATTGACGGCTTATCCTATGAGACGGTGCGCCAGTTGTTCCGGGAGGCCCAGGTCGTGGTCGGTCAATTCGGCCACCGCCTCAGCCCTCGCCCGGCGGCCTCCAGGCCTTACCCCCAGCGCAAACGGGAACGTCGGCCGGTAACAGCCCTGACCGCGGCGGCCGGCACCACCTGAACGCATCCTGTAACGCAGAGGCGACGATGAACCGCTTTGCCCCCCTTGTATTGGGAGTAGCTCTGGCTACTCTCTTTTTTGCCTTCGCGGCCCTGACCACCCGGGCGGACGGCGCCTATGGGACGATAGGTGATACCACCCTGGAGGACTTTAACGCCGGCACGTTGTTCCACACCGGCCTGACGCGGTCTGTGTCCAGCGGCGGGGACGGCGACGGCGAGGTCCGGCTGTTGACTATGGGCATCGCCGGCAAATGGTATACGGAGACCAACGCCAACGGGTTGCCACCTTTGTTCGGCCACGCGGCAGTGCAATATAACGGCTATATCTATGTTATCGGTGGGCGTACTGACATCGGTTATACCAACCAGGTGTACTATAGCCGAATCCTGACCGGCACCCACGATCTCACTGATTGGCAGGAAACGACGCCGCTGTCTGCCACCACCTATCTGAACGGCGTATGGAACCACGGGGCCGCCGTGGTGAATGGGTGGATCTATGTGCTGGGGGGCAACAAGGGAGGCACGCTTTTCGATACTGTATGCTACGCCCCGATCCTGGCAGATGGCTCATTGGGAACCTGGACCACAACCACATCGTTGCCCCAGGCGATCAACTTTGCTCGCGTGGCGGTGGTGCATGGTCGCCTTTACATCCTGGGCGGTCAGGCCCCCACAGCCTCGGATAAGGTATACTATGCGCGGCCCGACTCCACCACCGGCGTTATCACCGGCTGGCTGACTACCACGGCCCTGCTCCGGCCCACGTTCGGTCACATGGTGGCGACCTGGGATGATCGGATCTATGTGGCCGGCGGCAAGGGACCAACCTATTTTTACCCCTACGTCAACTATGCTCAACCGCTGAGTACCACTGGCGAGATCGCGGCCGGCGGCTGGATGACCGGCACTAACCTGAAGTACAACCTTTATGCCGCCGCAGCAGCCTCTGTCAACGGCGAATTGTTCGCCACCGGGGGAGGTAAAAATAGCAATACCGAAGCCTCGGATTACGTGGCCGCAACCCTGATAGACCTCTACGGCGGCCTGGGGAGCTGGGTGGATACAGAGCTGATCGAGCCAGCGCGCTTTTACCATGTCACCGTGGCCAGCGATGATGGCTGGCTCTATGTCATCGGTGGGTCATCCGACGGCGCCAACCCGATCACCGATAACCGCATTAACCGGGGCGCCACGGCCGGCGAAGGCAAGAGTTATGCCCCCGATGGGGAGTTCACCTCCCGCATCCTGGACCTGGGCAAAGACCATGTGGTGACGCAATTGTCCTGGAACGCCTTCATCAGCGACACAACGGCCATGACCATCACTGTGCGTTACCGTTACCGGCCCGGCGGCGGGACCTGGAGCGACTGGCAGGGACCTTACCCCTCGGCGGCCCAGAGCGGCCTTGTGACTACCACCATCCCCATCAGCATCACGGCGCGAGAACTCCAATACGCGGCGTCCTTCAGCACCACGCTCATAACTACCACGCCGGTGTTGAACCGGGTGTTGTTCACCTATGTCCAGCCTCGCCCAGACCTGAGGCTGGTCAAAGACGATGGCCGGGTGGCGGTCCGCCTGGGCCAGGTGATCACCTACACCCTCTATTACACCAACACCGGCGGCAGCACGGCCACGAACACCTGGATCACCGAGACCCTCCCAGCCCATACCACCCTCTACGGCACGAACCCGGGCTGGCAGCCCGTGGGCGACGGCCTCTACCGCTACCCGGTGGGCGATGTGGCGTCGGGGGCATCCGGCCAGGCGCGCTTTGTGGTCCAGGTCAACGCCCAGGTCCCAGAGGGCACGGCGAGCATCTACAACCAGGCTCTCATCATGGGCCAGCCGAGCGATGACAACCCGGCTGATAACCAGACTCAACTCACCACACCGCTGGAATGGGTGGACTTGCGGCTGGCTTTGGCGAATGGCGTGACCTCAGCCCAGCCCGGCGACCTGCTGACCTACACCGTGACCATCACCAACGCCGGCAGCGTGCCGGCCACTGGCGGCATGGTTACCCTGACCATCCCGGCCCACACCACCTCCACCGGCAATCCAGACTGGACCCCAGCCGGCGGAAGAAGCTATACCCGCGCCCTGGACTGGGCACCCGGTGTGACGATGCTGAGCTTTGCCGTGCGCGTGGACGACCCAGTGGCCCCCGACGTGACAGAGTTGGAGGCCACGGCAGCGGTCAGCGATGACGGGACACATGGCCCCGACCCCACCCCGGCCAACAACACGGCAACGGATATAGACACGCTCGCCTGGGTGGACCTGATAGCCCACAAGACTGACGGACGCGAGACGGTCTTCCGCAAGCAGACACTGGTCTATACCATCACCATCACCAACGCCGGCAATACCCTCATCAGCGGGACGGTCTACCTGACAGAAACCCTGCCCCTGGACACAACCTACGTGGATCAGGGCTATGGCTGGAGCGGGGCCGGGCGCACGTGGACCAGGTCCCTGCTGGTGAGTCTGCCGGCCGGGGGCAGCCTGGTCACACACATCGCCGCGCGCACCAGCGAGACGGCCCCAGCCGGCCCCCTGACCAACACCGTAACCGCCTGGACGCCCGGTTGCCTGCATCCCGCTTTGGGCATCGCCTATGACGTGGACACCCTGATCGTCAGGGTGCCGAACCTGATAGTGAGCATCTCGGACGGTGTGACGACCACCCAGATCTGCCAGGTGCAGACCTACACCATCGAGTACCACAACGACGGTGACCAGCCGGCCACGGGCATCGTGCTGACGGCCACACTGCCGGCGGATGTGGCCTATCGGGGTGACGGATGGCAGGCCATCGGCGATGGACGATATATCTATCCCCGGCCGGACCTGGGACCGGGCGAGAGCAGTAGCGTCACGTTGAGCACGGTCCTGGAACCCCCGGCGACACTCAACCGGGTCAGCAGGGGGGAAGCGCGCCTCTCGTCTGCTGACCAGGTTAATCGCTCGCCGGATGACTGGCCCTACCAGATCGTCCAGTCGGTTACCATCGGCTGCACGACACTGGAGGACCCGGTGGGCAACACAGATGAGGATGTAAATGTTGTGTTGCGGCCGGACCTTTATGTGGTCAGTGTCACGCCAGAACCCACGACACCACGCGTCGGGCAAGATACTGCTTTCCGGGTCGTCATCGGCAACCGGGGTAGTGCGCCGGTGGCCAGCGGCTGTTGCAACGGGTTCTATGTGGACCTGTACGTGAACCCACCGCATCCACCGGGGGCCGGCGAGAGTTCCAACGTGGATGTCTATACCCCGGTATCCGATGTGCCGCCCCAGGGCACAGTATCGCTGGTGCTCCATTATTCGTTCCCGGCGGAGGGTACTTTTACCGTGTATGTTCAGGCCAATGCGGATCGCTACCGGGAGATCCCGGAGACCGATTTCACGAACAATACCTCCGACGCGATCCCGGTGAATGTATCCCCGGCCAGGTATAACCTCTATCTGCCCCTGATAGTCAGGGCATTTTAATACTAAATCTCAGTAGATGGAAAAAAGTTGCTCAAAGCGGGTCTGCCAGGCCCACCCAGTCCGGCCTGGGCCGGGAGCCTGACTGGGTGACCCGCCGCTTCGCGCTCGGCGGTCGCCCAGTCAGGCCTGGGCCTGGCAGACCGCCGAGGAGCACAAATTTCCATCTACTGAAGCTGCGTAACTGCCCACCCTATACCCTCCCGCAGGTTAGAAAACGGCAGGCAACCGGGGCAACCGGTCGTTGGGACGTGCTCTGGTCTAACTTTGACCTCTAACCTGCGGGAGGGTATGCAGTCGCAGGGCGCGTTTCCATACGCGCCGCGGTTCGTAGTCGCTGGCGGCGGTAACCACCGGGAGTGACCCGCCGCCAGCGCGCCTCCCTTGCTCGCACCCACGCTCTGCGCAGGTGCGAAACGCCTCGCTGCAAAGCCATCCTCCCTTTCTCCCCCTATCAGGCCGGGCAGGCAGTCACTCCAATGAGTAGTGATTACAAGTGCCAGGCCCAGGCAGGTGTACCCCTTGCTCCCTACCCCCGGGTTGTGGGGTTTGGCGACGGCGAAGCCGTCGCCAAACCTCTAAACATCTGGGTCAACTTAAGAGGGCGGCAGTCCCACATTACGCCCTCTCCTCTGGGTGAGGGCCTGCCCCGGCATCGCGCTGCTGGACGGAATATAAACACCGTTCCAGGCAACCTGCGGGAGGGTAGCCCGTGTAGTTACCAGTTGAAGACAAATGGCAGGCCGGGTTATAATAACCAGCGGGAGGGTGATCCAGCAGGGGGTCGTGCATGTGAGTGCATTATTGGATTGGTTTCTCTCGGCCTTGCCTGTACTTATAGTCCTGGTACTGATGCTCTGGCGGCGGTGGAGCGGGGCATCGGCCGGGACGGTGGGCTGGCTGGCGGCCGTGATGGTGGCTGTATGCCATTTTGGTGCCGGGTGGTCGGTGGTGATGTACGCCCAGGTGAAGGCCGTGTTGCTCGCGTTCTTGGTGTTGTATATCATCTGGGCAGCTTTGCTCTTCTATCGCGTCACGGATGAGGCCGGCGCGGTGGCGGCAGTGGGGGCTGGCCTGCCCCAGCTCACGCCCGACCGGGGGTTGCAGACATTGTTGTTGGGCTGGGCTTTCAGCGCCTTCTTGCAGGGCGTGGGAGGGTTCGGCGTGCCGGTGGCAGTGGTGGCCCCCCTGCTGGTGGGATTGGGGTTCTCGCCTGTGGCGGCTGTGGTGATCCCGTCAGTGGGTCATGCCTGGGCAGTGACCTTTGGCTCGTTGGGGGCTTCATTTTACGCGCTGATGGCTGCTACCGGCCGGGCTGGGACGGAGTTGGCTCCCTGGTCAGCGCTAATGCTGGGGCTGGCATGTCTGGGCTGCGGGGTCGGCGCGCTATGGGCCGGGGTAGCCGACGAGCAGCCCGGTTGGGGACGTTGGCGATATGTCTGGCGGGCGCACCTGGTGCCGCTGCTGTTAATGTGGTTGACGATGGCCGGGGCGCAGTTTCTGGTGGTCACTAACGGGCTATGGCCCATCGGCGGCATGGTGGGGGGGCTGGCCGGCCTGGCCGTTGGCGTGGCCTGGGCGCGGCGGTACAGCCAACCCCAAACTCCCAAGCCTCCGCTCCCCCGGCAAACATCCCCCCAGACCCAGGCCATGATTTGGGCCCTGATTCCCTACGCGCTGCTGGTGGGGATTGTGTTGGTGGCCCAATTATGGCCGCCGGTGCGCGATTTTCTGGGTCAGGTGGTGATCCGGGTAGAGTTTCCAGAGTTGAGCACCGCCCGGTGCTGGGTGACCCCGGCCGGCGAAGGTGGTCGCATTGACGTGTTTGGACATGCCGGGGCCTTGCTGGGCTATGCCTCACTGCTCACCTACGGGTTGTTTCGCTGGCGTGGCCGGTACACGCCGGGGGCCGGACGTCGCATTGTGCTGGGGGTGGTCCGCTCAGCGCTGCGCTCCAGCCTGGGCATCGTGGCCATGATGGGACTGGCCGCGACGATGGACTATGCCGGGATGACGTACCTGCTGGCCGAAGGAGTGGCCCGGATGGCGGGACCGGCCTTCCCCCTGATCGCGCCTTTTATTGGGGCATTGGGAGCTTTTATGACCGGCTCTAACACCAACTCGAACGTGGTGTTTGGCAGTTTGCAACAGCAGGTGGCGAACCTGGTGGGCGTTAACCCGCTCATCATCCTGGCAGCCCAGACGGCCGGTGGGGCTATCGGTTCGTTGTTCGCCCCGGCCAAAATTATCGTAGGGTGCAGTACCGTGGAGCTTGGGGGCCAGGAAGGACCGGTGCTCCGGACAGCCTTACGTTATGGCCTGGTCATCATCGCCAGCCTGGCCCTGGTCACTGGCCTGGCTGTGGCCCTGTTTGGGCACTGAACGCGCGCTGTTGACAGGCGATGGCGTAAGTGATAAAATGCCCGCCGTTGCCGGGTTGGACCAAGTCGGATACCCGACCGGGCAGACAGAGCCAGGATCAGTAGATGGAAAAAGTTGCTCAAAGCGGGTCTGCCAGGCCCACCCAGTCCGGCCTGGGCCGGGGGCCTGACTGGGTGACCCGCCGCTTCGCGCTCGGCGGTCAGTGGGCCTGGGCCTGGCAGACCGCCGAGGAGCATGAATTTCCATCTACTGGGACTGGATGATGCGCAACCGTGCTCGGGCCGGGTGTGCCACCCCGCCGCGAGCGACAAATCGTGGCGCGCTTAGGGGCAGGGCTTGCCCCTGCCCAGGGCGTGTCCCGGCCCTTTTTAGGAGATGATCATGTGCCGCATTCGTAGTCGCTACCTGGGTCTGGCGACCCTGCTGGGCCTGCTGGGTTTTAGCCTGGTGCTGGCCGGCTGTGACGCTGGCTCGACTTCTGCTCCCCCGCTTTCGCCCACCCCGGTGACCCGGACCGTGCGGATCATGCCCACATTCACACCGTTGCCCCGGTTCACCGCCACGCCGGTGCCATCCCCGACGGATACGCCCGTACCGTCGCCAACGGTGACTCTGACGCCGGCGGCCACGCCCACCTCCCGGCCAGTTGCTACCGCGACTCCTACCCGCAAACCCCAGCCCCAACCGACCCGGCGGCCGCCCACGCCCACCACGTCCCCGTTTCTCTACCTGCCAGACGGCCCGGTGCGCTACGAATCCAATCCCTCGTTCACCCAGATCCAGGGTACTGTCCGCGCGGCCGATGGCACACCGTTGGATGGGGTGATCGTGGTCCTGAACACCGGGGGTCTGGAGATCCAGTTGCCCACCGGCCAGCGGCCCGGCTACTATGCCTGGGTCTGGTGCGATTGGTCACGCGACGGGACGTTTGAGCTATATGTATTGGGGCCAGATGGACAACCGGCCTCGCCCCGGGTCGTCGTGCAGACTTTTAGCGAGGGGCATCGGTCTGTCGCCATCCTGGACTGGCGACGGACCCGCTAGCGGAGTACACCATGTCCGTTGTATCCACTCGTCGTAAACGCATCTATCTGCGCCGGCGGCGCCGTCAGCCCTCGAACGCGGCCGGCGTCATACTGTCACTTACCGGTGGCTCGGTGGCGACTGTGCTGCTCTCGGTCGTACTGGCCGTGGCCTCAGGCGTGGCCGGCATCATCGGCGTCTATGCCTACTTTGCCCAGGACCTGCCGGACCCAGAGCGCATGGTTACCGAGACCCGGGCCTCGTTCAAGACCAGCAAGATCTATGACCGCAACGGCGTCTTGCTCTACGAGATCGTGGACCCGCAAGGGGGCGACCGCATCCCGGTGAAACTGGAGCAGGTGCCCAAATACCTCATCTATGCCACCATCGCCAGTGAAGACGCCAGCTTTTACGAGAACCCCGGCTTTGACCCCCGGGGTATCCTGCGGGCTGCCATCAATAACCTGCTGGGGGGCAGCCGGCAGGGGGCCAGTTCCATCACCCAGCAGTTGGTGCGCAATGTGCTGATGGAGCCGGATGAACGCTACGAGGTCTCTTACGCCCGCAAGATTCGTGAGGCGATCCTGGCGATGGAGCTGTCGCGGCGCTACTCCAAGGACCAGATCCTGGAATGGTACCTGAACACCAACAACTATGGCAACCGGGCCTATGGCGTGGAGGCCGCCGCCCAGAATTACTATGGCCGGCATGTGTGGGAACTGGACCTGGCACAGTGTGCCATGCTGGCGGCCATCCCCCAGTTCCCCACGGCCAATTCGCCGGTGGAAAACCCTGACCGGGCCAAAAAAGTGCGCTCTGCCGTGCTCATGTCCATGGTCCGCGAGGGCTATATCACCCTGGCTCAGGCAGAGGCCGCTGAGCGCGAGCCGCTCAACGTGCTCACCAAAGAATATGACATCAAGGCCCCCCACTTTGTATTCTATGTACGCCAGTTGTTGGAGGAGAAATATGGCCTGCCGATGGTCTATCGCGGCGGGCTGAAGGTCTATACCACCCTGGACCTGGGGCTGCAAGACAAGATCCAACAACTGGCCCGGGAGCATATCGCCACGTTCAAGCCGGAACAAAACGTCCACAACGCGGCTGTGGTGGTGCTCAAGACCGAGACCGGTGAGATCCTCACCATGCTGGGCAGCCTGGACTACTATGACAAGAGCATTGACGGCCAGGTGAACGTGGCCCTGGCCGAACGGCAGCCCGGCTCGTCGTTCAAACCCTTCACCTATGTGACCGCTTTCTCTAAAGGCCTGACCCCGGCCTCAATGGTACTGGACGTGCGCACCTCGTTCCCAGACCCACCGCACCCGCCGTATATCCCGGAGAATGTAGACGGCAAATTCCTGGGGCCGATGACTTTGCGCTACGCCCTGGCCAACAGCCGCAACATCCCCGCCCTCAAGGTGATGGATCAGGTGGGGATTCAAGATGTACTGAACATGGCTCACCGGCTGGGGATCAATACCCTGAATCGCGAGGGGGTCTATGGCCTGAGCCTGACTTTGGGCGGGGGTGAGGTAACCCTGCTGGATGAGACCTTTGCCTATGCCGTCTTTGCCAACGGCGGCCAGGCTCACGGCGAGGCGATCCCACCGGAACGCCAACGCCAGGGCTATCGCCAGGTGAACCCGGTGGCGATCCTGAAAGTCGTGGACGCTGAGGGCCGCACCCTGTACGAGTATCGAGAACCGACCCGGGTCCCGGTTATTGACCCCCGCCTGGCCTGGCTTATCACCGACATTCTTTCTGACAACCGGGCCCGGGTGGAGACCTTTGGCTGGGAGACCCCCCTGAAGTTGAGCCGGCCGGCCGCCGTCAAGACCGGTTCCACCAACAACTGGCGCGATTCGTGGACCATCGGTTATACGCCGGACTATTGCACCGGGGTCTGGGTGGGCAACGCGGACAATTCGGCCATGGACCGGGTGCCCGGCTCCCAGGGGGCCGGCCCGATCTGGCACAACGTCATGGAATACCTCCACCAGGGGCTGCCGGTTCGTGACTTTGAACGCCCCACCGAGGGCCTGGTCCAGGTCAGCGTCTGCCGGGAGAGCGGGCTACGCGCCACTCAGAACTGCCCCCACGTCTATCGGGAGTGGTTCCTGGCCGGCACCGAGCCAAAAGAGGAGTGCAACCTGCACCAGAAACTGCGTCTTTGCACCGTCTCGGGCAAGCTCGCCACGCCCAATTGCCCCCTGGAAGTGATAGAAGAGAAGGTGTTCATGGTGTTGCCGCCAGAGGCCACCGACTGGGCCAGGGAGAACAAGGTCCCCCAACCCCCCACCCAGTATTGTGACTTGCACGGCCCCAGCACCGCTCATGCCGACGTGGCGATCATCCAGCCGCAGACCTACGCCTATGTGGGAGGGGTGGTCACCATCATCGGCAATGCCCGGGGCGGCAATTTCCAGTTCTATAAACTGGAATATGGAGCGGGCTTTACCCCCAAGGAGTGGATCCAGATCGGCGGCCTCCACAATGACCAGGTGAGCAATGGCCTGCTAGAATACTGGGATACCACCTCATTGAAGGAAGGACCATACACCCTGCAACTGAGCGTGGTGGGCTGGGATGGCAGCTATCGGCAAACCAGCATCCAGGTAACGGTGGATAATACCCCGCCGGAGGTGGCCCTCACCTACCCCCTCACCAACGAGGTCTTTATCATGGAGCTGGACAAGGTGGTCAAGCTCCACGCCGATGCCACAGACAATGTCTCGATGGACCGGGTGGAGTTCTACATTGACGCCATCACGGAGCCATTTGGGGTGGCCACGATGGCCCCGTTCAACCAGGAATGGCGGATCGTGATGACCACCACCCTCACCGAGACCCATTCGGTCTATGCCATCGGTTATGATAGCGCGGGCAACAGTACCCAGACTGAGCCGGTTCAGTTCTATGTGATTCGCAAGCCCAAGCCCACCCCCACTCCTACCGGCGGCCTGGGCAACGGGGAACGATGGCTTCTGGCAGCGCTCCCCAGGCGGGACTGGCTGGAAGGTTGAGCCGGGCAAATATCAAAGGGGTTTTGCGGCCCGGCTCCCGCAAAACCCCTTTTCTTTGTAGCTCTCATCCCCCACCGGTTCTAAAACCGGCGGGGGCGCCCCCCCGTTTTAGTGTGACAACCCCAGGCGGGTCACGGTGGCCCGCAGGTCCTCCACCGTCGGTTCCAGGGGGATGGGGGCCGTGGCCGTAGCCTGCATCGCGCTGTCCACGTCCTTGAGGCCGTTGCCGGTAACCAATACCACGATGCGTTCGTCTGGTCGGATACGTCCCTGGTGGGCCAGCCTGACCAGGCCGGCATAAGCGGTAGCCCCGGCCGGTTCCGCAAACACCCCCATACCTCGGGCCAGCGCCCGCATCGCCGCCAGTATCTCCTCGTCGCTCACGGTCACGAACTCGCCCCCGGTCTGCCGCACGGCCCGCAACGCCTTGATCCGGTCCCGAGGGATGCCCACGGAGATGCTGTCGGCCAGAGTGGTGGGCACGATGGGGGTGATCTCCTCAGTACCCGCCAGCCAGGCGTTATAGAGCACTGCCGATCCCTCTGCCTGCACGCCCATCAACCGGGGCATTCGCTCGATGAAGCCCAGGGCCAGCAGGTCGCGCAACCCCTTCCACAGTCCACCGATGATGCACCCGTCGCCCACGGAGGTAAAGATGCGGTCCGGGGCCTGCCAGCCCAGTTGCTCGCAGATCTCCAACGCTGCTGTCTTTTTGCCCTCGGACAGGTAGGGGTTGTAAGCCGTGTTGCGGCTGTACCAGCCATACTCCCGCGACGCGGCCAGGCACAGGTCGAAGGCCTGATCATAAGTGCCCTGGACGGCCAACACCGTGGCCCCGAAGAGCAGGAGTTGAGCGACCTTGGCCTTGGGGGCGGTGGCCGGGACAAAGATGATGGGGCGCTGGCCGACGCTGGCGCACAGGCCGGCCAGGGAGGAGGCGGCGTTGCCGGTGGAGGCTGCCGTGATGACAGCGCGGCCCAACTCCTGGGCGCGCACGAGGCCCACGGCGCTGGCCCGGTCCTTGAACGAGGCCGTGGGCTGTCGGCCATCGTCTTTGATCCAGACCTGGTTCAGCCCCAGGGTGGCGGCCAGCGTATCAGCCCGATAGAGGGGGGTCCAGCCCACTGTAAGGGGCGGCACCGGGCTATCTGGTCGCACCGGCAGCAGGGGTTTGTAACGCCAGATGGTGTAATCACGGTTCCGGGCCAGCCCGGCCCGCGTGAAACGCCGGCCGATACGCCGGTAGTCATAGATCACGTCCAGGATACCCTCATCGCCGCCAGGCCCCGGCTCCCGGCCCCCCGTCTGACTGGGGGGTGGGCCGGTCTGAGCACCTGGATGGCGAGGGCAGACATAGTCCACCTCATCAAGGGCATATTCCGCGCCACAGAGGACACATTTGAGACCGAGAACATGATCCATGTGCGCCTCCCTCGAAAATACGACCGCCGACGGACGACCGCCGACCGCTGCTCTTGAACGCGAAAGGACACTGTCCATGCTTCATGCTCGCGGCGGGTGTGTCACCCGCCGCCGATGAGCCCACGCTCGCGGCGGGTGTGGCACGCTCGCGGCGGGTATGGCACGCTCGCGGCGGGTGTGGCACGCTCGCGGCGGGTGTGGCACGCTCGCGGCGGGTGTGGCACGCTCGCGGCGGGTGTGGCACGCTCGCGGCGGGTGTGACACCCGCCGCCAGGGGGTCGGGGGTCACAGACCCCCGACGAGCAAGGGATCGGGGGTCATAGACCCCCGACGAGCAAGGCCGCCGTGGGGTCGGGGGTCGCAGACCCCCGACGAGCAAGGTCAGCCGCCGCCGTGGGGTCGGGGGTCACAGACCCCCGCCGAGCAAGGGGTCGGGGGGCACAGACCCCCGCCG
>Ga0209162_1000672_pt1 | contig 36443 bp, 38 predicted proteins | sample YNPNPMetaG_FD_187121 | JGI IMG/M metagenome (GOLD analysis project Ga0209162, IMG submission 187121) | Anoxygenic and chlorotrophic microbial mat microbial communities from Yellowstone National Park, USA - YNP NP MetaG (SPAdes) (version 2) ...
GGCGCGGCACCGCTACGCCCCTGGGCGCGGCACCGCTACGTCCCTGGGCGCGGCACCGCTACGTCCCTGGGCGCGGCACCGCTACGTCCCTGGGCGCGGCACCGCTACGTCCCAGGGCGCGGCACCGCTACGTCCCTGGGCGCGGCACCGCTATGCCCCAGGGCGCGGCACCGCTATGCCCCAGGGCGCGGCACCGCCGCGCCCCTACTCGAACACATCGGGCGGGCCGGGGTAGAAATCCTCCCAGCGTTGGAATGATCCCGCCCCCAGGTCGGCGCGACCGCCGAGGACCGCCGGCATCCAGCCTTGCAGGCGCACCCACAGCGAGCGCCGCGGGGGGTCCTGGTCCACCACGGCCACCTGCCCTACTTGGCCCGGCTCGACGCCCCACCAGGCCGCCAGGTCGCTACCGGCCTGCTGATAGCCCTGCGCCGGGCCGTAGCCGGAGCGCCCGCCGACCAGCGCAGCCTGGTGCGCCGTCAGCACGGCCCCGGCGCGGCGAATGCCCACCAGCGCCGTCAGGATGATGGCCACCGTCAGCAGCCAGAAAAAGACCTGCCCGACGATCCAGGTGACTTTGCTCTCCACCTTACGGCCCCCAGTTCAGCGGCACGCCCTCGATCTGCCCGGCGGTCTGCTGGGCCAGGTTGATGATGGCCGGGGCAAGCAGGGCCACCACCGCCAGCAGCAGCGACACGCTCACGGCGACCAGGATCACCGTCACGGCAATCTTGGACAGCCCGGCCTGGCCCTCGACCCACCGCTCCTCCGGCGGCCAGAGAACGTTCTGCAACCGACAGTACAGAAACAACAGCTTCTCCTTCATGTGATACCTCCATAGATTTCAAGACTTGTATCCCTTTATTGCCACAGATTACACAGATTACACAGATTGATCAGAAGCGTCTGTGTAATCTGTGATAATCTGTGATAATCTGTGGCTACAATCTGTGATAATCTGTGGCTACAATCTGTGGCTACCCTTACATCCCTCCCAGGGTCGTCAGCACGATCCACAAGGCAGGCGCGCCGATGAGCAGAAAGAGCACCACCAGCGTCGTTCCCGTCACCAGGTAGGACATCTGCTGGGTGTTGTCCTGCCCCTGCTGACGCAGAAGCCGCCGCTGCTCGTGCAGGGCCGTCTCCGTGTGCGCCTCCAGCACCGTCCCCACCTCGCCGCCCTCCGACAAGACCGCCAGCAGGTCGCCGCACAGGTTGACCAGCGGCTCGCAGAGGCGGTTGCGCTCGATGACCGCCTTCAGCCCCCGCCCCAGGTCGGCGGTGATGTCATAGACCGCCAGGGCGCGGTAGAGTTCGCGCGCAAACGGTCCGCCAGGGCGGGCGGTCAGGTAGCGCAGCGCGGCGACAAAGGTGCGCCCCGAGCGGACGTACACGCGCAGCTCCGGCACTTTGTAGCCCATCTCCAGGATAATCTGGCGACGGCGCTTTTCGGCGGCCTCGGCCACCTCGCTGTCGGGGTCGATGAAGCCGATCACGCCCGCCGCCAGGCCCACCAGCGCCAGCGCCGGGGTGAGGCGAAAGAGCACGGCGACGACGCCGACCAGCACCAGCCCGCCCAGGGCGAACAGCCCGCCGTGGAGGAGCTTGGTTGCCCACATCGTCTCCAGATTCCAGAACGGCGCGTCGGGGGTGGGCGCCGATACCTCGCCGGGCGCCCAGTACCAGTCGGCCTGCTTGAGCAGGCGCAGGTAGCGGGCGTTGGGGCCGCCGCGCCAGTCCCTGCTCTCGGCCCCCTCGCCGCGAAACCAGATGGCCAGGTCTTCCAGCGGTCCCGCCAGGAGGGACAGCGGCCCGCTCTGCACCTGGCGCAGCCGCGTCTGCGCGTCACCCTGTCCCTGCTGAGGACGCACCACGGGCCTGGGCCAGGTCAAACCGGCCACGACCAGCAAAGCGGCCAGGCCGCCCAGCAGCGCAACGATCAGCTCCATCTTTCCTCCTCTCCCTCCTGGCGACGGATGCGGGCCAGCCGCTCGCGCACAAAGCGGTCGCTGAGGAGCTGCCCCGGGGCCAGGTAACCGCCCATAAAGCGCGGGTGGCTGGGGGCAAAGATCAGGTCTGGCCCGTCCGTGTCGCCTTCGACATCGTGCGCCGGGACGAGCGCGCCGAAAGCCTCCGTCCCGTCGCCGGTCGTCACCAGCGCCCAGGCCACCACGCGGACGGTCTGATAGTCCTGCAAATCGGGCCGCGCAAAGAGCGCCATCCAATCCCCCGCGCTGGTCAACTGGCGGATCGTAATACCCACCTGCACCCCCAATGTGCCCATCTTCTTCTCTCCTTGTTCCTCTATCCCCTTGCCCCTCTCTCCAACTCCACCCGCTCCACGACCAGCCCCCGTCCGGCGACGCGGTGCGAGTTGACATAGGCCACCACGGTCAGCGCTGCCGCCGCCACTGCTGCGATCTGCCCCGGCAGCGTCCGAAAGAACTCGGTGCCGTAGCCCAGCCCGCCGGTGGCGATGGTGAACAGGCGGATCATCGCCATCACCCCCCACGGGCCGACAATGCCCCACATCACATCCGCCCGCTGGCCGCGCTGCTCGTCGATGGTCTCCTCGTAGATGACGGCCATCTGCCGCGTGGCCACCGCCTGCTGCGCCAGCATCTCCGAGACCTCGCCGGACGCTTCCTCGGCGACGATCAAGGCCGTCGCCAGCGCGTCAAAGACCGGACTCTGACGGCGGTCGGCCACGGTCTGGAGGGCTGCCGGCAGGCTCGATCCGCTGCGCACGCTCGCGCGCACCTCCTCGAAATCCATCGCCACCTCGCCCTGGCCGTAGGTGGCCACCGCCTCCAGCGCGCGGTTCATCGACGGGCGCACCCGCCACGAGTTGACGATGGTATCGGCTGCGCTGGCCAGCGCCTTGTGGTAGCGGTTGAGCCGCTCGTTGCGCTCGTCCTCCAGGCGCGACCAGACGAAGGCAAAGCCCGCCACCAGCCCGGCGGGGAAGGTCAGCCAGGCTCCCGTCGCCAGCGTCATCAGGAGGCCAAAGAGCGCGCCGTAGGTCAGCGAGCGCGTGATATAGTCGGCGGCGCTGATGCCCAGCCGGGCGCGGTCCAGGCGGACCTGAATGCCCGGCAGGAGCGTCTCGCGCTGGACGCGCACGACCCGCCGTGGGCGCGTCGTCGCCGCCATCACCAGCCCCAGCGTCAGGGCCCCGGCCAGCAGGGCAGGCAACAGGGCAAGCAGCAGCTCCTTCATTCGTCACCTCTTGTATTGATTTTTCTGGCCACAGATTAAAGCCACAGATTACACAGATTATCACAGATTACACGGACGCTTCTGATCAATCTGTGTAATCTGTGGCAATCTGTGGCAACCTGTGGCTACAACCTGTGGCCCTGTTCATTGCCCCTCCACGATCCGCTGAAAATCGAATCCCGCCCGCCCGAGCAGGCGGCGACGCAGCGCCTGGCCGGGAAAGTTGCGCGTCCAGACCAGCTCCCCGCGCTCGCTGTCCCATTCCCACAGCATCTCGGCGACGATCTCCTGCCCCTCCAGACGGTCCTTGACCTCGCCCACCCCCGTCACCCGCCGCGTCTCCGAGCCGTCCGCCAGGCGGATGCGGCTCAGGTGGATCACCAGGTGCAGCGCCGTGGCGATGTTGAGGCGGATCGCCCGCAGCGGCAGCCCGGGCTTGCCCTCCTGCACCAGCGTCTCGATGCGCGTCAGCGTCGCCCACACGTCGTCGGCATGGACGGTGAACATCACGCCCTCATGCCCCGTGTTGGCGGCGGTCAGGATCGCCGCCATCTCCGGCCCGCGCGCCTCGCCCAGCCAGATGCGGTCCGGCTTCATCCTCAGCGCGTGGCGCACCAGGTCCGCCATCGTCACCGCCTCCACCCCCTCGCTGGCCTCGCGGGTGACCAGTTGTACCCAGTTGGGGATCGGCACCCGAAGCTCCGGCGTGTCCTCGATGGTGATGATGCGCTCGTCGCCGGCCAGCGCGCTGCCGCAGGCGTTGAGGAAGGTCGTCTTGCCGCTGGCCGTGCCCCCGGCGACGACGATGTTGAGCCGCGAGCGCACCGCCGCCTCGATGAACGCCCCGACCTGGGGCGGCATCGTCCCCAGGCGCACCATCTCTTCGAGCGTCCTGGCCACCGGACGGAAGCGGCGGATGGTCACCACCAGGCTGTCGCGGTTGGCCACCAGCGGCGGCATGATGCCGTGGAAGCGCGAGCCGTCCTCCAGCCGCCCGTCGGCCCACGGCGTCTTGGTCGAGAGGCCGCGGTGACCACCGGCGCGGTCGAGCTTGCGGTTGAAAAAGCGCCGCAGCTCCCCCGCGTCGACAAAGCGCAGCCGCGTCAGCTCCTTGGGCCGCCCGGCGCGCACGACATAGATTTCCGCCGGTCCGTTGACAAAGATCTCCTCCACCTCCGCGTCGGCCATCAGCCCGGCCAGCGGCCCCCAGCCCAGCACGTCATCGACCACCCGCCCGGCGATGACCTCCGGCTCCTCGTCCAGGCGGGGAAGGTTGCGGCTGGCGGCGGTCGAGGCATACTGCCGCGCCGCCTGCAAGGCCACGTCGTGCACCAGGCGCTCCTCCTTCTCGCCGGCGTGTTCCAGTTGCGCCGCGCTGAGCATCGCCCCCGTCCGCAGCCGTTCGCGCACCTGGTTCAGAATGAAACTGTAGGGGGCAGGGGCCTGTGCGGCAGCCACCTCCGCCATCGTCTGGGCAAAGGTGTCTTCCAGCCTCCCCTCCTGCTCACGACCGCTCCAATCCCAAAAACTCATATCGCCTCCACGATCAACGGCTCGCCCTCCGCCGCCCAGAAAAAGTCCAGCCGCTCGACGTGGGGAGCCAGGAGCTGCGCCATCTCCCCCAGCCGCCGCGCCTCCTCGCCGTTCAGCGGGTCGCCAGGCGGGTAGGGGATCCGTTCCAGCCCGCCGCCCTCCCTGCTCACCAGCGCGTGGGCCGGTCGCCTGGAATGAGCAGGGAGCGCCACGGCGCGCCCGCAGGCGATGCTGTAGAGCGTCCCCAGGCCATCCTGCCAGGCCCCGTAGAGCGCCCGCACCAGCGGGCCGCCAAGGCCGGGGACGGACGAGGCGGCGGTGGCCGTGGCGGAGCAGTCGCGCGCCGTGACCGGCGGCATGGCCGTCAGCAGCATGGCCAGACGCGGCGGCTCCATCTCCAGCTCGGCAGCCCACAGCAGCGCGCGGCGGCTGAATGCCGTCGCCCACACCTGACAGATGCCGTCCCACAGCGCCGCGCCGCCCGCCACGCTCAGGAGCGGAGGGAACAGGTTGCCGAAAACCCCCTTCTCCTCGCAGAGCGGCAGCGGGCGCAGCGCCCACAGCGTTTCCATCAGCGCCAGATGCTCCAGCTCGCGGCCCAGCTCGTCGGCCAGTGCTGCCTGGCGCAGCGCGCGCGCCACGCGGCGACGCTGCGGCTCGACGCCGTCCAGCACCCGCCGCGCCGCGTCCAGGTCGTTCCACAGGCCGCGCAGGTTCCAGGCGATCTCCGCTGCCTGGTCGGCAACGCCGCTCGCGGTCAGCGCCCAGTCAAAGGCCGACGCCCCCAGCACCCACGTTGGCGCGACAGGCAGGCCCTGGGCGGCCAGGGCAGCCAGGAGCGCGCTCTCCCGGCCGACCTCGGCGGCGTCGGCAGGCGCGTCGGTCAGCGCGTAGAGCATCATGTCTCCCTCACCAGCGCCCGGCGGAGACCGGCAAAGAGCGAGACGGAGCGACGCCGCTTCTCCGCCAGGTAGGGCAGATATGTCGCCGCCAGGTCACGCACCGCCTCGCCCAACGGCCCATCGTCGGTCAGGACGAACGGCGTGTGGTTGTTCACCGCCGTCTCCGCCACCGCCGCGTCGTGCGGGATCGTCACCAGGCGCGGCAGGCCGATCTCCTGGATGATCTCCTTCTCGCTCAGGCCAAAGTCCGCGCTATAGCGGGTGATGACCAGCTTGAACCTGGACAGGTCGCCAAAGCGATGGCGCAGCGGCGGCATGGCGTTGGCCGTGTCGACCACCGCCGTCCACGTCGGCGGGACGGTGACCAGCACCTCGTTGGCCGCCTCCAGAGCCGCGCGGTGCAGCGGGCGCGTGAAATCCTGCCCCACATCGACAACGACAAAGGCGTACATCTGCCGCATGACCTCGATGATGCGCCGCCCCATCTGGTAGATCATCTGCCGGTTGTCGAACTCGCGGGCGTCGGCCTGGTGCGGCGCGTACAGCCCCGGCAGCAGATCGAGCTGGCTCTCGTCGCTCCAGCGCACGGTATAGTTACGCAGGAGGACCGGCGTGATCGTCCCCTCGCCCTGCTGCCCCCAGCGGCTGGCCGACCAGGTGACCAGATCGAACAGGCCGCGCTCCAACAGCGGCCAGCCGTGGCGACGGGCGTGGTCGGGGTTGGCGGTAAAGCCGAGCATGGTGTGGCAGTCGCCCTTGGCCATGTCAAAGTCCAGCAGGCACACCGGCTGGTTGCCGAGCGTCGAGTGGGAGAGGGCCACGGCCAGGTTGACCGAGAGGGTGGTGCGCGTCGAGCCGCCGCCCTTGGGCACCCAGACGGTGATCACCTTCTCCTGCCAGGCTTGCAGGCGGCTGGAAGGGACGGTGCGCGCAGTCACCCTGCCCGCCTGCCGCTCTTTGGCCGCCTCGTCGACCGCCGCGCGCAGCATGACGGCGATTCTGGCCCCCTGCGTCTCGTCCAGCGGCAGGGTGACAAAGCCTTTGGCCCCGCTGGCCACCATTGCCCGCCCGTCGTCCGAGGTCGCCTCCACCAGCCCGACGGTGGGAATGGGCCGCTCGACGTGCAGGAGGAGGTCCAGGATCATCTGGTGGCGATAGCCGGTCACCTGGGGGCAGAGGAGCACGGCGTCGGCCTCCAGGTTGATGGCGTCGTCAAAGGCGCGCTGGGCGTCCTGCACGGCGCTGAGGATGGCGATGCCGGTCCCGGCCAGGTAGCGCTCGACGGCCTGCACGTCGGCATAGTTGTAGAAACCGACGACGATGTTCAGTTGCCTCTCGCTCATTCTTCCCCCCTGCGTTCTGCCTGCGGGCGGCCGCGGAAGAACAACTCCTCGAAATCCTGCCAGGTAAAGCCCTCCGTCTCGCTCCCTGCTGCTTCCGCCCGCGCGGGCAGATCGAGCGCCCCGTTGTGCAGGGCAAAGCTCAGCACCTCTGCCTGCTGCTGGTCCAGCTCCAGGTAGATGCGGATGATCTCGCCCTCCCTGACCTGCTGCTGGGGCTGTTCCTGGCCGCCCAGGCCGTAGCTGGCGGTCGAGGTGCGGATCTGCTCGCGCTCGACGCGCATGACGCGGACGTTGGGCAGGACGACCTTGGCCAGCGGCAGGTCGAAGGTCAGGGTATGGCTGAGCGCGTCGCCGGGGCAGAGGTAGCTCGTCGTGGTGATGCCCGTCGGGCGGCAGCCCGGGGCGGCGGGGCCATCGTACTCCCACTCCTCGACGTGCGTCATCATCTGCGCCGCCACGCGGCCCAGGGTAAAGATGACATCCACGTAATCCCCGGCCACCAGATAGTTGCCCACCTGGTCGGCGGTGACCGGCAGGGGGTAGACGACGTGGGCGGGGTCGGAGAGGGCCAGCGTCAGGCGGCCCTGGCGTTCGGGATCGACCGCTGCCCAGAGGAGCGGCGAACCGGCGTGGACCATCTCCAGCGTTTCATGCCCGACCACGGCAGCGAACTCGTCGGCCTCGACGTAGGCATCGAGGGTACTCTCGTCCAGCCCGCGCACCGCCTGGAGGCGGAACTGGGACGGCTGGAGCGCCGTGCCGGAGGGGATGTCGCTGATGGCCACCGGCAACTGGACCGGCGTGCCGCGTCCCAGGCGGATGATGGCGAAGACGGCCACGGTGACCACACAGGCCAGGATCAGGCCGAGGATGACCAGGGGCCAGCGGATGTTTTTGATGTTCTTCATCTTTCCTCCATCGCGTATCGCGTATCGCTTATCGCTTCATCGCTCATGGCAGATTGCCCATAGCGGCGCAGGAGGTGTACCTAGCGCGCAGGGCGGCGTTGGCAGCCGAGGCTGCCGTGATGCGGGGCAGGTCATAGGCTTCGAGCGCGTCGGCCAGGTCGCTCAGCACCTTGGCCAGCTCCGCGCCGTTTTCGGTCCGCGCCGCCTCTTCGGCCAGCATGCGCGCGACCGAGGCGGCCAGATATGCCTGGCGGCGGCGCTCGGATCCCGGGGCGACCAACGCCAGCGAGCCGGTGACACTGGCAGCCTCCTCGGAGAGCGAGGCCAGGTAGAAGCACTCGTCCGCCGCCGACAGGTTGAGCGGCGCGAGCGTGGCCGTGGGGGTGGGCGCGGGCGTCCTGGCGTCGGCCCTGGCAGGCTGCGCGGTCGCCGCGCCCCTCCAGGAGCCCAGACAGGCCAGCGCGACGACGGCGACCAGCGCCGTCAGCGCCGCCGGGCCATAACGCAACGCCCGCCGTCTCATCGCACCTCCACCAGATGCCAGGCCGCGTCACGGGGCACGGCGGGGACCACCTCGCCCGCCTGACGCAGCCACGTCTCGGCCAGGTGCTGCCAGACCAGCCCCGGCTCCACCGGCGAGGCGGTCCGCTGCGGGCGGATGCCCTTCTTGAGCAGGCCGACCTCCTGTAGCGCCTTGATGTTGGTGGTGAAGGTGTAGCGCACCCCGTCCAGCCCGGCGACGGTAAAGTAGGGCGCGGGCTTGCCGCCGACGCGCGGCGGGATTTCGGGGTCGAGCTGCACTGCCCGCCCCAGCGTGTCGGCGATGGTCTGCCCGACGATGCGCTGCCAGTCCTTCTGTCCTACCAGCACCGCCTCGACCTGGCGACGGCGCTCCTCCAAACGCGAGGCTTCCGACTCGGTGATCATTCTCTGCTTGACCGCCAGATCGCGCCCGGTGTAGTGGACAAAGCGGACGATGATCCAGATGCCCAGGACGAGCAGGAAAGCCAGCGCCCCGCCGCCCGCCGGAAGCGCCCAGGGCGGCAATGCGCCAGGCAGGACGGCCAGGCCGCCGGGATTTGCGCCGCCCCTGTGGCTGTCGCTGTGCGAAGGCAGCGGCGTGGCAGCAGCCGTCGCCGCCGGGCGCGCCGGACGCGCCGTCGGCGTCGCCGTGGCCGTGGGCGGTTCCGGCGTCCCCGTCGCCGTCGGCAAAGCCCGCTCCGCTGCCGGGGAGGGAGGAGGTGTCGGCGTCGGCATGGGCGGCGGAGGTGGAGGCTCTGTTGGCGCAGGCGGCAGCGGCGTCGGCGTGGGCGGCGGCGGAGAAGGAGGGGCCTCTGTCGGCGTCGGCGGGGCAGGCGGCTTCTCCGTCGGCGTGGGCGGCTCTGTTGGCGGCGGCTCCTCCGTCGGCGGCGGCTCCGGCGTCGGCGGGGCGGTCGGCTTGGCCGCCGGAGCAGCCAGCGCCGGGCCGCCACCCGCCGCCAGGATGACCAGGATCCCTACCAGCGCCAGAAGCAAAATCCCTCGCGCGCGCATCTCCAGCTCCTACCGGCTGCTCACTCCCAGCGTGTACGCCGTCCCCGTCCCGTACACCGTCCAGTTGTAGTGCCGCACCAGCACACACACCGCGCCGTCGGCGCTGGCAAGCCAGGCCTCGATGCAGCTTCCGCTCAGCGGGTCGCCGCTGATGCAGTCGTCGTTCTGCGCCAGGAGCGAGGAGCAGTCGGCCGCGTAGAGAGAGAGCACCGTGTCGGCGCGGCTCCCCAGGTCCGTCGTGCGGACCGAGTAGGTCATCCCCGCCTGGGCCTGGAAGGTGTACCAGTCGTTGTCGTTGGCGCGGTCAAAGTCGTCGCGGTAAAAGTTGCCATCGGTCAGAATGGCCAGGCCAGGGCAGGTGTCGGGCGCGTCGGCGACGTTGTGCGTGGTCGGATAGCCCCGCAGCGCCAGCGGCAGATAGACGCGCGGCACGAGCGGCATGTGCCAGACCGCCCGCCCGCGCCAGATGCCGCCGGTCACCATCACTCCCGACGTGCCCGATGTCCACACGCTGCCCTGGCCCAGCGTCCCCTGGACGGTATAGCTCGCCGATGCGCCCGTGCCGCCGGCCGAAGCCCCCACCGTCCAGGGGCCAATGCGGTAACCGCTCCCCTGCGCGGCGACTGTGGCCCCCAGCAGCAGCGCCAGCAACAGCGCCGTCGCTGCCCAGGCCGCCCATCGCTCCCTTGCAAAGATGCGCCCCCCCATGCCGCCCCCTTACCGCCGCCCAAAGTACGGCGAGCAAAAGACATTGGCGCAGTGGGCAACGCGAATCTCGCTGCCCCCGTTTGCGTAGGCGATCAGCGGCAGGCCGTCCGTGCCGATGGTGATCGAGGTGTAGCTGCTCACAGCACTCGCGCCGTCCACCGTGTTGAGCACTGCCGAGGAGCAGTTCCAGTTCGTGCAGCGGGCTATGCGTAGATCCTCGTTGGTCGGCTGGCGGTAGGAGATGATGGCCAGGCCGTCCGGGCCGATGGCAATCGAGGTAAACTGCGCCGGGTCGGCCACCGTGCTGTCGAGCGTGTAGATGTCCGCTGCCGAACAGAGCACGTCCCGGCAGTGCGCTGCCCGCAGGCTGATCGGCGCGGTCGCGTTGCGGTAGGCGATCAGCGGCAGCCCGTCCGCGCCGATGGCGATGGAGGCGTGCCGCCCCTGGATGCCGCTGGAGTCGATTGTGTAGAGCGTTGCCGTCGAACAGGTCGCGTTGTTGCAATGCGCCACCTTGAGATCGCCGTTGGTGTAGTCGTGATAGGCGATGATCCCCAGCCCGTCCACGCCGCGCGCGATGGAAGTGTACTGGCCGGTGTCGATGCTGACGCCGTCCAGCGTGTAGCGCATGGCCGTGGAGCACAGCAGGTCCTCACAGTGCGCCACCTTGAGATTGGTGTTGGTCACGTCATAATAGGCGATCAGCGGCAGCCCATCCGCGCCGACGGTGACGGCGGCATACTGGCCGACATTCCCCCCGCCGTCTACGAGGGAAAGGTTTGCCGTCGTGCAGAGCGTGTCCGAGCAGCGCGCCATTTTCAGATCGCCGGCGGTGTTGTCGTAATAGGCGATGACGGGCAGGCCGTCCACGCCGAGGGCGATGGAGGTGTACATCCCCACGTCGCCGGTCGAGTCCAGCGTGCTTATCGTCGCCGTCGTGCAGGCAGTGTCGCTGCAGTGCGCCACCTTCAAGTCGCCGTTGGTCCCGTCGTAGTAGGCGATGATCGGCAGGCCATCCGCCCCGACGGTGGCCGAAGCGTAGCCGCTGCCCGTGCCGGGCGAGTCCACGAGCGTCAGCGTGTTGTCTGCCGGGGGCACGCCGGGGCCAAAGGACGCCTGACCGTCGTCCACCCCGTCGGCAAAGCCGGTGGGGACATCGGTCAGGTTGCCCCAGTGAATGCTGGCCTGACCGCTCGTCTGTAGCTCGGTTTCCGTGTAGTAGCGGTCGTCGTGGGTGTGGTCGGAGCGGGCGACGGTCGTCGCCGCGCCGCTGCCGGCAAAGCTCACCGTCACCGTCACGTCGCCGCTGACGCCGCCGCCGGTCAGGCCGGCGCCGGCATAGACGGCGGTGATGTCGCCAGCAAGCGGCTCACAGGTGACGGCGCCATCGGCGTTGATGACGCGGATGGCGTTGCCGCCCTCGCAACTGCCGCTGACTCGCCGTTGCAGGTAGCTCGTATCGGCGCTAAGGACCGTCCCTGTCAGGTTCAGGCCGGCGCCGACGGTGTAGGTGGTGTTGTCGTCCACCCCGTCGGCAAAACCGGCGGGGACGCCGGTCAGGCCGCTCCAGGGAGCGGCGTCGGCATGGGCTGCCAGCAGCGCAAAGGCGACCGAGGCCAGCTCCTGGCGCGGGGAGAGCGTCTCGCCCTCGACGGCGATTTCCAGGTAGAGCGGGGCGGTCAGGCTGGCCGGATCGAGCGGCAGGGTCGTCCCCAGCAGCACGGCGAAAAAGCCGTCCTCCGTGGTGACCTCCTGCTCCTCCGGCCCCCACACTTGCGTGCCGTCCGTGGCGGCGTCCCACAGGCTGAAGGCCATCGTGTACGTGCCGTCGGCAATGGGATCGCCACTGGCGTCGAGCAGGTGGCCCTGGTAGGTCAGGCGCGCCGGGGGCGCGGCCTGGCCCGGCGCGTGCGCGCCGGAGGGCAGCGCGGCAATGACCAGAATCAGCAGAGAGATGAGGGTCAAGGTGATAAGATTGGTTGGTTTCATGGTTTTTCCTCCTGGCTTGTGCTCGCATTGTGTCGGTAACAGAAAACAAAAGGCCAGACCCCCAGATGGTTTTGGGTCTGGCTGACGTAGCAAAGCGTCTAAAAGAAAAAGCCAGAAGTTTCCCTTGCGGTATTTCTTCTGGCCAACGTCTCGGTTGTTGATTTTATTATACGCGAAACACCGGCCTTGTCAAGAGTAAAGGATTAGGATAATGGGTTTTCGTAGCAAAAGGGTAAAGCGCCCCGCCTGCCCTGCTCCCGTCGGGTCTGTGGCCCGGCGGCCTCCCACTGGTGGCGGTCACAGACCCCCGCCGAGCCGGGGATGCTCCCCCGTCAGCGTTCTGCTACGAACTCCCATCATTCACCGTGCGGTCCTTGCCCACATATCCGAACTCGTATCCCAGGCCCCGCGGGCGGGACGGACAGCGCCCTGGTGGGGGCAGCACGAGATCGTTCTTACAGGATGTGCGATAGAAATCTTTTCGTGCGTTCTTCTTTGGGTTCGGTGAAAATCTGCTCTGGCGGTCCTTCTTCGATCAGCCGCCCGCCTTCGAGAAAGACCATGCGGTCGGCAGCGGCGCGGGCAAAGCCCATCTCGTGTGAGACGACCACCATCGTCATGCCCTCACGGGCCAGGTCGAGCATCACGTCCAGCACCTCTTTGATCATCTCTGGATCGAGGGCGGAGGTTGGCTCGTCGAAGAGCATAATGGCGGGGTTCATCGCCAGCGCCCGCGCGATCGCCACCCGCTGTTTCTGCCCGCCCGATAGCTGATCCGGGTAAGCGTTGGCTTTGTCGGGCAGGCCGACGCGGTGGAGCAGTTGCATGGCGATCTCGGCCGCCTCTTCGCGGGGGCGCTTGCGCACCTTTTCCTGGGCCAGAGTGATGTTCTGGAGCGCGGTCAGGTGGGGGAAGAGATTGAAGAGCTGAAAGACCATTCCCACCTCTTCGCGCAGCTTGTCGATGTTGACGTGGGGATCGGTGACATCCACGCCGTCGACGATAATTTGGCCACGGTCGACTGTCTCCAGGCGATTGATGCAGCGCAATAACGTCGACTTGCCCCCGCCGCTGGGGCCAAAGATCAGCAACACCTCCCCCCGGGCCACGTCCAGGTCGATGCCGTTGAGGGCATGGACGTGCTTGAAGGACTTGTAGACGCCGCGGATTTGGATGATCTTATCTTCCACCGGTCTTGAATTTCCTTTCCAGCCATTTGACGCCCAGCGAGCCCAACAGCGTCATAGAGAGGTAGAGGTAAGTGACGGTATTCCAGGGCTCGAAGGTGCGGAACGTCTGTGAGCGGTGCAGCTTGCCCAACTGGGTCAGGTCGCGCACGGCCAGCACCGAGATCAGGGAAGAGTCCTTGATCATGGCGATAAAGTCGTTGCCCAGCGGCGGCAGGATGATGCGGATGGCCTGGGGCAGGATGACATAGCGCATGGCCTGGACGTAGGTCATGCCCAGCGAGCGGGCCGCTTCCATCTGTCCTCTCTCGATCGATTGGATGCCAGCGCGAAAGATCTCGGCCTCGTAGGCGCCATAGCCAAAGGCCAGGCCGATGACGGCCCGGGCCATCGGGCTGATGTTGGTGATGTGCAGGGATATGAATGCGCGGCCGAGGCTGGCCAGCAGGGGGATGCCGATCAGCGATTGGCCCAGGTTGTTGATGCCGTCGACGACGAGAGGCACCAGCACATAGGCAACGTAGATAATGATGACGATCATCGGGATGCCGCGGACGACCTCGACATAGAACGTGGCAATGTTATAGATGATGGGATTGTTCGAGATACGGCCCAGGCCAAAGATCAGCCCGATGACGAGCGAAATGGCAAAAGCAATCACGCTGACCGAGATGGTCACTTGCAGGCCGGGGACAATGAACAGGAACGCTGTCTGATAGGTCGGCTTGGTCAGGATGGCATAGACGAGGGCAACGCCGAGCAAGAGCAGGAACAGCGCCCACCACGGCAGGTCTTTGAGTTTGGTTGTGCCGGGGACGATTCCTGGCTCTTTACGCTTGGTCGATGGCAGACCGGGTTCGGGCACGTGTCACCTCCGCAATGGGGAAGCATGGTCCGCGGGAAAGACCCCCGCGGACCATGCCTTGTTTTACTGCTGGCCCCACCACTTCTGGTAGAGCTGGTCCATTGTCCCATCCGCCTGCATCTGCCGGATGGCATAGTTGAACGGCTCGATCAGGTCGCTGCCGGGCGGGAAGACAAAGCCCAGTTGCTCTTCGCCGGTCAGCGGCGGGCCGACGAGCTTGATCTGGTCGGGGTTCTGGTTGACAAACCCCTGGGCAGCTTCCTCGTCCATGATCACTGCGTCCACATCGCCAGCGATGAGCGCCTGGATGGGCAGGTCGAAAGTGTCAAAGCTGCGCACGCGGTCTTCGCCGACCAGGTTGATGGCGACGGCCTCGTTGGTGGTGCCGATCTGCGTGCCGACGATAGCATCGCTGGCGACCAGGCTGGCCTCGTCGACGATCTCGCTCTCGTCAATGCGGACAATGATCCGCTGGCGGATGATCATGTAGGGGATGGAAAAGTCGACCACCTCGTCTCGCTCGGCGGTGATGGTGACGCCGTCGGCGACCACATCGTACTCGCCAGCCGCTGTGGCTTCAAAGATGCCATCCCAGGCGGCCTCGACAAAGACGGGCGTGCAGTTGATGATCTCACAAATGTGGCGGCAGGCGTCATAGTCCCAGCCGATGCCCTCGCCAGTGGCTTCGTCGATCGCGTTGAACGGCGGATAGGCATTTTCGACGCCGATGCGCACCTGACGTCCGCCCAGATCGTAGCCTTCCTCTTCTCCCGGTGACACGGCGGTCGGTTGGGCAGGAGCGCAACCGGCGATGATGGCTGCCAGCATGACAACCATGCCCAAGGCAAATAATCTGCGCATATCTTTTCTTCCTCCTTGCTTTAGCATGGGATAGATGGGGTTGCTTTTCAGAGACCCTGGACTTTTCCCCTGGTGCACCTCCTTTCTTCCTTTGGCTGATGGATGAAAGTGTCCCTTCTGCCCAATTGCCGAGGGAACCAGCCTTTGTTGTAGCACAAGTTCGAAAATATGTCAAAACACCAGTCCAGAGGTCTCATAGCAAACCTGGAACGAACGTGCTATAATACAGACGTATGGTGAAAAAGAGCTTACGCAGTTCAGGCAGCCAGCAGCGGCGCAGTGATAACCGGCGCGGCAAGCCGGGCAGCGGCAGCGATCGCAGCCGCCGCCGCAGCGATCGCACCCGCAGCAGCCGCAGTCGCTCGCGGTCGAAGCGCAAAGAGCCACTGGTCCAGCTCAGCCCGGATGCCCAGTTGGACATCCTGGGCTATGCGCTGTTGATCATCGCTGGTCTCACGCTCCTGGCGCTCCTCTCTGTGCAGCGCGGCGTTCTGTTGGGCTCGTGGGTGGGCCTGCTTTGCCGCGTCTTTGGCTGGGGGGTCTATGTCGTGCCTTTCTTTATGGGCGCAGGGGGCCTCTACCTCGTCCTGCGCCACTTTGGCGACCGCGTTCCCCGCCCGCAGCCGGAGCAGGTCGTCGGCGTGCTGCTGCTGTTCGTGACTCTACTCACGACCATCCATTTCCCGGTGGCCTGGCTGACGGGGCTGGAACCGCTGGCCGCAGCCGAGAAGGGATATGGCGGGGGTTACCTGGGCGGCGGGCTGGGCCGGATGCTGGTGGAAGGAGTCGGCCCCGTTGGGACGGTGTTGCTGCTGCTCCTGGCCTGGATGCTGGGCATCGTCTTCACCTTTGGCATTTCCCCAGCCGATATCGTGCGCAAGATCGGCGCATGGCTCAAACGGCTGGAATGGCTGCAGCGGCCGGCGCAGCTTCCGCTGCCGCTGCGAGAGCGCGAGCCGCCTGCCGAAAGCAGGCCCGCCGCGCGCTCGCCCGCGCGTCCCGCTGCCACAACGGCGTCCGTCGCACCCCCCCCTGCCTTCGCCCGCCCGCCGGAGGACTATGCGCCGCCTTTCGTCGCTGGCGGTCCGCCCTGGCAACTCCCCCCCGTTGACGCCGTCCTGGAAATGGGCAGCGATCAGGATCTGGACCAGGAGATCACCCGCCAGCAGGCGCGCATCATCGAAGAGACCCTGGCCAGCCTGGGCGCGCCGGTCAAGGTCAAAGAAGTCAACCGCGGGCCCGTGGTGACCCAGTTCGGCGTCGAGCCGCTCTTTGTCGTCAACGGGCGTGGGCAGGAAACGCGGGTCAAGGTGAGCAAGATCGCCAGCCTGGCCGATGACCTCTCGCTGGCCCTCTCCGCCAAGACCATCCGCATCGAAGCGCCCGTGCCGCGCAAGGGCCTGGTGGGGATCGAGGTGCCCAACCAGCAGATTTCGCTCGTCGCCCTGCGGGACATTATCGAGAGCGAGGCCTGGGCTTCCCTCAGCGGCACGTTGCGCCTGGGGCTGGGGCAGGATGTGTCTGGCGTCCCCTTCGCCGCTGACCTGCGGGCCATGCCGCATCTGCTCATCGCCGGCACAACCGGTTCCGGCAAGTCCGTCTGCATCAACGCCCTCCTGGCCGGGCTGCTGCTCCAGAACACGCCGGCCCAGCTCAAGATGCTCATGGTCGACCCCAAGCGGGTCGAGCTGACGCTCTATAACGGCATCCCGCACCTGCTTTCGCCCGTGGTGGTCGATATGGAGCGGGTGGTGGGGGCGTTGCAGTGGGTGGTGCGGGAGATGGATGGGCGCTACCGGCGCTTTGCCAGCGTCGGCGCGCGGGATATCGAGGACTATAACCAGCGCATCGCCGAAAAGCAACCCGAGGTCAAGAGAATACCCTACATTGTCGTCGTCATCGACGAGCTGGCCGACCTGATGATGCTGGCGCCGCAGGAGACGGAGCGCGTCATCTGCCGGCTGGCGCAGATGGCCCGCGCCACGGGCATCCACCTGATCATCGCCACCCAGCGCCCCAGCGTCGACGTCGTCACCGGGCTGATCAAGGCCAACTTTCCCGCCCGTATTGCCTTCTCTGTCGCCTCGATGGTCGACTCGCGGGTGATTCTCGATATGCCCGGCGCGGAGCGGCTGCTGGGCCGTGGCGACATGCTCTTTGTCGCCCCGGACATGGCCCAGCCGATCCGCCTGCAGGGTGCCTTTGTCTCCGACGCCGAACTGCACCGCCTGGTGGGCTATTGGAAGGGCGGGCGGGAAATGCCGACCACGCCTGCGCCGCCGCGCCTTGAGGAGCCGGCCGCACGTCCCGTTCAGATGCCCATCCAGCCAGAGATCACTCTGACCGCCGAGGTCTTTGAAGACGACCTGATCCCCGACGCCGTGGCTGTGCTGCTGGCCGAGGGGCGGGCGTCAATCTCGCTCTTGCAGCGGCGGCTGCGCATCGGCTACACCCGCTCGGCGCGCATCATCGAGCTGTTGGAGAAGCAGGGCATCGTCGGCCCGGCCGAACCGGGCACGCACGCGCGGGAGCTCAACCGCCCGGCAGCCGAGGCCCTGCTGCGCCGCGCCGGCAACAGAGACGCGGGATAAAAAAGAGGCGCGCCTTTTTTATTCTTGCACGCCCTTCCATCTGATGGTATAATGGATGGGCCGGTTTGGCCGGCTCAGGAGGGTATGGTCGCAGACGAAGAGCGAAAACAAGAGGCTGAGGCACCCGTGTTCGGGGTGCTGCGCTTGTTTTCTCGCATCGCGGCCTTGCCGGGCCAACTGTTGGGGGGGGCAGGCGCCGACTGGCGCAGTCGGCGTCCCCTGCTTTCCCGCGCCACGGCCCACCTCAGCATTGCGCTCGTCGTGCTGGCCATTCTGGTCTTTTCCACCCTCGAACCGCCAGCCCAGGCGTTGGGCGGACCGGCACTGGAGACGCTGCCGCCGCCAGCCGCCACTCAGCCTGTCGAAGAACCTGTGCTGGCGTGGCGCCCCATGCCGCCGAGTGAGCTGACCCGCCTGGCCGAACCCCATACGACCATCCCGCCCAGGCCCCGCCAGACAGTCATCACCTACACCGTCCAGCCGGGCGACACGGTCTTTGGCATCGCCGAGATGTTTGGCCTGACCCCTCATACGATCTACTGGGCCAACACCGAGATTCTGCAGGACAACCCTCACCTCCTCTGGCCCGACACGGTGCTCTACATCCTGCCGGTCAACGGCGTGTATCACACGGTCGAAGAAGGCGAGACGCCCGAATCGATCGCCGAAAAGTATGGCGTCGATGTCTCGCGCATCTACAACGAATGGAACAACCTGCGGCCGGGAGAGCCGCTCCAGGCGGGCATGCAACTGGTCATCCCCGGCGGGACGCGCGAGTTTGTCGTCTGGCAACTGCCCTCCTACAGCGACCTGCGCGGCTCGGCCGCTTACGACAGCGGCGTCTGTGCGTTGCCCGAAACGGGCCTGCGCGGCTATGGCTGGTTCCTCTGGCCCACCGACAGCCGCCGCATCTCGGGCTGGGTCTTTCACGACCCGCGCAACCCGCCGCACGGCGGCATCGACATCGGCCTGAACACGGGCGATCCCATCTATGCGGCCGACAACGGCGTGGTGCGCTACGCCGGCTGGAGCAACGCCGGCTATGGCTATCTGATCGTCCTCGACCACGGCAACGGTTATCAGACCTACTACGCCCACCTGAGCGCCATCTGGGTGGTCTGCGGGCAATCGGTCTACCAGGGCGCGGCTATCGGCGCCGGCGGCAACACCGGCTGGTCAACCGGCCCGCACCTGCATTTCGAGATTCGCTACGAGGGCTACCCGCAGGACCCCTTTGCCTATCTGCCCTGAACGTTCAAGGCGGGGGACTGCGATTTGTCTTGACAATGGAATGCGCGTATAATAGAGGGCGACTGACGGCAGATCGCCTTTTTGGAAAAGACGGAGCCGGAATTGGACATCATCAAAGAGCGCCTGTCTGCCTGTAGAGTTGGGACAACGCAGAGCGGAACAAGAGAACAGAACGGTCGCAGCAGGGTGGAGATCATCCTGGCGCGTGTTTTAGCCTGGATGGCGTGCATGACCTGGCGCTGGTCCGGTGACTGGCGCGGGCTGCGGCCCTTGTTGATGCGGGCGACGGCGCACCTGGCGCTGATCATGGTCGCCGGCATCGTTTTGTTGATGAGCAGCGTCAACTGGCCGGTCATGGCCGCTCACTCGCTGGCGCCAGCCCGCCTGACCTTTGCCCAGTCAACCACTCCCCAAAGCGCCGACGCAGCGCTGGCAGAGGTACGGGCCAACAACGGCCAGCCGTTCCAGCCCAGCATCTGGCGGCCGCTCGACCGCCAGGCTATGCCGCACACGATCATCCCCGAACGCCCCCGCCTGGGCATCGTCACCTATACGGTCCAGGCTGGGGACACGGTTCAATCGATCGCGGCGATGTACGGCCTTGACCCCACCACGATCCTGTGGTCGAACCCTGCTGTCGAGGATGCGCCCGACCTGTTGCGCATCGGCCAGGAAGTGGTCATCCTGCCTGTCGATGGCGTCTATCACACCGTTGGCGAGAGCGATACCCTGGCCTCGATCGCCGACAAGTACGATGCCGACCTGGCTGCCATTATTGCCTGCGAATACAACGGCCTGCAAGGGCCCGACTATGCCATCACGCCGGGGATGCGGTTGATTGTGCCTGGCGGCAGCAAACCCTACGTGCCGCGCGTCGTCACCAGCTATACCGGTCCTGTGCCGGAAGGGGTGCAGGGGTCAGGCCTGTTCCAATGGCCCGTGCTGGGCTATATCAGCCAGGATTACTGGTACGGCCATCGCGCCATCGACATTGGCGCACCCACCGGCACAGCCGTCGTGGCAGCCGACGATGGCTTTGTCAGTTTCGCCGGCTGGACCGATGTCGGCTACGGCTACCTGGTCGTCATCGATCATGCCAACGGCTTTTCGACCTACTATGCCCATCTGAGCGCCTTTTACGTCTCGGCAGGGCAGGCCGTGTCGCGGGGGCAGGTCATCGCCGCCGTTGGCAGCACCGGCCACTCGACTGGACCGCACCTCCACTTTGAGATCCGCTACGGCGGCGTGCCGCAACACCCGCGCGCTTATCTGCCCTAGCAGCCTGTCAGAGAGGATTGTCGTTCTGAGGAGCGAAGGGGACCTTTCCCCTTCGCTTTGTTCAGGGTCAGGGCGACAACGCGATCAGTGTTGCGATAGGATTACAGCGGCGGCGCCATTGTCGGGCTGATCGCCAGCGCCTGATCGACCTGGTCGTCGAGAATCTTGCGCCCCAGCTCGTCGCCATAGGCTGTCAGTTCGGCCATATGGCGGACGTCGTCCATGGGGATCGGCTCGCGCAGGTCGACCTGGAAGCGGCGAAAGTCGAGCGTCTCGAAAAAGGTGCGCACCAGATGCACCTGCTGGTCATCGGCAGAGCGGAGGAAAGCGTCGAGCGTGGGGGTGATCCAGTCCCAGGCCCAGAAGCGGTCGGCGTCGCCGGGCTGAAGGTGATGCGGCTCGCGGCCCGTGCCCAGGCTGATCAGTGTCGTCTCCGCCGGATCCCAGCCCAGCACAAAGCGCGCCTCGTAGGCAGCGACGTAGCACGGATTGGCATAGGAACCCACGCCGCCGTCGACATAGCGCCCCTCGATGGGAGGGAAATAGGTCGGCACGGAGGAAGAGGCCAGGACAGCCTTGACGACCGGCCACCTGGCGTATTCTTCCTTCCACGGCTTGATGAAGCGCGTGCGGTTCTCCACCAGGTCGAACGCCGTGATGACCACATCGGTTGGGGGGTCGGCCTGCCAGAAATTGCCCATGCTCATCTCGCCGACCTGCGCGCGCAGGACAGCCGCCAGCGGCTCGAGGGAATAGCGGTAGGGCGAGAGCGGCCACAGCCATGAGCGCCAGGTCGAGGGAAAGGCCGAAGCGCCCAGCTCGCAATAGAGCTGGTGGATGCGCTCGCCGCTAAAGCCGGCGCCGATGGCCGCGGCGATGATCGAACCGGTCGATGTGCCGGCGACCAGGCGGCAGAAACGGTGGACCGGCTGGCCCAGGTGGTCCTCCAGCACGGCCAGGGCACGGGCCACAATGACCCCGCGGATGCCCCCGCCGTCGATTGCCACGGCAACGTGTGGCCGCAATGGTTGCATCGCTCCTCCTAACCGGCCGGGATATAGCCGTTCTCTTCCAGATAGGCGATCACTTTGGCTGTGCTTTCCTCTAGCGTCTCTTCAGCGGTGCGGCAGACAATCTCCGGCTGCTCCGGCGGCTCGTAGGGGTCAGAGACGCCGGTAAAATCGGGGATTTCGCCGGCAAAGGCTTTGGCGTACAGCCCCTTGACGTCCCGCGCCGCGCAGACTTCCAGCGGACAATCGACAAAGACCTCGATGAACTCGCCGATCTCGGCCCGGCTCAGGTTCCGCCGCTCGCGGTAGGGCGAGATGAAGGAGCAGAGCACCGCCACGCCGTTGCGGGTGAGCAGCCTGGCGACGAACGTCACCCGCTCGATGTTCTTGTCGCGGTCCTCTTTGCTAAAGCCCAGGTCGCGGGTGAGGCCCTGGCGGACAATGTCGCCGTCCAGCCTTTCGACCTTGAGCCCGCGGCGGCGCAGCTCTTTCTCCACTTCTTTGGCAATGGCCGTCTTGCCTGAACCGGAAAGGCCGGTGAACCAGAGGGTAAATCCACGTTGGTCGCTCAATCTCTTTCTCCTGATGTGTCTCAAATTCGCAGGGCAACGGCGAGCAGTTGTCCTACGTTTCTTTGGCATGGGCAGCCAGGAGCTCGCGGATAGCCGACTCGGGGACAGCGCCGTGGCGCAGGACAACCGGCGGCCAGACGGTGCAGTCGAGGACGGTGGAGGGGATGCCGCCAGCGCAGCGTCCGCCGTCGATCAGCAACTCGATCCGTCCGTCCAACTGTTCCAGCACCTCCTGGGCGGTAAAGGCCGCCGGCTCGCCAGAGAGATTGGCGCTGGTCACTGCCAGCGCCCCTCCCGCGGCACGGATCAGGTCACGGGCAAAGGCCAGGTCGGGTATGCGCACTCCGACGGTGGGACCCGTGCTGATCTTGTCTATAACCGCCGTCGTTTTGAGCAGGACCAGGGTGAGGCCGCCCGGCCAGAAGCGGCGCACCAGGGGGTACGCCGCGGCGGGCAGTTCGGCAAAGTGGTGGACGTTCTCGACATCAGCGAGCAAGAGGGCGATGGGATTGCTGGCGTTGCGCCCTTTGGCCTGGTAGATGCGGGTAACGGCATCCGGTTTGGAAGGCAAACTCCCCAGCCCGTAGACGGTGTCGGTGGGAAAGGCAACCAGCCCTCCGGCCCGCAGCACAGCCACTGCCTGCTCAATGACGCCTTTTTCGCCGACGCGGACGACGACGGTTGACAGTTCGCTCATTGCTCGGGCCTCACAGGGGAGCGTCAAGGGTCAGCTCGAGGATGCGATCCCGGCCGGCCATGTCGGGATGAACGACGACGCGGCTGCCCGCGACGAGGGCGCGGGCCAGAGCGGTAGCGGCCTGACCCTGGGCTGCACCGATCTCGACCAGCAGCGTCCCGCCGGGGCGCAGGATGCGCGGCGCGGCGACGAGGAGCCGTCGCACGACCTCCAGTCCATCTGCGCCGCCGTCGAGCGCCAGGCGTGGCTCGTGCCACACCGAAACGGGCAGGGACAGCCATTCCTGTCCGGCCACGTAGGGTGGGTTCGAGACGACCAGGTCGACAGGGCCGGCGAAGGGTGTCACCAGGTCGGCGCAGACCAGGTGTACCCGCTCCCGCACCCCATGACGGTGGGCGTTGGCGGCGGCGACGCGCAGCGCCGACGCCGAAATGTCGGTGGCAAAGACCCGCGCCTGGGGCAGATGCACCGCCAGGGCGACCGCTATGCAGCCGCTGCCCGTCCCCACGTCTACAATCCGGCGCGGCTGGAACTGGCGCGCCAGATCGACCAGTGTCTCGGTCTCCGGGCGCGGGATCAGCACGTCGGACGTCACGGCAAACTCGAGGCCGTAGAACTCGACGTGCTGGATCAGGTAGGGCAGGGGATAGCCAGAAGCCCGGCTGTGCAAGAGGGACAGATAGGCCGTGCGGTGGGGGAGGGTAAGAAGCTGGTCGGGATGCGCCAGCAGAGAAGCGCGGGACAGGCCGATGACGCTCGACAGCAACAGCTCCGCCTCCAGGCGTGGCGTGTCGGTGACGAGACGCAGGTAGGCCGTCCCTTCCTGCAAGGCATCGCCGACGTTCATCTCTGCTCCTTTCTCACTGTTCCAGCGTCTCGGCCAGCATCTCGGCCTGCTCGTGAGCGATCAGTTCTTCGATGAACACGTCGATGTCGCCGTCGAGGATGTCGGGCAGGCGGTGAACGGTCAGGCCGATGCGGTGGTCGGTCACGCGGTTCTGCGGAAAGTTGTACGTGCGGATCTTTTCACTGCGCTCGCCCGTGCCGACCTGCGAGCGCCGCTGCGCGGCGATCTCTTCTTCCTGCTTTTGCCGTTCCTGCTCGTAGAGGCGCGCCCGCAGCACGGCCAGGGCGCGCAGGCGATTCTGAGTCTGGGAGCGCTCTGACTCGCACGAGACGACCATGCCGGTAGGCTTGTGGACGATGCGGATGGCCGTGGCGTTCTTCTGCATGTGCTGTCCGCCCGGCCCCGAAGAGCCATAGGCCTCGATCTCCAGATCCTTGGGATCGATCTCGATCTCGACCTCGTCCACCTCCGGCATCACGGCGACTGTGGCGGTCGAGGTATGGATGCGTCCCGAAGACTCGGTGATCGGCACCCTCTGGACGCGGTGGACGCCGCTCTCGTACTTGAGGCGGGAGTAGGCGCCGTGGCCGCGGATCTCGAAAATGACCTCTTTGAAGCCGCCGATGCCGGTGGCGTTGGCGCTGACGAGGTCGGTTTCCCAGCCTTGCCGCTCCGCGTAGCGGGTGTACATGCGATAGAGGTCGGCGGCGAACAACCCTGCCTCGTCGCCGCCAGCGCCAGCGCGGATTTCCATGATCACGTTGCGTTTGTCCCGTGGGTCGGCGGGCAGCAAGAGCTTGCGCAGTTTGTGCTCCATCGCCTCCAGGCGGGCTTCCAGGCGCTCGATCTCCTGTTCGGCCAGCGCGCGCATTTCAGGATCGTCCTCGTCCAGCAGCAGCCTGGCCTCTTCCAGCTCCCGCTGGGTGTTCTGATGCTCGCGGTAGAGCGAGACAAGCTCTTCCAGCTCGCTGTGCTCCTGCGCCAGTTCGGTCAGCCTGACGTGGTTATGGGCCAGCGCCGGGTCGGCCATCTGCTCGGTCAGCTCCTGATAGCGTTCCTCAATCCCCTGCAGTTTTTCCCACATCCTCAATCCTCACAGAAACGGGCGGCCTCCAGGCGGACCGCCCCGCGAACAGGGCCTATTATAACAGAGGCAAGCGCTCCGTCAAGGAGGGTGTAGGACAACGGCGAGCAGTTGTCCTACACCCTCCTTGCGCTGGTGCTCTTCCTGTGGTATCATCCGCTCGTTATTTCGTTCGAGGGAGGTTTCTATGTCAGCAGAAACGCCAGCGGTCAAGATGCCGCCTCTGTGGGTGATCAAGCTGCGCGCGCCTTTCTTTGTGGCCGACCTGGTGCCGGTGCTTCTGGGCACGGCCATCGCCTGGGCGCGCCTGGGCGCTTTGAATCTGTGGACCTTTTTGTTGACCCTCCTGGGCACGGTCTGCCTCAACGGCGCCACCAATATGGTCAATGACTATTTCGACCACAAGTGGGGTTCTGACGAGGTCAACACCGAGTTCGCCAACCCCTTTACCGGCGGCAGCCGCCTGATCCAGATGGGCCTGGTCAGGCCGCAGGAGATGCTCTGGCAGGGCGTTGCCCTCTTCGTCGTCGGCGGGCTGATCGGCCTGCTGCTGCTCTGGCTGACCCACGCCTGGGCGATCCTCTGGCTGGGCATCATTGGCGTCTTTTGTGGCTATTTCTACACGGCACCCCCGATTCGCCTGGCGCGCACCGGCCTGGGTGAGCTGGCCGTGGGGCTGTGCTTTGGGCCGCTGATGGCGCTGGGCGCCTACGTTGTCCAGACCGGCACGCTGACCTGGGAGACAGCGGTCGCTGCCCTGCCGGTCATGATCCTCATCGCCCTGGTGTTGTGGATCAACCAGTTCCAGGACATGCCCGCCGACGCCGCGGTGGGCAAGAACCATCTGGTGGTGCGCCTGGGCCGCCAGCGCGCAGCGACGGTTTACGGGCTGCTCCTGGCAGCGACGTACCTCTTGCTGATCGGCGGCGTCCTCTTTGCCGGCGTCTCGCCCTTTGCCCTGCTGGGGCTGCTCACTGCGCCGCTGGCGCTCAAGGCCTACCGCATCGCCCGCGTCCACTATGACCACCCCCAGGAACTGACGCCGGCCAACGCTGCCACCATCCGCATTCACCTGCTGACCGGGCTGCTGCTGTCGCTGGGCTACCTGATCCAGGGCGTCGTCAGCCGGCTGGTGTAAATTTGAACCCGCCAGCGTTTCGCTTTGCTTCGGCGGAGGAAAAGCGCGCCTTTACCCGTAGCCTCTTTGCGCGGTTGGCCCCGCGCTACGAGCTGGTCAACGTGGTCATGTCGCTGGGGCAGGTGAACGCCTGGCGACGTGCCGCCGCCGCGGCGCTGCAGCCTGCTCCTGGCGGCTGGCTGCTCGACGTGGCGGCAGGGACGGGGGGCGTCACCCGCGCCGTGGCGCGGCGCTGGCCGACGGCGCGCGTGGTGGGGGTCGATTTCTCCCGCCCTATGCTCGACATCGCCCGCGCTCAGCGGGGCGGCGAGGGCCTGCGCTGGGCAGAGGGCGACGCCCTGCGCCTTCCCTTTGCTGATGCCACCTTCGATGGCGTGGTCAACGGTTTTATGCTGCGCAACGTCACCAGCGTCGAGGCGACGCTGGCCGAGCAGACGCGCGTCGTCCGCCCCGGCGGCCGCGTTGTCTGCCTGGAGATGAGCTGGCCGCGCAACTGCCTCTTTCGCCCCTTCTTCCGCCTCTACTTTAGCGGCCTGGTGCCCCTGCTGGGCCTGTTGCTGACCGGCTATCGCCAGGCTTACGAGTACCTGCCCTACTCGGTCGAATCGTTCATCGATCCGGACGAACTGGCAGCGACGATGGAGCGGGTGGGGCTGCGGCAGGTGCGCTACCGCACGCTGATGATGGGGACGGTGACGCTCCACGTCGGCGAAAGGCAATAGGGGAAATGGCTGAGGCAGTGCGCGTCATCCGCTGCGCCGGACGGGCTTTTTTCGACGAGCTCTATACGCTCTTCGTCCTGAGCATCCTGACCGTTCTGTGTCTTCCCCTGCTCGTGCTGTTTCCGCCAGCGCTGGCCGGCCTGTGGAGCGTCGCCCGGCGGATCGCTGAGGGCCGCGCCGTCCGCGTGCGCGATGGCTGGGCTGGCTTCAAGCGCTATTTCTTTCCCGCCTGGGGGCTGGCGCTGATCAACCTGGCGGCCTATAGCCTGATGTTCTACAACATGGTCTTTTACGCCAACCTGCCTTTTCCCGTCCCCGACTGGATGCCGCCTGCCTTGCAGGCTTTTTGGACCGCGGCTCTGATCGTCTGGAGCGGCTGGCAGCTCTTTGCGCTGGCGGTGCTGGTCGAGCAGGAGCGCCCCCACGTCTTGAGGGCGCTGGGGCAGGCGCTGGCGCTGATGGGCAAGGATGCCGTCTTTACGCTGACTTTGCTGACCGTCGAGTCGCTGCTGATCGCGCTGGGCATAGCGGTGCTGGGGCTGGGCATCTTTGTCCTGCCGGGCGCGCTGGCCATCCTGACGGTCTATGCGGTCCGCCATCTGTGGGGCAAAGAGGCGGCCGAGCCGTGAAAGAGTGGTTTCTCTACCTGCTGCGCTGCGCCGATGGGACGCTCTACACGGGCGTGACCACCGGGCTGGGGCGGCGGGTGGAGGAACACAATGCCGGGCGGGGCAGCCGCTACACGGCGAGCCGGCGACCGGTCTGGCTCATCGGCGCATGGCGTTTCGACAGCCGCGCGGCCGCTCAGCGCGCCGAGGCCCGCCTGCGCCGCCTGCCGCGGCAGGAGAAAGAGCGGCTGGCGCTGGCGGGCGATCCCTTCCTCGACGGCCCCTACTGCGGCCCTCAGGCACAGACTTGACGAACCGGCAAACCTGTGGTATTGTGCAGCCCGTTGCCCCGCCAGAAGGGGGCCAGATATCGAGAAAGGAAGGTCAGTACGTCAGCATGTCAGGCAACAACAATCGATCACAGGGAACCGTGCAATGGTTCAGCCGCGTCAAGGGGTTCGGTTTCATCCGCCCCGACGATGCGGAGGAGGACGTCTTTGTCCACTTTACCGCGATCCGCGGCGAAGGGTATCGCAACCTGACCGAGGGCCAGCGGGTCGAGTTCACCATCGAGGACTCGCCCAAGGGCCCCCAGGCCGCGGATGTGGTCGGCCTATAGAGTCTCCCTTTCCCGCTTTGCACGGCCAGGACCCCGGCAACGCCGGGGTCCTGCTTTAAGGGCTTATCGCTGAATGATCCGACCCTGCATATCCGGCGGCACCGGCAGGCCCAGCAAATCCAGGACGGTCGGAGCCACGTCCATCAACTGCAGCCCCTCGACGTAGCGGCCGTGGTGATTGCGGCGCGGCTCCCAGAGGATCAGGACGCCGTTCTGGTCATGGTTGGCGTCATCGGGGCCGCTGTCGCTTTCGGAGGCGTACACGTCTGGCAGGCCGAATGAGCCGACCGCCCGCCAGCGCAGGTCGCCCAGGTAGACGATCAGGTCGGGCGGGATGTTGCGGATCGTGCGGTAGAGGTCTTGGGGTTTGAACACCCGCGAGCCCAGCGGCTTGCCGTCGGGGCCGGCGATGGCTTCGATCATCTCCTTGAGCCGGTCGCGCATCGATTCGTACTGGCTGGCGGGGATTTTGCCCTGCGGTTCGCGCCCGGCGACGTTCATAAAGATGCGGGCATAGTAGCCGCCGGCGCCCCAGGCGGTGGTGTTCTGCCAATCGACCTCGACCTTTTCAAAGGGCACGATGCCCTCGTAGGGCGGCTCGTCCTTGAGCGCCAGCAGGCCCTCGCGGCGCAGCCACTCGTTGATGGCAAAGCCGCCCTGCATGGCCTTGGCCCCGTGGTCGGAAACGACCAGCACGGCGGTGTCGTTGTCCAGCATCGCCAGCAACTCGCCCAGCGCGCGGTCCAGATAGCGGTAGTAATCGGGGATCGCCTGCTGGTAGGGGTTGCCCGGCTCGTGCCTGGGATGGGCCGGGTCCCAGTGCTTCCACATGCCGTGGTGAATGCGGTCCAGCCCGATCTCGACGAACATGAAGAAATCCCACGGCTTTTCGCGCAGCAGGTACTTGATCACGGCAAAGCGCTTTTCGGTCATCTCCTGGATCTGCCGCAGGAGAAAAGCCTTGTCCCCGGTGCGGAACTGGGGCACGTCGAGGTCATAGGGCCGGCCCTCCAGCACGCGGTCGATCTCGTAGCGCAACTGGGGGGGATAGGTGTACTGGCTTTGGGTGCTGGGGGTGAGAAAGCTGCTGATCATGTGCCCTTTGAGCGGGCGAATGGGGTAGGTCTGCGGCACGCCGACGACGATCGACTCGCGGCCGGCCTCGCCCAACACGTCCCATATCCGCCGGTCCTGGATCACGTTGCCGGTGGCAATGGACATGCGGTCGTAGGAATAGTCGGCGCGGTTGCGAAAGTCGTAAAAGCCCAGCGTGCCAGGATCTTTGCTGGAAAGCATCGACGTCCAGGCGGGAACGGTGACGCAGGGGATACAACTGGAGAGCGGGCCGTAGATGCCCTCGTCGATGAGGCGGCTGAGGTTGGGCAATTGATCCTTGAGGCCCAGTGCACCCTCGGCGCCGCTGTGGAAAAGCACGGCAGGGGGGGCGCAGTCGAGGCCGACGACCAACACTTTGCGCAGATGGCGGCGGAAGAGTCCTGGCATTGTGACCTCTAACCTGAGACCTTGCTCTCCAACCTTATGGCTTCTGTTTTCGAACGCCCTCCATCAGCACACGGGCGACCTCAGGGCGGGTGAATTCGCTGGGGAGCATTTCTCCCCGCTCCAGCATCTCGCGCACCTGCGTTCCGCTCAACATCACCCAGTCCTCTTTGCTGTGCGGGCACGTCTTGGCCGAGACGACGGTGCCGCACTTTTTGCAGTAGAAGGTGTGCTCGAACTTGAGGGGGATAATGCCAATGTCATCCGCTGGGAACTGGTCAAAGATGTTCTGGGCGTCGTAGGTGCCATAGTATTTGCCGACGCCAGCGTGGTCGCGCCCGACGATAAAGTGGGTGCAGCCATAGTTCTTGCGGGCGATGGCGTGAAAGATCGCCTCGCGCGGGCCGGCGTAGCGCATCGCGGCAGGAAAGACGCCCAAAACGACGCGGTCGGCAGGGTAATAGTCGCGCAGGATGGCCTGGTAGGAAGCGATGCGCACGTCGGCGGGGATGTCGTCCTGCTTGGTCTCGCCGACGAGGGGATGGAGGAAAAGGCCGTCGACGATCTCCAGCGCCGTCTTTTGGATGTACTCGTGGGCGCGGTGGATGGGGTTGCGGGTCTGGAAGCCGACCACCGAGCGCCAGCCGCGGCGGGCAAACATGCGCCGCGTCTGCGCGGGGGTGTGGCGCAGCTCGGGGAACTCGCTGCGCACTGCCGAAGGCCAGTCGACCAGCCAGATGTCGCCGCCGAGCATGAACTCGCCCTGCCGGTAGAGGCGGGCGACGCCGGGGTGGGCCTCGTCCTCGGTGCGATAGACCTCGCGGGCCTCGCGCCGCCTGGCTTCCTGGCTGTAGGGGTATTTCTCCTCCACCTCCATCACGGCCAGGACGTTTTCGCCCTCGCAGAGGGCCACTTCCTGTCCCTCACGAATCTGGTCGGCCAGTTCTTCCTTCACCGCCAGCGTGATGGGGATCGACCAGACCAGGCCATTGGTCAGCCGCATCTCGGTTACACAGCGCTCATAGTCGGCCTGGCGCATAAAGCCGGTGAGGGGGCTGAACGCGCCGACGGCCAGCAGCTCCAGGTCAGAAAGGCCCACCGGACCAAGGGGGATCTTGACCATGCGCCCGGCGCGCTCTTTGACCGCCTCGCGCATCTCGCCGCGCAGGACGCGGTCGACCAATACCCCGCCGTGCGGCGGGATGACGTCGTAATACGGCTCGCTCAATGTTCTCTCCTTGCGCAAGTTCAGCAAGGGGGATTGTACCACGTGGATAGGGACTGTCAAGGTCAGCAGGTTCAGGGGGTTCGTAGCAGAGACACTCCATTGCTCGGCGGGGGCCTGTGACCCCCGCCAGTGGGGCCGCTGTTTTTTGGCCACAGATTCCACAGATTTCACGGCCTGTGACCCCCGCCAGGGGGAGGCCGCTGGGTCACAGACCCGGCGGGAGCAGGGCGGGCGTATTGGGCTATCTGCGCCAGAGAGGTTTGACCTCCGCATGAAAAGGCCGTATAATCTGCTTTGAGGAGGTGGAGCAATGAAAGCACATGAAATCGACTATACCCTTTATGGGGACGACCTCCAGTTCGTCGAGATCGAACTGGATCCCGGCGAGACCGTGATTGCCGAGGCGGGGACGATGATGTACATGGAGGACGGCATCACCTTCGAGGCCAGGTTGGGTGACGGCTCCAAACCCAAAGCCGGCTTCCTCGACGCGGTGGTGGGCGTGGGCAAGCGCGTGCTCACCGGCGAGTCGCTGTTCATGACGCATTTCACCAATGCGGCGCCGGAAGGGAAGCGGCGTGTGGCGTTTGGCGCGCCGTATCCGGGCAAGATCGTCGCCATCGACCTGGACGAAGCCAAAGGGGAACTGATCTGCCAGAAGGACTCGTTCCTCTGCGCTGCGCTGGGCACCGAAGTGACCATCGCCTTCAACAAGCGCCTGGGAGCTGGCCTCTTTGGCGGTGAAGGGTTCATTCTCCAGCGGCTGCGCGGCGATGGGATGGTCTTTATCCATGCCGGGGGGACGATCATCGAAAAGCGGCTGAACAACGACAAGATCATGGTCGACACCGGCTGCATTGTTGCCTTCGAGAACACGATCGTCTATGACATTCAGCGGGCCGGCAGCCTCAAGTCGATGATCTTTGGCGGCGAGGGACTCTTCCTGGCCACGCTGCAGGGCAGCGGGCGCGTCTGGCTGCAGTCGCTGCCCTTCTCCCGCCTGGCCGACCGCATCATCCAGGCGGCCCCCTCGCAGGGCGGCAAGTCCACGGATGAGGGCTCTGTGCTGCGCGGCGCGGTCAGGTTGTTGCAGCAATAACCGCGAACTTCAAAGGAGAGAGCCATGACCGTTATCCTCGATGGTTCAAATCTCACAGTCGACCAGTTGGTGCGCATCGCGCGCTACGGCGAAAAGGTCGAGCTGGCTGCTGACGCATTGGAGCGTATCAAGGTCTGCCGGGCCATGCTGGAGGAAAAGATCCAGGCGCACGAGATCATGTACGGCGTCAACACCGGCATCGGCGAGTTCTCCGAGGTGGTGCTCACCGACGAGCAGGTGCAGCAGTTCCAGCGCTACCTCATCTACAACCACGCTGCTGGCATCGGCGAGCCGACCTCGATCGAGAACGTGCGCGGGGCGATGGCCAGCCGCATCAACGTCCACGCCCGCGGCTACTCCGGCTGCCGGCCCGAGATCACCCTGACCTATGTGGAGATGCTCAACCGCGGCGTCACCCCCTACGTCTGCCAGAAGGGGTCGGTAGGCGCGTGCGGCGACCTGGCGCCCATGTCGCAGATCGCGCTGCTGTTGATGGGCGAAGGGCAGGCCTACTACCAGGGCGAGCTGCTGCCCGGCCACGAGGCGATGGAGCGAGCGGGCATCCCCATCCCCAGCCTGCAGGCGCGCGACGGGCTGGCTGCCATCAACGGCTCGAACCTGATCACGGCCATGAGCGCCCTGCAGCTCTATGACATGCGCCGCTGGCTCAAGCAGGCCACCATCGCCTGCGCCATGACGCTGGAGGCGCTCTATGCCAACCTCAAGCCCTACGACGTCCGCCTGCACCAACTGCGCGGCTTTCCCGGCGCCGTGCGCGCCGCCCGCAACATCATGCGCTGCATCGAGGGCAGCGACCTGCAGACCGGCAAGCTCAAGATCAAGGTGCAGGATGCCTACTCGATGCGCTCGGCCCCGCAGGTCATCGGCGCCGCCTTCGACGCGCTGGAATGGGCCTGGAAGCAGGTCGAGATCGAACTGAACGGCGTGGCCGACAACCCCGTCTTTGTGCCTGAGGCCCGGCTGACCCTGACGGGGGCCAACTTCCAGGGTTCGCCGGTCAGCCTGCCGATGGACATGGTGGGAGCGGCGATCACCATGGTCAGCGTCATGTCCGAGCGGCGCATGAACCGCCTGACCAACCCGGCGCTGAGCATTGGCCTGCCGCCCTTCCTGACCCAACAGCCGGGGCTGATGTCGGGCATGATGCTCAGCCAGTACACGGCTGACAGCCTGATCGTCGAGCAGCGCATCCTGTCTATGCCGGCCAGCATCCAGTCGATCCCCGCCGCCGCTGACCAGGAGGACTTTGTCTCGATGGGCATGAACACGGCGATCAAGAACGCCCAAATCCTGGAGAATGCCTATGGCGTCCTGGGGATCGAGTTCATGGCCGCGGCCCAGGCGCTCGACCTGCGCGATTTCACCTTTGGCCGGGGCGTGCAGACGGCGCGGGAGGTCATCCGCCGCCACGTTGACTTTCTCGATGTGGACCGTCCGCTCTATCCCGACCACACCCGCATGCGCGAACTGGTGCGCTCGTGCGAGATTCTGGAAGAGGTGGAGAAAGTCATCGGCGAGCTGGAGTAGGCCGTGATGAACAGCGATGATTTTCCAGACCAGCGCAAAAATGTGCTGCACCGCTGGTGGCACGTCCTGCTCCTGGCCATCGTGGTGGCTGTCATCCCGCCCATCCTGCTCTACGTCTTTGGCTTTTCCATCAAAACGAGCGATGAATACGACTGTGCGATCCGCATGGCAGAACGAAGCGCACAGGTCATTGCTGTCACCAGTGAACCCATCACTCCGGGGCTGTTTGCGTGGACACGTTACTTTGAGAGCGGCCCTGGCCTGCGCCAGGGCTATTTCTCTACCGGTATCTCCGGCCCACGCGGACGAGGCACGCTGTATGTACATTTCTACCGCACACCTATCGGTGCCTCCTTCGACATCTGGTTCGAAAGCGGCAGACAGAGGTTCAGCGTCTATAGCGGTGACTATCGTTGTCCCTAGCACAGCCTTCTGCCGCAAACGGGTGGGACCTTTGTGCTGAACGATGATCACGAAAAGGCAACTGGGTATCGCGCTGGCTCTGGCCAGCCTGGCCATGGTGATAGGCGTCGTCGCCGCTGACTGGGTCGGCGCGGGCGAGTGGGGTGGCTTTGGGCCGCTGCAATGGCTGGGGCTTGGCGCAGCGGCTGTGTTGCTCCTGGTGAGCGTCGGCCTCATCCTGCGCGGCAACCGCCCGGCCTGAGCGGGGGATATGGAAGGGAAAAGTACCTTAAAAATCCTGGGCATCGTGCTGTCGGCTGTGGCCCTGCTGGTCTTTGTGGGCTATCTGGCGGTCTATGCCGTCTATGCGCTGGCTCTCTTTCGCTGGCCTTATGACTATGACCAGGGCGAGGGGTTCGAGCTGTACGACGCGGTGCTGTACAGCCGCGGGGAATGGCCCTACCGCGACAACGCGGTCTTTCCCTTCTACGCCTCCAACTACCCGCCGCTCTTTCACCTGCTCATCGTGCCGCTGCTGCCGCTGTTGGGGCCGCGGCTGATCGCCGGGCGGCTGGTCTCGTTCGCCGCCACGCTGGTCACAGGGGGGGCCATCGCCGCCATCGTGCGGCGGGAAGCGCGCACCTGGCTCGTTCCGGCGCTGGCCGGCATGGCCTATCTCTCGTCCAACATCGTCTACCAGATCGGTCCGCTCTGCCGGCTGCACCCGACAATGGTCATGTTCGAGACGCTGGCGGTGGCCTGCATCGCGGGCTTTCAGGACCCCCGTCACGGGCGGCGCAACCTCTTGTTGGGGCTTTTCTTTCTCCTCTGCGCTGGCTACACCAAACAGTTGGCCGTCTTTACCGTCGCTGCGGCGCTCGGCTTTGTCTTTCTGCGCGACGTGCGCAGGGCGCTGGCGGCGGGGGCCTCGCTGGCCATCGTCGCCGGCGGGCTGTTCCTGCTCATCGACCGCCTCACGGCTGGCCAGTGGATGGTCAACATCATCCACGCCAACGTCAACGAGTTCGATTACCTCTGGACCCTCGCCTTTCTCAGGCAGTGGCTGCAACTGCATCCCGTGCTGATCTCCCTGGCGGCGGGGCTGCTGGTCTATGAACTGTTCTGGGGACGGCTGTCGGTCTATGCGCTGTGGTTCGTCTTTGCCGTGGGGATGGGGCTGTTGAGCGGCAAGTGGGGGGCGGGACCGGGCTATTTTATGACCGCCATCGCTGCGGCGTGCGTGATGGCCGGGCGGGCGCTGGTCCTGCTCGAAGCGGCGCTGCCGCGCCGCTGGCCGCGGCTGGCGGGGGCGGTTGGCTTGCTGACCCCCCTTCTCTTCCTGCTTCAGGCTACCTTCACCCTCCACATGCCGACCGCCGGGCCGGTCTTTGGCTCCCTCGCCCGCCTGCTGGGCGTCGACGATCGGCTGATTCAGGGCGATTGCACGACCTTTGCCTACACCGACAGCAGCGGCTATACCCAACTGGGCCATCTGCTCTCCCCCGCCGATTACGAGGCCGGCGAGCGCATCATGGCCTATGTGCGCGCCGCCGACGGGCCGGTTTTCAGCGAAGAAGCCGCCTTCAGCCTGCTGGCCGGCAGGCCGGTGGTGACCAATCCCACCCAGCTCCTCAACCTCTACAAGAACGGCCTGCTGGACACGGGCGAGATCATCCGGCGCGTCGAAGCGGAAGAGTTCGACGTCGTCATCTTCCGCGCCCAGTTCTACCCGCCGCCGGTGCTCCAGGCCATCGGACAACACTACCGTCCCGTGGAACACATCTGCATGAACGGTTTCTACTACCATATCCTCTTGCCCCATCGATGGGATGTAGCACAACCCTAAAGGTCTTGCCCTTTTTCTCGGGGAGAGAACATGGAGGAAGAAACGCACATCTGTCCTGACTGCAACACCGAAAATCCGCCGGGTGCTCGTTTCTGCAACGGCTGCGGCCGCCCGCTCGACCTGGTTGGCCACATGGTCGAAAGCCACCTGACTGACCGCCGCGAACGCATAGCCCGGCAGAGAGAAGGCGTCTCGCTGCTCAAAGAACAGGTCGAGCAGGCCTCACAGCAGCGTATGGAGCAATGGTGGCAGGAGGAAAACGAACGGCGTCGGCGGGTGGCCGAGGCGCAGGCGAGAAAGCGTCGTCAGGAACGGCTGATCGTGACCGCTGCCATCGTGGGCGCAGCGGTTCTCCTGGGGTTGATCCTCCTCATCACGCTGCTGGTCAACCCACCGTCTGGCCCCGTCGAGGCAACGCCGGTGCCCATTCTGTGATAGGAGTGAAAAGATGAGTCAAGTTGGCATTGTTACCGACACCAGCGCCAGCATCCCTGCTCCGCTGGTGGAAAAGCTTGGCATTGCGCTGGTCCCCTACTATATCCACAAGGGGTTGGAGACCCTGCGCGACATGATCGACGTCTTGCCGGATACGTTTGCGCGCTACCTGGAGACGACTGATCGCCTGCCGACGACCTCCAACCCTGGCCCGGGCGACTATCTGGCCGTTTTGCAGCGGATGGCGGCGCAGACCAGAGACGTGGTCGTGTTGACCATGACCTCGAAGGGGAGCGGCGCCTTTCAGGCCTGCCAGGCGGCGGTGGCGATCCTGCGCGAGCAACTGCCCAAGATGCGCGTCGAGGTGGTCGACACGCTGCAGGTTGCCATGTCCCAGGGTTGGGCAGCGATTGAGGCGGCGCGGGCGGCGCTGCGGGGATTGAGCCTGGAAGAGGTCGTCGCGCAGGCCAAAAGGGTGGCCCGGCTGGGGATGATGATCCAGACCGCCGACACGCTGCGCTACCTGCGCATGGGCGGACGCATCGGTCGGGCGCAGCACCTGGCCGGTTCGCTGCTCAACATCAAGCCGCTCATCGGCATGCAGGATGGGGTGATCGTTGCGCTGGGGACGGCGCGCAGCCGCGCCAAAGCCTATGCCAGGATGGTCGAGCTGATGTGCCAGCAGGCGGGCGAGGGGGCGCGGATCAAAGTTGCCTTCACCCACGTCGCGGCGCAGGAGCAGGCAGAGCTGTTGCGCGAGCGCGTCCGCGAGCGCTTCGAGTGCGTCGAAGAGCTGTTAGGCCTCTGGTAACTCTAGTGGGGACACAGGCTGCCAGCGGGCCTGGACCTACTCCAGCGCGGACATAGCGTTCCAGATGATTGCCGGGTTGTAATGATGACAGTCGGAGAGATTTCGGAGA
>Ga0209162_1000676_pt1 | contig 36245 bp, 27 predicted proteins | sample YNPNPMetaG_FD_187121 | JGI IMG/M metagenome (GOLD analysis project Ga0209162, IMG submission 187121) | Anoxygenic and chlorotrophic microbial mat microbial communities from Yellowstone National Park, USA - YNP NP MetaG (SPAdes) (version 2) ...
GCGGGTCCGCAACGCCCCTTCGACATCGATCACATGCAGAGCGGCGTCTCTCTGCTGGACCCAGGTCCACTCTTCAGGCCAGGACAGCGTCAGAGCGCCATTGCAGCCGTCCATCTCCCCGGCCGGGCGCCAGACGAGCCCCTCCCGGGCCAGCAGTTCCCACACGCGTTGCCGCTCGAGGACGCGATTGTTCCGCTCGGCGGATGCCGCCCCGCCCGGCAGCCATGCCGGGATTGCCGGGTTCCATGCCCCGTCAGCCATTGCAGCGCTCCGTTCTCCGGGGCAAAGCGGGGCCGCCGGCCAGGCCGCCCCACCCGCCGGCAAGCTCACTGCTGGGGTCTCATCCTCCCGCCGGGACGCGCAGGCCCGGGACCCATGCCCAGGCCGCGGCCGGGCATCTGATCGTACTTTTGCTTCTGTTCGGGGGTCAGCAACGCGTAGAACGAAGCCTCCGCCCGGGATTCGATCAGGGTGATTTCGGCCGTCGCCGCGCCGATGTCGCGCGAGGCGCGGTCGAGCCCGGCCAGGTCATTCGCCTTCACCGCCGTCCGCAATGCCTGACGCGCCGCAGCCATTCGTTCCCGGTATGGCTGCACCGCTGCTTGCGCATCGGAGAAGATCTTCAGCGCCTGCGTCTTCTGCGAGTCCGACAAAGAGAGCCACTGACTGAGCCGTTCGACCCGCGCTTGCACCATCTCTTCCGGGCTGGGCGGAGCGCCGCCGAACCCGCGCATCTGCGCCTGGACGCCCATGGCGCCCGCCGCCATCAACGCTGCAATTTGTATCCAGCGAATCATGGCTGAACCTCCTCCCTTCCCTGAACGAGGCCCGGGCCTGTTTGGGTTGCAGGCGCACCGTCAAAATTTGTAAAGTGGCGCGCCTTCCGGATGAGCACCGGGGCGAAACCGCCCACGGGCGCGCCGGAATGGCTCCACAAGGCCTCATTCCGGCGGCGAGAGCCGCGGCGGCGCGGCTTCGGGCTATCATGAAAGTTTGGCCGTACACCGGCCCCATCTCGAGGCCGTCCACTTACAGTTGCTTATGCGATTCTTGCCAGTGCTTGCTCTTTGCATGTCCGCAGTCTGGGCGCAGGACACCGCGTTGCTGTCCGGCTCGGTGCTCGACCCGGCCGGCGCGCCCGTCGCCAAGGCGCAGCTCCGTCTGGCGTCCCGCTCGACGTCATTCACTGCGGAAAAGACGGCCAACCAGGGAGGCGACTTCGCCTTTGACCTGCTTGCGCCGGGCGAATACTCGCTGACGGTTTCCAAAGAAGGCTTTGAGACGCTGCGGCTCGAAAGGGTCGTGGTCCGCGCCCGGGAACGGCAGAACCTGATCCTCACGCTGAAAGCAGGAGAAGCAGCCAAGACGGTCGCCGTGGAGGAGCCCCGTGCGGGGCTTGCGGCCGATGTTGCCGCCGTTGCCGTGATGGATCGCGCGTTGCTCGATCATCTGCCGGTCAATGGCCGCAACGCCCTGTCGCTGGCGCCGGCGGCGCCGGCCGCGGTGATCGGCGCAGCGCCTGAGGCTCAGCCCAGCGTGCTGGGCCTGCCCGCGCATCTGAACTACATCACGGTGGACGGTCTGAGTCTCTACGAGCCGCTGGCCCGGCTGATTCATTCGGAAGACAGCGTGCGGGAGCCGCTATCCCGGCAGTCGTTGATCTTCGCCCAATCCGTTCCCTCCGGCGTCGTCAGCCTTGACTCGGTCGCCGAGGCGAGCGTCCAGACGGAAAACTTCATCCCGCAACTGGCCCGCACGCCAGGGTTGCAGGTGGCGCTGGTTTCCCGCCGCGGCGAGCGCACTTTCCACGGGTCTCTCTATGAATACTTCCGCACGGACCGCTTTGCGGCCAACGACTGGTTCGCCAACGCGCTCGGCTTGCCCCGCGGCCGGCTCCGGCAACATCAGTTTGGCGCCGCAGCCGGCGGCCCCCTCTTGCCGGAACGGACGTACTTCTTCGCTTCCTACGAGGGCTTGCGGCTGGATGCGCCGCAGACGCACTTCGCTGTTGTCCCCGATGCCGCCTTTCGGCAGTCCTCTCCGGCTTCATTGCGGCCGTTCCTGAACGCGTATCCGCTGCCCAACCGCCCCAGCCTCGGCGGCGGCGCCGCCGCCTACGCCTCCGTGGCGACCTACCCGCTGGACCGGGACACCTATTCATTCCGGCTGGACCAGCGCGTCACTTCGATGCACTCCGTGTTCGCCCGCTTCCACTATGCGAAGAGCGATGCCGACGCGCGCGGTTCCGTTTTTCTCGCGCCCAATGTCATTCGCTCATGGAAGGATGAATTCCGCTCCGGCACGGCGGGCCTCGTCTCCACGCTGAATCCCGGCACGACCAACGATTTCCGCGTCAATTACACGAATGTGGCGCTGGATATGCAGAATCGTTTTGATACGTTGAACGGCGCGGAGCTGCCCGATTTGAACCGGATTTTCCCCGCCGGCTTCGGGCCGGCGAACGCGGAATACAGTTTCAACGTTCTGGGCATGGCCGGCTATTCTTTCGGGCCCGCGGCGGCGAACCGCCAGTGGCAAATCAACGCCTCGGACACGGTGACCATGGTGGCGGGGGCCCACTCCTACGTGGCCGGGTTCGATTACCGCTACATCGCGCCCACCCTGCGCAAGCCGGCCTATTCGAGCGCCTCCTGGTTCCGTGCGCTGAGCGAGCTTCAGGCGGACGGCACGCAGGCGCCCGGAGCATTTCTTTCTTCCCGCTCGGTTTCGTCGGTGGTTTCCGCCGGTATCGACGCGGTTTATCCGGCGATCCAGAATCTTTCCTTTTTCCTTCAGGACACGGCCAAGATCGGCTCGCGCGTGACGCTGGCCCTTGGCGTCCGGTGGGACATCAATTCGCCGCCGGGAGTGCGCCAGGGGCCGCGCCCTGCCGCGCTTTCATCGTCCTTCAGCAACCGGATTGTGCAGAACGAGCCGCTTTTCGACAAGAGCTGGTCCGACGTGGCGCCGCGCTTCAGCTACACGCAGGTGATTCGCGCCACGCCGGGCCGCGAGCTGATCGCGCGGTTCGGCGTGGGCGGCTTCCACTCGTTCGGGGCGAGCACCCTGCTGGCGTTTTTCGAAGGCGCGCCCTATTCAGGCGTCCGATCGATGTCATTGCCCCCGTTTCCGCTCGTCGGGACCGATCTGGCGGCGCCGTCGATGCCGCCGGCCAAGCGCTACGGGCTGGTGGTGGCGGCGGACCGCGGCCTGCAATCGCCCATCATCCGCAACTGGAACCTCGGCGTCGAAAAGCATCTGGGCAATGACCAGAGCGTTACGGTGTCTTTCCTCGGGACTTCCGGAAGACGGCTCCTGAGAAACGCCGCCGAGCGGAGCGCCAGCGCGGATTATGTGGACCTCCACAAGATCATCAGCGTGGTCGATTCATCCTGGCGAGGGTTGCAGACCGAGTACCGCCGCCGGCTTTCCCGCCGCTTCCAGACCCAGGCCGTGTATACGTGGGCCCACGCCACCGACGACGACGCCGTTTACGGAGGCATCGGATTCGCCACCATTTTCGGCAACGAGAAGGGCAATTCGGATCACGACGTCCGCCATCTGCTGAACGTGTCCGGGACCTTCCTCATTCCCGCGCCACCGGTGGCCGGCCTGAACGCAGCGCTGCGGGACTGGCACCTGGAATGGATCGCAACGGCGCGGTCCGGCCTGCCATTCGACGTGCTGATGCTCAACTCCACCCCGAGCGCGGACGCGGGCGCCGTGCAGACCCCCGTCATCCGCGGCCTTTACGGATTCGTTCGGCCGAATTACAACGGGGCGGAGATCTGGATCGAGGACAAGAACGTGGCCGGCGGCAGGCGCCTCAATCCCGCCGCTTTCACGGCCCCGGCGACGAACAAGACGGGCGACCTGGGGCGCAACATTCTCTACGGCCGGCCGATGGCGCAGCTCGATCTTGCACTGCGGCGCGAAATCCCGTTCAGCGAGAATATCCGGCTGAATTTCTCCGTGCAGGCGTTCAATCTCACCAATTCGCCGGCGTTCGCCAACCCGAACCGCAACGAAGGCGGATTTCTCGGCAGCCCGGTTTTCGGCATGCCGGTGCGCTCCCTGAACGCATCGTTCGCCCCGAATCCGACTTCGTACTTTGCACCCGGCGGCCCGCGATCCGTGCAGTTCTCCTTCCGCTTCCAGTTCTGAAGATGCAACGGCCGCCATTCCCCATGATCGGAATCCTGAAACCCATGCGCCCTGCTCCCTTGCTGCTTTCCGCTTTGCTCGCTGCTCTTGCGGCTCCGGCCCAGACGGGCCAGAGCGCACAGACTGCTCCTCAGGCGCCGGCGCCGGCGAAACCCAAGCCGGAAGCTTCCCAGCCTGCGCCGTTTTTCGAAGACAAGCCGTACATCCGCAGGTTCACAATTGGCGGAAATGCGAGCTTTCTGGTTCCGGGCCTCATGAAGAGCGGCGAGCAGAGCGAAACCCTCGCATCGCCTCCCTTGCAAATCGACTCGAAGAACGAAAACAAGGGCACGATTTTCGGCGGCGGCGTCACGGTGCAGTTCTTCCTTGGAGAGCGGTACGCAATCAATGCCGACCTCCAGCTCCGCCGCCCCCGGTACAAGCTCACGACCACGCTGTATGAAGGCGTCGACAATCCCAATACGCCGGGCGACGAGCGCAAGGTCACTTTCTACACGGAGGACACGCGCGCCCGCTATTGGGACCTTCCTTTGCTCGTGCGCCGCTACAACGAAAGCCGGTACGAGGACCGCTGGAAGTGGTTCTATGAAGCGGGCCCGGTGCTGCGCCATGTGACCGGCATCCGGAGCGCCACCGAGAAGGAATCCGGCGGGACGAAAACCTGCTGCGACGAGACGCCGGCGACGCCCGCCCACAAGAACATTTACGGCGCCGTCGCCGGGATCGGCCTGGTGCTGAAGGACGATTTCGGGATCAAGCTGATTCCCGAGTTCCGCTACACGCGCTGGTTCGGCGGCATCTTCAACAACCGCGCGGCGCAGTCCCGCCGCGACCAGTACGAGATCCTGTTCTCGATCACCTTCTGACCTTTCCCGAATCGGCGTGTGGCGCCGCAGAAGGAGCAGCGTGGCGGCCGGCTGGCCTGAGCGGCCGCTCGCTCTCGCGGGCCTGCGGCCCGCTCCGCTCGCGGCCCCGAAAGCGTTTCGTTTGCCGACGCGAAGCGCTCATGCGCCTTCGGAGCTCCACGCCTCGCCGGGCTGGTTCGGCATGGACGATCCGGCCGGTACAGTTTTGCCGCGGAGTGTCTTCGTGCCTGACCCGGGAGAAAGAGGCGGGCGCTACAGAATCGCCTTGACGATCTTCGCCGGCAGCATGAAGAGCGCGCCGATCAGCTCGAACACGCCCGCGATCGCCATCCCGAGCAGTTTGAAGGGCAGCAGCAGGAGCCAGACCAGCGGGAACAGGATCAGCGCCAGCAGCGCCAGGGGCCAGCAAAGCACCGCAAGGATGAGGAACAGCAGGAATCCTGCCATCGGCAAACCCTCCTCGCTCTGAGGATACGCATCGCGCCCCCGGTTTGTTCCCCGGACTGGAACCCGCAGCCGCCGGGCCGAATAAAACAAAAGTTGCCAGATTTGTTATGCCGCTCTAACGGGACGCGGCTACTTTGGAAACGCCACGGATGCCGGCGCATCCTGGCCGCGCGAATCCATGTTCAAGACGCTTCACCTGACCAACGCCTGGCACGGCGCATCCGGCGGGGTGGCCACCTTCTACCGCGCCCTGATGGCCGCCGCCCCCGACGCCGGCTGCCAGGTTCGCCTCATCGTGCCCGGAGAAAGGGATTCGATCGAGGATCCGAACCCGTGGGCCAGGATCTATCACATCCGCGCCCGCCGCGCCTGGTTGAATCCGGCCTATCGTCTCATGTTTCCCCTCGCCTATCTCCCGCCCGCCGGAGCGATTGCGAAGATTCTTGAGGCCGAACAGCCGGACCTGGTGGAGGTGTGCGACAAGTTCACCCTGCCGTATCTGGCCGGGCTGCTTCGCACCCGGCGCCACCCGAGCCTCCGGTTCCGCCCGGCCACGGTGGGCCTGAGCTGCGAGCGCCTCGACGACAACATTCATGCCTACCTCCGCCGCGGGCCCGCCGCGGTCCGTTTCGCCCGCTGGTACATGAAGTGGATCTACTTCCCGATGTTCGACCACCACATTACGGTGTCCGGATATACAGCGGAGGAGCTGCGCGAGGCCTCGCGCGGCCACAAGCGGCAGCGCGGGGTATGGATCCGCGGAATGGGCGTGGACGCGCGGTTGTTCCATCCGGAACGGCGCTCGCCCCGGCTGCGCCAGCAACTGTGCTGGCTCAGCGCCGCCCCGGAGGACGCGGTTCTCATCCTTTACGCAGGCCGCCTCGCGCCGGAGAAAAACGCCGGCCTGTTGCTCGACACGCTCGAGATTCTCGCATCCGCCCAGGACCGTCCCTACCGGCTGCTGATCGCCGGCGACGGGATCCTCCTGGCGGAGCTTCAGGAGAGGGCGCGGCGCTTGCCCGGGCTGGTGGCCTTTCTGGGCCACGTCAGGAGCCGCGAGCGTCTTGCCGATCTCTACGCCAACTGCGACGTGTTCCTGCACCCCAACCCGCAAGAGCCTTTCGGAATCGCGCCGCTGGAAGCGATGGCCAGCGGCGCCGCGCTGGTGGCCCCGGATTCCGGCGGAGTTCTTTCTTACGCCAACAGCTCCAACGCATGGCTTGCGCCGGCTTCGCCCCGGCAGATGGCAGAAGCGGTGCGGGCTGCGTCTCCAGGGTCTCCGGGACGGGAAGAAATTGTCGCGGCGGCCCGGCGGACAGCGGAAGAGCTGGATTGGCCCCGCGTGGCGGCGGGCTTCTTCGAGCTGTATCAGGACCTGGCCCGGGCCGTGCGCGGCGAGCAGGGCTCGACCGTCTCGCCGCCGGCTTTCGTATCCACCCCGGGCAACTGGCTCGGCATGGAGGTTTGAGCATGGTATCCCGACGCAGCTTTATGCCCCTGATGGCGGCGCCCTTTCTTGGCATCAGGGCTGCGAGGCACGCGGCGGCTTCGCTGACGGCCTACCGGGTCGACGCGGTCATTGTCCTGTTCTCAAAGGCGATCTACTCACGGGCCGCAGTTGGCGAGGGGATTCTGCTGCACGAGGAGCTGGCGCCCTCTGCCGGATTGCGGCAGATTCATCTCGCCTTCGCCGGCGGCTCCCGGCCCGACCGCGCCCGCGGGCTGAACCGTTTCGGCTACTTCAGCGAGCTGGTCACGTTCGCACCCGACGCCCAGCAGGAGGCGAGCTATTTCGGCTTCATGACCCGCAGCGAGGAGAAGTCTCTCGCCCAGGCCGCGGAAAGATTGAAGAAGGAGCAGGGCCAGGTCCCGGTGGCGGTGATCCGGGGCGAACTGCTCGGGCAGAGGCACCGATCGCTGCTTGCCAGCGCCATGCTGCCGCAAGGCTCCGGCTGGGCTTCCTGGTGCAACTGCCTGAAGAGCATCGTCCGCGGTCTGCACAGCGGCGAGCTTTCGCCGAACGAAACAAACGAACAGCCGGCCGCTGCCGGAACGACGTTCCTGCACACCCTCGCTGCCATTGTTGAAGAGGAGCAGGGCGAGCGGCAGGGGCGGCGCCAGTTTCTTTATGGCAAGACGCCGCGGGCGGTCAGCTGGACCCGCGCCGCAGATCCGGGGGCGGAAGAGGATTTCCGCTCCCGCGGCCTGCTGGGGCCAGGGCATAAGGTGGTGCGGCTCCAGGCGGCAATCACTTCCGCTGCCGGGGGGCGTCCCTCCCGTTTCAGCCTTTGGTACGATCCCTCCTCCAGGCCCGTTCTGCCATTGCGCATCGAGTTGCAGCCGCGCTCTTTCCTCCGGCTTCGTTTCGAAGCGGTCCCGGGCGGCGCGGAAGGACTCGAGTCCCGGATGCAGGAGGCTCGCGACGCCTGGCAGGCGTTAGTGTCAGGCCCCGCCTGGGCCCGTGCCTGAGCCCCGGCCCAGCGCCTCCGCCGCGTGGTAGGAAGAACGCACGAACGGGCCGGACTCGACGTGCTCGAATCCCAGTTCCTGGGCGGCGCGCCTGTATTCGGCGAACTGCTCCGGCGTGACGTAGCGCAACACGGGCAAATGCTGCAAGGTCGGCCGCAGATACTGCCCGATGGTGACGATGCTCACGCCGTGACGGCGCAAGTCGCGCAAGGTGCTGATCACTTCATCGTCGGTCTCTCCGAGCCCCACCATCAGCCCGGACTTGACCGGGATGTCCGGGCGCAGCTTGGCCGCGAAGGCGAGCATCTCGAGCGAGCGCTCGTAGCGCGCGCCGAAGCGGACCTCGCGATACAGCCGCGGCACCGTCTCGATGTTGTGGTTCAATACGTCCGGCGAGGCATCCAGCACCGTTTTCATCGCCTCGCGCGAGCCCTGGAAGTCCGGCACCAGGACCTCCACGCGGCAGCCGGGGATCCGGGCGCGGATGGCTCGGATGACCGCGGCGAAGTGGCCGGCGCCGCCGTCTTTCAAATCGTCGCGGTTGACGCTGGTCACCACGGCGTGCCGCAGCCCGAGATGCTCGCACGCCTCGGCGACGCGCCGCGGCTCGTCAGGGTCCACCGGCAGGGGCTGCCCTTTCTGTACTGCGCAGAAACCACAGCGCCGCGTGCACTGGTTGCCGAGGATCATGAACGTGGCGGTGCGGCGGTTCCAGCACTCCCCGATGTTGGGGCAGGCGGCCGATTCGCAGACCGTGTGCAGCTGTAGCCGGCGCACCAGGCGCTTGAGCTCCATGTATTCGTCGCCGACGGGCGCCGGGGCCTTGAGCCAGGCGGGGCGGCGCGGTCTTGTGTCGATGGAAACCAGCACTTCTCTCATGATACCGGCCGGGCGCCGCCATTCGCCCCGAGCGCCTGCAAGGCGCGCGTCTTGAAGTCGGATTCAGGCAGCCCCTCGAGGTTGATTTCCACGTTGGCTCTTGCGCCGGCGCGGGCCGCTTCCGCCAGCGCGATTCCGGTAGCGATGTCGGAGGCGAATTTGGCCGGTGCGGACTCCTTCAACGCCTCGAGCTTCGCCTTCAGCTCGCCCGCCTTGGTGAAAACCTCGAGCGGGACCTCGGCCGCTTGCCGGAGGGCCTGCTCGACGTAAGGTTGGCGCTCCTGTTTCGGCCGCCGCCAGGCGGCCATTACCTCGCGAAACGCAGCCGCATCGCGGTCGACCGCCTCGGTGAAAAAAGCCCGCAGCTGCTCGAATTCGGCCGGATCCTGCTTCGCCAGCCGGGCGGCCATCGAACCCAGGGCGGCGGCCATGGCTGCCGCGGCGGCCGATGCGCTGCCGCCGCCCGGGGTGGCCGAGGGCGCCGCCAGCGCATCAAGGAATTCCCGCAGCCCTCCGCGCTCGGCCATCACGGCTTCCAGGCGGTTCTCCAGGACAACGGAAGGCTGGAAATTTCCGATTTGCAGATAGTATTCGGCGGCCATTTCCAGCGCTTTTTTCGGAATAAGGCCGACAATTTCACTTTCGGCCACGGCGACGCCGTAGCGTTCCGCCTCCCGCTTCACTGTCTCGAAGACGCGATGGACGGGGGTCGATTCAAAATCGGTCAGATTCATCGAGACCTGCGCCATGCCGCGGGAGGCGAGCTCTACGCCCATCGCTTTCACATACCGGTAGCCTCCCGAAGAGAAGCGCACCGCGCGCGCAATCTGCCTCGCAATTTCCACGTCCGGCGTCCGCAGCAGGATGTTGTAGGCAATGAGAAACTTGCGGGCGCCGACCACGGTGGCGCCGGCGGTCGGGTGCAGAACCGGGTCGCCGACATCCGGGTCGCGTTCCGGGTTCTTCCCCATCTCCTCGCGCAGGGCTTCGAACTGGCCGCGGCGGATGTTCTCGAGCTGGACGCGCTCGGGGCGCTTCGCGGCGGCCTCATACAAGTAACAGGGGATGCGGAGCCTCTTCCAGAGCTCTGCGGCGGCGCGTTCGGCCAGTTGCACGCAGTCCTCCATGCTGACGCCGGCCAGCGGCACGAAGGGCAACACATCCAGAGCGCCGATGCGCGGGTGGGCGCCGCGGTGCGTGTTGAGATCGATCAGCTCCACCGCCTTCGCCGCGCCGGCGAGCGCGGCTTCCACGGCCGCTTCCGGCGGCGCCACGAAGGTGATGACGCTGCGGTGGTGATCCGGGTCCATTTCCAGATCCAGCAGCACGGCGCCGGGAGTGGCCGAGATGGCATCGGCGACCGCGCGCACCTTGGCCTCGTCGCGGCCCTCGCTGAAATTGGGAACGCATTCAACCAGTCTTTTTTCCATGGAAAACAATCTTCGCCGGGGGCGCGAGCACCCGGCCCTTTTTTACAACAATGGCGGCCAGATTGGCGCCGAAATAGTACCCGATTTCCCGGTAGTCGGAGACATCCAGGACGATGAAATCCGCCTGCTTGCCGGCCTCAAGCGTCCCGGTGCGCGAGGCGATGCCCAGCGAGTAGGCTGCATTGACCGTCGCGGCGGTGATCGCTTCGGCGGGCGTCATCCTCAACTGGGTGCAGGCCAGCGCTACCGCCATTTGCATGTTCCACATCGGGCATGTGCCCGGATTGTAGTCGGTGGCAACAGCCACGGCCGCGCCTGCTTCGATGAGCGCCCGGGCGGGCGCGTGGCGTGACAGACCAAGGAAGAGCGCCGCCCCGGGCAGGAACGTGGCGATGGTGTCCGAGCGGGCCAGCAGGGGAATGGAGGCCGGGGCGATGTGTTCGAGGTGGTCCGCGCTCCGCGCGCCCAGCTCGACGGCAAGCGCCACAGCCCCCCCGTCGGAGAACTGGCCTGCATGGATGCGCAGCCCGAAGCCCATGCGGCGGGCGGCTTCAAGATACCGGCGGGCCTGCGCCACCGTAAAGGCGTTTCTGTCGCAATACACATCGGCAAACCTTGCCAGCCCCTTCGATGCCACCGCCGGCATGACCTCGGCAATCAGGTAATCGATATAGGCATCGGGGTGCCCTTCAAATTCGGGAGGGACTGCATGGGCGCCCAGGAAGGTAGGCTCCAGCTCGAGCGGCTCGTCCTGGAGTTCGTTCAGGATTCGCAGGCAGCGCAATTCGCCGGCCCCATTGAGCGCGTAACCGCTCTTGGCCTCCGCTGTTGTTGTGCCGCAGGCCGCCATGCGCCACAGCTCGCGCTGGGCCTGGGCCCGCAGATGATTGTGGCTGGCGCCTCTGACCTGCTTTACGGAGCATCCAATACCCCCTCCCGCCGCCGCGATCTCCTCGTAGGAACGCCCGGCGATGCGCATGGCGAAATCGTCGAGGCGCGGCGAAGCGTAAAGCAGATGAGTGTGGCTGTCGATGAACCCCGGCATCACCACGCGACCTTTGACGTCCAGCTCCGTGGCGCCGCGAGCGATGGAAAGATTCTCGATGCGGCTGGCGGGGCCGACGGCCGCGATGATTCCGTTCTCGACCACCATCGCTCCGTTCTCGATGATCGACAGCTCGCCGAGTTCCGCGCCGCGCCTCGGACCGGCGCCGCCGCGGAGCGTCAGCAGCTGGCGCGCGCCCCGAACCAGCATCCTTTTTGACATCGTCGGCTTCTCCCATCCTATCCGCCGGACAGGCGGCTGTCGAATTGTCGGGAACAATCCTCCGCCGGACAATGGCTGGCGAATCGGTATCGCTCGCCGCGCACAACGGGAAAATTGCCGGCGAAATCAACACGCCGCCTCTTCCTTCCGCAACCCAATTCCTGCGCATTCTCCGCCGGAAAGCCGGATTTCGTTATCATAGGGAGCGGTTTGCACCGGCTGGAGGCCGGCAAGGCGAAGCGGACATGGATCTGTCAGCGGAGAGCCAGAAGGAAATCCGGCTGGAGCTCGAAACAATCCTGGCAAGCCAGGCTTTTTGCAGAAGCCGGCGTTGCAGCCGGTTCCTTCGTTTCGTTGTCGAGAAGGCTCTTGCCGGAGAGGCCGAAGCGCTCAAAGAGCGGACTCTCGCTCTTGCCTTGTTCGGCCTGCCCGCCGATGCCGACCTCGAGCGGGACAGCTCGGTGCGCGTCTGTGCGAGCGAAGTGCGGAAGCGCCTTGCGGCATACTACTCTTCCGCCGGGTCCGGCGGCGCGTGGCGCATCGAGCTGCCGGTGGGCAGCTATGTCCCGGTCTTTCACCGCGCAGCCGCCGAGGCGTCTGGCGAAGACAACGTTGCGGCGGTTTCCATTGGGAATTCAGCCGGTTCCGTGCACTCAGGATCGCGGGTGCTGTCGGTTTCGGCCATCGGGTTGGCGCTTCTCGCGCTGTGGTTGTCGTTCCGAAGCTCCCCGGATGCCATCTTGCGCTTCTGGCAGCCGGCGGTGAGCTCGCGGGGCGGCGTCGAGATCCTGGTCGCCTCTCCGTTGCCCCATGCGGCGGCCCCTGCCGGCGGGTTGGACACGGCGGTTCCGGAGGCTCGCGACAGGACGCCCGGCGTCTCCCAGGCGGCTGCGGTAGCGGAAATCATGCACTATCTCCGCAGCCGGGGCGCGCGCGTGAAAATCGGCGATTACCGCGAACTGAGGCCGGCGGAGGTGCCGGACAGGACGATTATCGTCCTCGGAGCCTCGGTTTTCCGCGGGCCGCATTCCTGGCTTGAAAGAGCTCCCGTACGGCTTCGCATCGACGAAAATGGACAGCCATTTTTTGTGTCGGAAACCGGGGAAATGTGGCCGAAGAAAGAATCGTCCGGAAGAACATCGTACTGCGTCATATGCAGGATTCTCCCGGAAAACTCGCAGCCGTTCATGGTCATTGTGGGCGGGCTGGAAGCCCGCGCGTCCGAGGCTGCCGCGAGGCAGATCGTCCGTTCCGCAAGCCTCGCGCGGCTGCTGAGAGACGCCGGCGCCGGATGGGAGCGGAAGAACCTTGCGATTCTTGCCGAAGTGGACCTGGGCGCCCCGGAGCCCGCCGTGCGGCCGGTCATGGTTCGCCTGTGGTGACGGGTTCGTCCAGCATGGGAATTCGCAGCCCGTGCTTTCGCGCGCACTCGATGGCTTCCGGGTACCCGGCGTCGGCGTGGCGAAGCACGCCGAGGCCGGGATCGCACCGCATCACTCTTTCCGCGCGGGCGGCCGCTTTCTCCGATCCATCCACCACCGTGACTTGTCCTGCGTGCTGGGAATAGCCGATGCCGACGCCGCCCCCGTTGTGGACGCTCACCCACGTGGCGCCGGCCGCGGTGTTCAGCAGCGCGTTGAGAATCGGCCAGTCGGCGATGGCGTCGCTTCTGTCCCGCATCCCTTCTGTTTCCCTGAAAGGCGAGGCCACCGAGCCGCAGTCGAGATGATCGCGGCCGATGACGATCGGGGCTTTGACCTTCCCCTCATGCACCAGCCGGTTCAACGCCACGGCAAAGCGGTCCCGTTCGCCATAGCCCAGCCAGCAGATGCGCGCGGGCAGCCCCTGGAAACGCACCCTCTCGCGCGCGAGCCGGATCCAGCGCACCAGCGCCTCGTTGTCGGCGAACATGCGGCAGACCAGCTCGTCGGTCACGTGAATGTCGGACGGCTCGCCGGACAACGCCACCCAGCGGAACGGGCCTCTGCCCTCGCAGAAGAGCGGACGGATGTATTCGGGGACGAAGCCGGGAATCTCGAACGCGTCTTTCACGCCCCGGTCGAACGCCATCTTGCGGATGTTGTTTCCGTAGTCGAACACGACTGCGCCGGCCCGCTTCATGGCGAGCATCGCCTCCACGTGCCGGGCGATGGAATCGAGCGCCCGCTCCACGTAGCCCTTCGGGTCGGCCGCACGGAGCTGCGCCGCCTGTTCGACGTCGAATCCCGAGGGGATGTACCCGTTCAGCGGGTCGTGCGCCGAAGTCTGGTCGGTGACGAGGTCCGGCGTCACGCCGCGGCGCACGAGCTCCGGCAACACGTCGGCGCAATTGGCGCAGAGCGCCACGGACAATGCCCGGCGCTCGTCCCGCGCATCGAGAACAAGGCGCAGCGCCTCGTCGAGGCTCCCGGCGCGGACGTCGCACCAGGCCGATTGCAGCCGCCTCGCGATGCGCGCGGGGTCGACCTCCACGCACAGGATCGCCGCCCCGTTCATCGTGGCCGCCAGCGGCTGCGCGCCGCCCATGCCGCCCATGCCGCCCGTGAGGACGAAGCGTCCCGACAAATTCCCGCCGAAATGTTTCCGCGCAGCGGCGGCAAAGGTTTCATAGGTGCCTTGCAGGATGCCCTGCGTGCCGATGTAGATCCAGCTGCCCGCCGTCATCTGCCCGTACATGGTCAGACCGAGCCGTTCGTATTCGCGGAAATGCTCCCAGGCGGACCAGCGTCCCACGAGGTTGGCGTTGGCGATCAGCACGCGCGGCGCGTCTTCATGGGTGCGGAACACGCCGACCGGCTTGCCGGACTGCACCAGCAGCGTTTCATCGGCTTCCAGCCGCAGCAGCTCGCGGACGATGGCCTCGAAGCAGGCCCAGTTTCGCGCGGCCTTGCCGGCGCCGCCGTAGACGATCAGCTCGTCCGGCTTCTCCGCCACTTCCGGATCCAGGTTGTTCATCAGCATGCGGAGCGCGGCCTCTTGGGGCCAGCCCTTCGCATGGAGTTCGCTTCCCCGCCATGCACGCACAATCCGCCTCATGCCCCGATTCTAAGAGAAATGGGGTCAGACACCCAATGCACCTTTTCGCCCCTTTGTTTTCAACACACAAAATGGGGTCAGACACCCAATGCACCATTTCAGCGGCGAGGCGGACCTGTTCTTGCAGACAGGCTGGCCGACTTTGGGTTCCCGCGCCCCGTGACAACCGCGGAAGCTGTGGAAGACGCCCGCTATTGCGCGCGGTTCAGCGGAAAACAACGAGCTCGCCGATGGCTACCCGCGCGCCCGCGGACTCCGTGTGCCGGACGCCAAGCACCACCAGCCTGACCGTGTGCCTGCCCCGCTTCAGCCCGAACTGGTGAAACACGCTCTCCTCGCCTTTCACGCTCTTCTCGTCCGGGTACACATCCACGTTATTGAGGCGCTTGCCGTCCACCCAGACCTCCACGAATCCGCCGTCAGGCAGGTAGGGACCGACCACGATGAATCCGGTTCCCTCGAATTCGATCTCCGCCGTGGCGCCCTTCTCTTCCGACACTCGCGACCGCAGTTTTCCGTCCTCGCTCCAGGCGCCCGTGAACTTCCACCGCGGATCGCGATATGAAATACGCTCCGCCGGCGAGCCGTAATCGTCCCAAAGCGGCAGACGCGCGGGCTTCGCTTTCTGTAAGGGCACGCGGACTTCCTGGCCCGCGACGGCGCCGCCCTCGCGCGCCACCGCCTTGAGCGCCCGCTGATACGTACTCTCGACAATCGACTCGAAACTGAAATCGGTAAATGCGAATTTTTTGTCTGCAATCGCGGGAATTCCCGCTTTCCACTCCTCGGGAATTCCGCTCCAGCCGAGCATGACGCCGAGAATTCCGGCCGCGCTGGAAGGGTTGCAGTCGGAATCCTGCCCCGCCTGCGTGGAGATGCGGATGGTTTTCGTCATGTCCGCGTCCCCGTACAGCAGCCCCAGCGCAATATAGGCCCCGTTGATTTTCGCGTCGATATTGAAAGGCCGGAGCGCGCCGGCCGGGCAAGGCTCGCGGCGGTTCCATTTCTTTTCGATTTCCGCCCAGTTTTTCTTCCAGTCGCCCGGAAATTCGCGGTTCCAGGCGAGCACGTCCCGGATCAGCGCCGCGTACGGGCTCTTCGGTGGCAGGCAGGCCAGCCCTTCCTCGACCACGCGCCGCGGGTCCTTTTCAAAGAACGCAGCCGCATACATGCAGGCCACGAACATCCCGCCGGCGATGCCGTCGCCGTAATTCATCACCCGCCCGGCCCGCATGGCGATGTCGTTGGCGAGGCGGGGCAGGCCGGGCGTCATCAGCCCGATGAAGTCGGCCTCGATCTGAAAGTCGATGTCATTGGCGTGGACGTTGTGCCGGGGCGTGCCGCTCAGGCCTGCCGGCACGCCGCGCCGCAGCGCCCGCCGTGCCGCCAGATTGGCATGCCACAGCGGGTATTTCGCCTCGCGGAACATTGCCCCGAAATCGTCTGTGGTCGCCTCCAGCCCCTTCTCGTCGAGCACCCTGGCGAACGTCATGTCGACGTAAAGGTCGTCCTGGTTGAGGGCGTTCGACACCATCTCCGGCTTCCACTTCGGCAGCTGGTCTTCCGGGATGATCTGTTCGCGCCACCGGAACTCGGTCGGGGCGCCGTAGCTGACGCCGATCATCTGGCCCGCCCATCCCCCGCGAATCTTGTCGCGCAGCGCCTCCAGTGTCAAAGTCCTCTGCGCCGGCTGGGCAAAAGCCGCGCCAACAAAGACAACCAGCATCGCCGCGAATTTCATTTGCATCTGTCAGGCTCCTCGATGGAATCTATCATCCGCGGCTGCCTGAGTCCACTTCGCTACAGACTTGCCCCGCCGCCGCCGATACTGAAGTGAAGCGATGTTCGGCCTCTGGCTGGCCCTGATTTCCCCGCCGGCGATCGTCGAAGGCGGAGCGCCCCTTTACGCCCGTTGCGACCGCGAGTCGCCCGTGATCGCCCGGCTTGCCGGGGGCACGCCCGTTACACTCGGCCACTCGCTTTCCGGCGAGCAGGGCCGCTGCTTCCATGTCACTGCCGAGGGCCGACAAGGCTACGTCTTTGCCGGCGCTCTGACGACCATCGAGGATTACGAGCGCCGCCGCCTGGCCGCGTCCGACAGCGACCTGCCGCAAATCCTTCGCGCCGAAATCGGCCGTCTGCGGGAAGAGTCTCCGCGGCACCCGCTGCTCGCTCCGGCGCTGGAGGCCCTGGATTCCGGACGGCCCGCGCTCGCCTTGCGGCGGATCGAGGAAGACCTGCTTGCGCGGTTTCCCGAGGATCCGAACCTGCTGGCTTTGGCAGGACTGGCGGCGTATCAGGCCGACGATGTCCGCAAGGCTTCCCGCTACTGGGAGCGCTCGCTCTCGCTGCGCCCCAATCCCCAGCTCGACTCCCTGCTCAAGCGCGCCCGCGCGGAACTGGAAGCCGATGCGGCCGCGGAGCGGTCCGCGACCCAGCGCTTTGTCGTCCGGTACGAGGACAAAGCGCTGCCGTCCCGTGCCGCGGCATCCCTGCTGTCGATGCTCGACGAGGAACTCGCGCGCATCGATGCCGCCATCGGCTGCCCTTCTGCCGAGCCCCTGACGGTGATCGTGCAGGCTCGGGAGTCCTGGCGCGCAGCCACCGGCGCCGCCGAGTGGAACGCGGGCCTGTTCGACGGACGCATCCGTGTGCCGCTGGACGAAGGCGCGCCGCCCGCCTCGCTGCGCCCCACGCTGGCGCACGAGCTGGTCCACGCCTGCCTGGCCCGCCGCGGCATCCGCGAACGCTGGCTGCACGAGGGGCTGGCCATGCGCTGGTCCGGCGAGCGTCCCCCGCAGCAGCTGTTGCAGGAGGCGCAGAAGCTCGACCGGTTGCCGGAATGGGACGAGTCCCGGCCCGGCCGGATCCGGCTGTATTACGCCTGGGCCTGGCTTGCCGTGGACCACCTCTACCAGACTCGCGGCGAGGCCGGCGTACGCGAACTGCTGCGCAACCCCGCCGCTCTGCCCGCCCCCGCCATCCGCTGATATACTGCCCTCCATTCCCGATGACGCGCCGCGCCGCATCGCCCTGGCCGCTGCTGGCCCTGCTGTCGTTCTCCGTCCTCATCAACTATCTCGACCGCAGCAACCTGAGCGCCGCCGCGCCGCTGCTGGCCAAAGAGCTCAGCCTCTCGGATTCGCAGCTCGGCCTGCTGTTTTCGGCCTTTTTCTGGACTTACGCCGCCTGCCAGGTGCTGGCCGGCTGGCTGGTGGACCGATACAGCGTGGTCCACGTCTACGCCGCCGGCTTCCTGCTGTGGTCGCTGGCGACCGGAGCCACCGGCGTGGCCCGCGGGTTTGCCCTGCTCGTCCTGCTGCGGCTTGCGCTCGGGGCGGGGGAAAGCGTGGCATTTCCCGCCTATTCCAGGATAATGATCCGCGCGTTTCGGGAAGATCAGCGCGGAATGGCCAACTCCATTCTCGACGCCTGCACCAAAATCGGCCCGGCCGCAGGCATTTCTCTCGCCGCGTGGCTCATGAGCGAATACGGCTGGAGGAGCTTCTTCCTGATGACGGGTTTCGGCGCGCTGGTCTGGCTCCCCTTCTGGCTGCGGTATGCGCCCGCGCGCCTTGCCGCCTCCGGTCCCGCCGAGGAGCTCTCGGCGGACCCGGGGCCGGGCTGGCGCGAGCTGCTCTCGAGCCGCACCGTGTGGGCGACCTTTATCGGACTGTTCTGCCACAACTACAACTGGTACCTGCTGCTCACGTGGCTGCCGACGATTCTCGTGCGCGAGCGGAAATTCTCGCTCCCGGGCATGGGCGCGTGGAACGGCGCGCTGCTGGCGGTCACCGCCGTGGCGACGCTGGCCGCGGGCTGGTATTCCGACAGGCTCACCGTCCGCTCGCCGAATGTCGCCCGCTTGCGCCGGTCATTTCTGATTGCCGGCCTTGCGTTGACCGCGCTGGCCATGCCTTTCACTGTGGCGGCCTCGCCGTGGCTTTCCGCGGTGTCGCTCATCTGCGCCTTTACGGGCATCGGCATTTACGTGAGCAATTGCTGGGCGTTTACGCAGACGCTGGCCGGCCCTGCCGCCGGCCGCTGGACGGGAATGCAGAATGCTTTCGCCAACCTGGGCGGCGTCATCGCTCCGGCTTTCACCGGATTTCTTGTGGAAAACACCGGCCGCTTTTTCGCCGCCGTGGTTGCGTCCTCGGCCGTCCTGTGGGCCGGCGTAGCCGTGTACGCAGTTCTTGTGCAGTTGCCGGCGGAGGAAGACAGAAAATAGGGACTGGTTCGCCGTTTCTTTGTCTTGCCCCCCCCGGAAAACGCCATAAACTGCTGTCATGCTGAGAGCAAAACCCCATCATGTGCTGAATATCGCGTTTCTGGTTTGCCTGGCGGGCGTTGCCTGCCAGCACTTTCCGAAGGTCAAAAACGATTCCGTTCTGCACGCTCCGCACGTCTCGATCGTCAAATCAGGAGGATTGGCCTTGGCGGACTTCTTCGAAGAGCTACCCGCTTCGCCGCCCCTCCCGGCGGTGGCTGAACTGTTGCGGCAGCTGCCTGCATGCGGGGAGGCGTCGTTCATTGAGAAATTGGCTGTGAAATTGGGCATTGCGCGGGTTGTGCACGCTCAAAACACTTGCATTGCTGTGCCATGTACCGGAAGGTACGTTCGCCTGGTTCAAGGGCCTTGCGGCGGGCCTTGCTTTGGCACGTACAACGCCGGTTTCACAAACGGTCCTGAAAACGTCGGTTTCACCCAGATGAGGTACACCGTTTGCTGGGGCGGAAACGACAATGTAGGCGGGGGATGTCCCTGTCAAAAGTACGAGTGTTCAACCGCTCCCTGAAACGAAGTTGCAGAGGTTGAATGTTTTCACTGGAGGTTGAAGGTTGTCACAGGAGGCGAACGATGCTTGCGAGGTGTCAACGTATATTTGCAAGCGGCGGTGTTGTGCCGCTCTTGCTGACCCTTTTTGCTCCAACGGCCCATGCCCTTGAACCGCGGCTTGTCCCGTCAGCGGCCCACCCTGCCGTGACGATCCCCGCCACACTGGAAGGGAAACGTCTCCCCATGTACGGCGGTGGCGGGTTGGTGGTCGCTGAAGGGGACATGGCCGAGCCGAATCTGTTTTCCGTCTATGGCGCGGACGGCAATTTGCGGACGCAAATTCCTTTCAGGATTCCTGGCGCCAGCCGGGTGGTTGTCTACGAATACACGCGGAGCACTGTGGGGACTCTCGTCGCTTGCGGCTTTGCCGAATCTCCAGGCGCGCAGAGGGCGCCGTATCTTGCCTGGATCAGCGCCGACGGCGCAGAACAGAAGATCATCCGCACGGAACCCTACTTTCCTTACTTGTGCACTGCGGCTCCTGATGGAACTATGTGGACCGTTGGGCTGGAAATGGATTCGGAGTTGAGGGAAAGACCGGAGCACAGGAACAGCCCCGTACTGCGCCGGTTCGCGCCCGACGGGAGGTTGCTGGGGGCTTGGCTGCCCCGGTCCGGTTTCCCCGGCCCTGCCGTTCTGGTCCGCGGATTTCTCGTCGCTTCAACTGATCGGGCGGGGTGGTTGCGCTGGACCGCCGACAACAACCTTGAGGGGATCTATCTGGAGATCACGAATCAAGGCGAGATTTCCGAATTTCCCCTCAAAAAGGTCCCTGGATTTCAGTCGGGAACGGCCGCTTTCAGCGGCATGGCGTTCACAAGGGACGGAGATGTGCTGGCGGCGGCTGTTCCGGCCGACAGAAAGGAGAGTGCTGCGGTGCTGCTGTTGGATCGCTCGTCCGCTCAATGGCGACGGGTTTCGGTCGTGAGCCCGGCGTCCGCGCCGCTTTACCATATCTACGGCGCGGACCAGGAAATAGCCGTATACGTGGGCGGGGATGAAAAATCGCGCGTGCGGTTTTTCCGGCTGGAGAAATGAACGGAATCCGGCACAGAGGATCTCACATTTCCTGCATCTGCGCCGTATCCGGGCGGAGCCTTGCCGGCGCGCCTTGTTCTGCGGCGCGGATTTCGCAAGTGTAAACCGGAATCTGCTGTGAATCGCGCCCCGGGTATGGTACACCAGAGAAATCTGCCGCGCCCCCAAGGCGGCGGCCAGAGGGGAGGTCCGGATGAGCCGAGTCCGTCTTCTTGTGGGGACGCGCAAGGGCGCGTTCATTCTGACATCCGATGGCGCGCGGCGCCAGTGGGAGATCCGCGGCCCGCTGTTCGGCGGCTGGGAGATCTACCACATGAAGGGGGCGCCCGCTGATCCCGGCCGCATTTACGCGTCGCAGAGCAGCAGCTGGTTCGGCCAGGTGGTGCAGCGTTCCGATGATGGCGGCGCCACCTGGGAAGCCGTTGGCAAGGATTTCGTTTACGAAGGCGAGACCGGCACGCACCAGTTCTACGACGGCTCGCAACGTCCATGGGAGTTCAAGCGCGTGTGGCACTTCGAACCCTCGCTCAACGACCCGGACACGGTGTACGCCGGGGTGGAGGATGCGGCGCTGTTCCGCTCGACCGACGGCGGACGGACGTGGTCGGAGCTGCCGGGGTTGCGGCATCACGGCTCGGGCCCGAGCTGGATGCCAGGCGCGGGCGGCCTGTGCCTCCACACCATCGTGCTTGATCCCTCGGATTCGAACCGCGCCTTCATCGCCATCTCCGCGGCAGGCGCCTTCCGCACCGACGACGGGTTCGCCACATGGAAAGCGATCAACCGCGGGCTTCGCTCGGGATACCTTCCGGACCCCGAAGCGGAGACCGGCCACTGCGTGCACCGGATCGCGCAACATCCCGCGCGTCCGCACGTGCTGTTCATGCAGAAGCACTGGGATGTCATGCGCAGTGATGACGCCGGCGACACCTGGTATGAGATCAGCGGCAACCTGCCCTCGGATTTCGGCTTCGTGATCGACGTCCACGCCCACGAGCCCGACACTATCTACGTGGTTCCGATCCAGAGCGACTCCGAGCACTACCCGCCCGGCGGGCAGCTCCGCGTCTGGAGAAGCCGCTCGGGCGGCAACGAATGGGAGCCGCTTTCCGACGGGCTGCCGCAGCGCGACTGCTACGTCAACGTGCTGCGCGAGGCGATGGCCGTGGATTCGCTCGATCCCTGCGGCATCTACTTCGGCACCACTGGCGGCCAGATTTACGCTTCCGCCGACGAGGGCGATCACTGGACGGCCGTGGCGAGCCACCTGCCGCCGGTGCTCTCCGTGGAAGTTCAGACGTTGCCATGATCCGCGTCGTGCTTCCCTGGCATCTGCGCCTGCTGGCGAAGACGCCCGAAGAGGTGGCGCTGGAAGTGCCGCCGCCCGTGTCTCTTCAGGCCGTGCTCGACGCCCTGGAGCAATCCTTTCCCGTGTTGCGAGGCTCGATCCGCGACCCCCGCACCCGCACCCGCAGGCCGCTGCTGCGGTTCTACGCCTGCCGCCGGGACTTCTCTCTTGAGCCGCCGGAGACGCTGCTGCCGGATGCCGTAGTCAAGGGAGAAGAGCCGCTGGTCATCCTTGGCGCCGTCGCCGGCGGATGAACGGTTCGCGCGGGCTTGCCCGCATCCGCGCCGCCGATCGTCATCCTGCGGCGATGCGGAAATCGCGCATTGTCGCCGACCACGGCGCAAAGCCTCGCCGCGCGCTGTAGGGGTCCTCGTCAATTGTGATGGCGGCGTCGATCCGCACTCCGTCGGCGAGCTCTTCCAGGCGCGCCGAGCAGCGCCACGCCCGCACGAACAGGTTGCGGTTCCCTTGCCAGAGCCTGGCGCGCACGTGCTCGCCGCTCTTGCCGAAGCCCTCCGCCTGGCGCACCTCCGCGCCGCGCACCACAAACAGGGGCTGGCGGTTGCCGCAGCCGAACGGCGCCAGCGCCAGCACTTCTCCCGCGGCCTTGTCGTTCAGCTCTTCCAGCCGCAGCTCGGCGTCGGGCCTTAGCTCCGGCGAAAGATCCTCCTCGGTCAGCAGCGTCCGCGCCAGCTCGTTGAAACGCGATTCCAGCTCGGCCACCCGCGCTTCTTCCAGCGTGACGCCCACCGCCTGCCGGTGTCCGCCGAATTTCTCGAACACGTCCGCCATTTGCTCGAGCGCGGAAAGCAGGTGGAAGCCCGGGATCGAGCGGCCTGAGCCTTGCGCGAAGCCGGTGTGCTCGTCACGGCCCAGCACGATCACCGGGCGGTGGTAAAGTTCCGCGACGCGATTGGCCACGATGCCCACCACGCCGCGGTGCCAGTCGGGCGAATAGAACACCAGGCCCGCCTGCTCCGGCGGGGGGCCCGCTTCCCCGTACCTGTTCACGATCTCCCGCACAATGGCGTCGCCCGTGCGCTGCCTCTCCGCGTTGAGTTCCTCGAGCCGCGCCGCGATGGCCCGCGCGCGTTCCTCGTCGCGGGTCAGGAACAGCTCGATGACTTCGCGCGCATGATCCATGCGGCCGGCGGCGTTGATCCGCGGCGCGACCCGGAAGCCGAGATCGGCGGAGCTGAGCGGCTCGCCCGGCGCGAAGCCGCTCGCTTCGAGCAGGGCCCGCAGCCCCGGGTTGCGTGTCTTGGCGATGCCATCCAGGCCGCGCTTGACGATCACCCGGTTTTCCCCGAGCAGCGGCACGACATCGGCCACGGTGGCCACCGCCGCCATGATCAGAAAGGAATCCGTGAACCGGACGATGCGCTCCGGAGCCCAACCGTCGCGCTCCATCAACGCCTGCGCGAGCTTGAACGCCACCCCCGCCCCGCACAGGTTCTTGTTGGGATACCCGCAGCCCGGGCGGTTCGGGTTGAGGATGGCCGTCGCCGGGGGCAGCTCCGCATCCGGGACATGATGATCCGTGATGATGACGTCGATCCCCGCCCGCCGGGCCGCTTCCACGGCCTCGAACGCGCGGATGCCGGTGTCGACGCTCAGGATCAGCGTGTAGCCGTCCTGCGCGGCGCGCTCCACCACCGCCGGCTGCATGCCGTAGCCCTCGCGGAGGCGGTCCGGCACATGGTAGCCGGCGGTGAGCCCGAGCACTTCCAGCATATGGAGCAGGATGACGACGCCCGCCACGCCGTCGACGTCGTAGTCGCCGTAAAGCAACACCCGCTCCTTGCGGCGGACGGCCTCCAGCAGGCGCGCCGCGGCCTCCTCCATGCCGAGCATCAGAAAGGGATCTTCCAGGTGGGTGAGCTTCGGATGCAGGAAGCGCTCCACTTCCTGCGGTGTTTTCAGCCCCCGGGCGAGCAGCACGCGCGCCGCGGGCAATTCGAGCCCGCACTGCCGCGCCAGCCGCGCCGCCTCCCGCTCATCCGTCTCCGGCAGGACCCACCGCGCACGGGAAGGCATCGTTCAATTGTTCGAGTAGAACCCGCCGTAGCTGTCGTCTTCTTCCCCGGCTTCCGGCCCCGCCGCTTCGAGGTCGTCCAGGATCGCCTCCCATTCGGCGAACCAGTCCGTTTCCACCGCGTACATGTAGATCCGGCCCTCGAAGTCGAAACTCAGCTCCAGCGCGCAGAGCTTGCCCTCGTAGCGGGTCATCGCCTCGATGCGCCGCTGCATGTCGCGGCGCTCCTCGCGCGTCATGTCGGCTTCCTCGAGAATCTCGAGCGCCGTCTCCTTCTGCTCCGCGTCGAAGGTCCGCTCATGCAAATGGACCAACCGCACGCCCACCTGCTGCGCGCATTCCAGAAAGCGATGGAAATCCGGGACCTTTTGATGATCCCAGAAGACAATCCGCCGGTCCTCGTTCATCCGGCTCATGGAATGGAAGACGATAAAGGATTCGGCTGCGAGATAACGCTCGATTTCCGAAGCGAGCTTTTCCAGATTTTGTTCCATGCGTATTTTGGGGTATTTCAGGCGGTCACCGTTCCGCCATCACCAGCACTTCCTCGGCCGCTGCCGCATCCCTGGCTGCGGGCGTGACAATGGTCTTTTTTCCGATGAAAATCTTCTTTTTCTTCGCGATCGCCTCGCGGACGTCCGCCTCGCAGACAAAATCGACGATTTCGATTTTCAGCGCCGGAGGCTCGGGTGGCTTTTCCGCGGCGGGGGCGGGAGCGCCCGCCGGACCGGGCGCGCCGGCCGCGGCCGGTCCCTGCGAACAGGCGCATGCCGGTGCGGCGCCCTGCCTGGCCAGGTAATGATCCACCGCGGCTTCCACGGCTTCCGCCGGGACCTCGCCGGGGGCAGCCGGTTCCGGGGGCGCGGCGCCCGCAGGCATTGCGGCGCGCACGGCTTCCTGCAAGCCGGAGCGCCGGATGCGGATGCCCCGCTCGGCCAGATACCGCTCCACGGCCGCTGCCAGCGCCGCCCGGTCCAGCGTTTTCATGCCGCTGTCGATGCGCGCCGTCGCCTCTTCCGTGCTGCGAACCGCCCACGCCACCCGCTTGATGTTGATCAGATGCAAAGGTCCGACGTTGTCGGCCGTAACGTTGCCTCCGATGGCCCCGCACCCGAGCGTCATCGAAGGTTGCAGGCTGGTGGTGATGCCCACCGAGCCTTGAGGGGACGGAGTGTTCACCAGCACGCGGAACGCCGGCACGCGGCGCGCGAATTCGGCCACCCGCGCTTCGTCCCGCGCATGGATCACCGCCGTGTGCCCGATGCCGCCGAAACGCAAAACCGCCTCGCACGCGCGCACGCCGGCGTCGAAATCCTCCACCCAGAAAAGGGCCAGAACCGGTGACAATTTCTCCGCGGAGAGCGGGTGGTCCTTGCCGATGCCGTTGATTTCCCCGGCCAGAATAGTCGTCCCCTCAGGCACGGAAAATCCGGCCATTTCCGCGATTGTCTGCGGGGATTTGCCGACGCATTCCCCGCGCACCCGCACGCCGCCGGCAAAGAGCGTTTTCTCCACCGCCGCCCGCTCGGCGTCGTTCATCAGGTAGGCGCCGTTCCGTTTCAGTTCCGCGAGGACCGCCTCCCGCAACCGCCGCTCGGCCACGATGGTCTGTTCGCTTGAGCAGACCGTCCCGTAATCAAACTTCTTTCCCTCGACAGTCAGCCGCACCGCCAAAGGCAGGTCCGCCGACGCATCGATGAGCACCGGCACGTTGCCGGGACCGACTCCGTAAGCGGGTTTGCCCGAAGAATACGCCGCGCGCACCATGCCGGAGCCGCCCGTGGCAAGGATCAGCGCCGTCTTCGGGTGCTTCATCAGCTCCTGCGTGGCTTCGAGCGTCGGCTTCTCCAGACACTGGATGAGGCCGCGGGGGGCGCCGGCCTTTTCGGCCGCCTCCATGGCGATGCCGGCGGCCGTGCAGGTGCATTCCCGGGCGCGCGGGTGGGGGCTGAGCACCACGCCGTTGCCGGCCTTGAGCGAAATCAGGATCTTGAAGAAAGCCGTGGAGGTCGGGTTGGTTGTCGGGCAGATGGCCGCCACGACGCCCACCGGGACGCCGATTTCCGTGATGCGCTCCCCGGGCAGCTCCCGCAGCACGCCGAGGGTGCGCAAACCGCGCATCGAGCGCGGCAGGATTTCGGTGCAGAGCAGGTTCTTGGCGGTCTTGTCCTCGACGTTTCCCATCCCCGTCTCGTCGACCGCCATTTGCGCCAGCCGGCGCGCTTCCGCGCGCCCGGCCGCAGCCACCGCCTCGACGATGGCGTCCGCCTGCTCCTGGCTGAACTTCGCGTATTCAAGCCAGGCGGCGTGCGCCTGCTCCACCTTCGTGCGGACTTCTTCCAGAGACAATGCGTCTGGCTCGTGCGGCATCGCGCGTTCCCGCCCTCAGCCGGGCAGACTACTTCTTTGCGTTGCTTCCGGGAACGACCTTTTCGGTCTCCTCGTGCGGGTTCGGGATCACATGCACGGCGATCAGCTCGCCCACGCGCCGCGCCGCTGCGGCGCCGGCGTCCGTGGCAGCCTTCACCGCACCCACGTCGCCGCGGACCGTGACCACGACGTAGGCCGCGCCCACGTATTCCTTCCCGGTCAGCACGACGTTGGCGGTCTTCACCATCGCGTCGGCCGCCTCGATGGCGCCGATCAGTCCCTTCGTTTCGATCATCCCAAGGGCTTCCATTTCCGACCTTCCTCCCCTTGACACCGGTTCAGGCTGTGAAACTCTCACGGTATCACAACCGCGCGACGGAAGCGCCCGGCCCGCGCCATGCCTGCCGGATGCCGGAACCTGGCGGCAGTTTGCCGCATCTGAGACAATGAAATCAAGGGGATTATGAACGGCGTCAAGACGGTTCTCCTGCTTGGATTGTTGAGCGGCGTGCTGCTCGCCATCGGCCAGGCTCTGGGCGGGGCCGCGGGGCTGCAAACGGCCTTGCTGTTTGCCGTGGCAATGAACTTTTTCAGCTACTTCTTCTCCGAGAAGATCGCGCTGATGTCGAGCGGCGCCATCCGCGTCAGCCCGACCGAAAACTCCCAGGTTTACTACCGGCTGGCGCCCATCGTGCAACGCCTCTGCCAGCGCATGGGCATCCCCGAGCCGAAGCTCTGGGTCATCCCGGAGCGCTCGCCCAACGCCTTTGCGACCGGGCGCAACCCGCGCCACTCTTCGGTCGCGGTGACGGCCGGACTGCTGGAGATCATGGATGATGACGAGCTGGCCGGCGTGATCGCCCACGAGCTGGCCCACATCCGCAACCGCGACATTCTCATCAGTTCGATTGCGGCCACCATCGCGGCCGCCATCACGTTCGCCGCGCGCATGTTCGTTTTCTTCGGCGGCGGGAGGAGCAGCGACGACGACGCGCCGAACCCCATCGCCAGCCTCGCCTTTCTGTTGCTGGCGCCCATCGCGGCCCTGTTGATCCAGATGGCCATCTCGCGCACGCGCGAGTTCGCCGCGGACGCCGAAGCGGCCCGCGCCATCGGCACCGGCCGCGGCCTCGCCAACGCGTTGCGGAAGCTCGAGACATGGTCGAAGCGCATCCCGTTGGACGCCAACCCGGCCATGTCGCATATGTTCATCATCAAGCCGTTCTCCGGCGAGGCCCTGATGCGCCTGTTTTCCACGCATCCGCCCACCAGCGAGCGCATTGCGCGGCTTGAAAGGTTTGCGTGAACGCGGTCAAAGTCAACCGGAAAGCGGAGAAGCGGCTCGAGTCCGGCCACCCGTGGATTTACTCAAGTGATGTCATCGACGCCGCCGGCGCATCGGCGGGCGATGCCGTTCGCGTGGTCAGTGAGAAGGGCCGGTTTCTCGGCATCGCCCATTACAGTTCCACCTCGCAGATCCGGCTCCGCCTGCTGGCGCGCGAAGACCGCGCTGTCGACCGCGGCTTCTTCCTGGAGCGCCTGCGCGCCGCCATCGGGTTCCGCCGCCGCGCCGTGCAGGACTCCGATGCCTGCCGCCTGGTGCACGCGGAAGCCGATCTCCTGCCCGGGCTGATCGTCGACCAGTACGGCCCGCATCTGGCGGCCCAGTTTCTCGACCAGGGCATGGATCGCGCGGCCCCGCTCATCGCCGACTGTCTGCGCGAGCTGCTGAATCCCGCTTCCATCCTCGCCCGCAATGATGTTCCTGTCCGCCGCCTGGAGGAGCTCCCGCTCGAGCCGGCCGTCCTGCACGGCGAGCCGCCCGCGCGCGTCGAAATCCGCATGAACGGGCTGGCCCTGCTCGTCGATCTCCGGCACGGCCAGAAGACCGGCGCCTTTCTCGACCAGCGCGAGAATTACGTCGCAGCCGCACGGTGGGCGCGCGGCCGCGGACTCGACCTGTTTACCTGCCACGGCGGGTTCGCGCTGCATGCCGCCCGAAGCTGCGAGTCGATCGAAGCCGTCGACTCCTCGGCGGCCGCGCTGGAGCTCGCCCGCGAAAACGCGCGGCTCAATTCGATCGAAAACATCATCTGGCGCGAGGCCAACGCTTTCGATTACCTTTCCGGGCTCGCCGCCGCGCGGCGCCAGTTCGATTGGGTTGTGCTTGACCCGCCCGCCTTCGCCAAGTCCCGCTCCAGCCTGGACGCCGCTTTCCGCGGATACCGCGAGCTGAACTACAAGGCCCTGAAGGTGCTTGCGCCGGAAGGTGTGCTGGTCACCTGTTCCTGTTCCCACCACGTTTCGGAGGCCGATCTGCTGGAAATCGTCGCTTCCGCCGCGCTCGACGCGCGCCGCACATTGCGCGTGCTGGAGCGCCGCACCCAGGCCGTCGATCACCCGATCCTGCTCACGGTGCCGGAAACACACTATCTGAAGTGCCTGATCCTTCAGGCGCTGTGAGTCCCGCTGGCAAGCGGCCGCCGCGCGAGCCACGCGGCTGACGAACCTGAACAGTCTGACGGGCCCTTCGTGCGGCAAGCAGCCTGCCCGCCTTCAGCCCGGCTTGCCGCCGCGGCCGTGCCGCGCTCGCCCTGGCGCGGATCAGAGCGCAAGGAGACCAGGGACCAGAGGATGCAAAACAGCGGATCCGGCGGCGCAAGTCCTCTCAAGCAGCGTTGCGAAGACGCGCCAACGCCGCAAGCAAGCCGCCACGCCGCCCGCTTTGAGGCTCAGATTTCCAGCCTTCCCTCGTACACCATGCGGGAGAGGCGAAACCGCTCGCGGAATTTCACAATCTGCAAATCCGCCTCGACCTCGATCTCGCCGCCGAGCGACTCTACCGCGGCCCGGTCGAAGTGTACGTAGAGATCGAGCGTGAGTCCGGCGAGATCGGCGCGCGTCTTTACAGGCCGGAGCGTCCGGCCGCGCGACGCCCGCAACCGGACCCCTTGCAATGCCGCCAGCTCGAGCGTGCCAGCCCCTTTGTGGGCCATCTGCGCGGGCAGCCCGTGGATCTCGAATATGGCGTGCTCGGGTTGCTCCTCGAGCAGCTCATTCAGCGTCCGCACCGGGTTCTGCTGCGCGCGGTACAGGTACAATGCCCGCGCCTGCCGCACAGGCAGCGCCGAAGACCAGCGCAGGATCAGGTCGGCCTCCAGCGGCAGCGACGTCCGCGGCACGCCGATGCCTCCGATCGGGTTTCCGCCGTCGGGCCGGCGCATGTTCGGGCCTGTCGCGCCCGGAATGTCTTCGGCGCGCGGAGGCGCCGGCTCGCGGCGGAACCATTCCAGCCGCACGCGCCGGCGGTGCGCCCAGGGCGAATCGGTCAGGATTCTGAGGACCTGTTTGTCGCTCCAGCCCGTCCAGTCCGCTGCGGCTGCCGCCCGGGCCAGCGGCGCAGCCGCGAGCATCTCTCTGCGTGTGAACAGCCGCTTCATGTGCGCATCCTCGACATCAGGTACAGCCCGGCCAGGGCGAACAGCGCGTTCGGAGACCATGCCGCCACATGCGGCGGCAGCTGCCCCACATTGCCGAGCTGCTCGAAAAAGTAGTTCAGCGCGAAGTAGGCCACGGCGATACCCAGGCTCGTGCCCACTCCGGTCAGCGCCCCTCGCGTGCCGGTGAGAAACGCGAACGGCACGCTGAGCAGCGCCATCACGAGGGCGAACAGGGGCGTGGAGAACTTCTTGTGGAACTGCACCTGCAACGGGACCGTGTTGAATCCCGACTGCCGCATCTCGTCAATGTAGGCGGCCAGTTGTTCGAATGTCATCTGGCGGTACGTCTTCACTTCCTTGATGAACCACGAAGGCGGCTCGTCGAGCCCGGGGAACGTGGCCGTCTCGCCCTGGAACAGCCGGAAGCGGTCGCCCGCCTGGCCCATTTCGCGGACCCATCCGTTCTGGAACACCCATGTGGCCAGCGCAGGCTCCCACCGCGCCCGCTCGGCGTAGATATGCCGGCGGAGCCGGAAACTCGCCGGGTCCAGCTCGTAGACGCTGATCCCGCCCAGAACGCCCTCGGTCTCGTTGAGATAGCGGTAATAGAAAATTCGCGAGCCGCGTCCGAAAATCCACGGGCTTTGCGGCCGCAAATAGGTTTGCACGGGCCGGCCCTTGATCTTGTTCCGCAGCCGCTCCTGGATGACGTTCGTCCTCGTCGCCACGGAATAGTCGAAGAAGAAAAGCGCCACGCTCAATCCGAGACCGGCCACAAGCACCGGCAGGCTCAGGCGGTGGAGGCTCACGCCGCAGGCTTTCATGGCGGTGATTTCGTTGTTCTTTGCCAGAACGCCGAAAGTCACCAGGGTCGCCACCAGCACGCTCACGGGCGCGGCGTCGTAAACCAGCTTTGGCGCAAGGAAAAACAGGTACTCGAACAGCTCGGAAATGGGGATTTGATTGCGGAAGACATCCCCGAGAAGCTCGAAAAAATTGAATACCTCCGTCAGAATCACGAATGTGGCCAGCAGGACGGAAAAATAGAAGAGGAACCCGGAAATTACGTAATAATCGATAATTTGCGGGAGGAAGAACAGCCGCGTCCCGCCGGCTTGCGCCGCCTGAAGGCGCGCCGGCGGCCAGCTGGGGCGCGGCAGGGCCCGGATGCGGCCGAGCAGCTCTTCCGCGCGGAGGCGCAATGCGCCGAACCAGTCCCGGTCGCCGGGCCTCTCCAGCCGCACGAGCAGCGCAACGGCGACGGCTGCAAACACGGCGTCGGGGAGCCATGCCGCCAGCGCGGCCGGAATGCGGCCTTCGCGCGCCAGTCCGATGAGGCTGACAAGCGCCGTGTAGTAAAGCAGGGCGAAGCCCACGGTGATGACAAAGGCCCCGCTGCGGCCTCCCCGGCGCGAGCTGACGCCCAGGGGAAACGCGGCCAGCGCCAGCAGCAGGCAGGCCATGGGCAGCGCGAACCGCTGGTGGAATTCGATCCGGGCCTCCACGCTGTGCCGGAGCTCTGGAAGAAGCTCCCGCGTGGGCGTCGCCGTGTAGTACTTTGCCTTGAGCTCCGTCCGGGGCTTCGCCTCCAGCACCTGCTCGCCGCGGGGAAAGGTAATGCGGTGGTACTCGGCAGGGTCGGCGGCCGGCTCGTACGTGGCGCCATTGCGCAAGGACAGTTGCAGCCGGTTGCGCACGGCGTCGGGCAGAACCACGGCTTCGGCGGCGATGGTCACCACGGGCCAGTCGCCTCTTGAGGGGCCTGCGGATTTCCGTTCATGGGCCGGCGTCAGGTCCGCGATAAAGACGTTTTTCCAGATGACCGGATCGCCGGGGATGAGATCCCCGACATAGAGAACCTTGTTCGGGAAACTTTCCTCGAAGACGCGGGGCTGGATTTCGGATGAAAGCTGGGCCGCGCCCAGCCGGTTCACGGCGCGGATCAGCTCGGCGTTGCTCCAGGGGGTCAGATAGAGCGAGCAGAACCCGGTCACGGCCGCCGCCAGCAGTCCAAAAGCGACCACCGGCGCCAGCAGCCGCCACGCCGGGATTCCGGAGGCGCGCATGGCCGTGACCTCGCCATCGCCCGACATGCGGTTCAGGGTGATCAGGATGCCCGCCAGCACGCCCAGAGGCAAGGTCAGCGGCATCGTGGAAGGAAGCAGCAACAGGAAAAGATACCCGACCGTGCCTGCCGTGGCTGAAGTCGAAACCAGAATCGAAAACAGCTGAGCCGCGCGCTGGAGAAAGAGCACAAACACGAACAGCGCCGCGCCCAACAGGGCGCTGGCCGAGATCTCCCGGATGACGGCCCGCGACAGCAGTCCCACGTGGCTCCATTACTGAGCTTAGCAACCCGCCCCGTCCGTGCTGTTTCGTGGCGCCGTGCTCCCGCTTCGAGCGCCGAGCCGGCTTCCGCGCCGGCGGAACTTGTCAACCGCTTCGAGACGCCTGTCGGCATCCGTCCTTGCGGGTTTCGCCTTGATCCGGCGGCCGGGTTTGGGCGGCTGCGGCGCGGGCCGCCAGGCGACAGACGCCGGATTCCCGGCGCACGCGACAAGACAGCCGGCCGTCAGAATATCAAGCATTCTCAGCCTGGCAAAGGTGATCCTTTTCGGATATGCGTGCACCGAAGCTCAGTAGGGTTGCTCTCTCGGGGGCAAGGGATCGTGCGCCATGAGAACGCGATCGAGCAGCTCTTCCAGGAGATTCGCCCGAACTTTTTCCAGGCCGTCGCGTTTCCACAGATTTGTAAACTCGTCCGGATCGTCGTTCAGATTGTAGAGTTCGCCGGTCCTGAGTCCGGGATAATAGCTCAGTCGCCACTTGCGCGTGCGCAGCGTCCACAGGTCGGGGATGCCCGTGTCGAACGCCGACGCACCCTCCGCAGACGCGCCCGAGATGCCGTATTCAATGAGAGCCGAGGAGTAGCCGGTGTCGGTGGATTCCGTAGTCAGCACCGCCTGCTGATTGCGGCCCTGCACGCCGGGCGGCTGCGGCGAGCCGGTCAACGCAAGGATCGTCGGCATCACGTCGATCTCCTGGACGATTCCGTCCACCACCTTGCCTTGCTTCACGCGGCCGGGCCAGTTGACGATCAGCGGCACGGCGGCGCACTGCCTGTAGTGATAGGGACCCTTGTAAAAGAGGAAGTGGTCCCCCAGCAGGTCGCCATGATCCGACATGAAAACGATCAGCGTGTTGTCGCGAAGTTTCAGGTCGTAGAGCGCCTTCAGAATACGCCCGACACAGTCATCAATCAGGGTGACCTCTCCGTAGTATTGCGTCCTGTGACGCGCGAACTGTTGAACAAGAGGTTGATGGGCGGCATAGATCTTTCCGTAATATGCCGGCTTGCCTTCGCGCTCCGAGGGCCGCGCCACGATCGGAGGCATTTCCGCCTCGCGGTACATCGTGTTGTAAGGCGGCGGGGGGTTGTAGGAATGGTGGGGATCGACGAAGGAAGCAAAGGCGAAGAAAGGCTTGCCGGAAGACGAGGCGCGCTTCAGAAAGTCCACGGTGTGGTTGGCTACCCACCCGCTGTTGTGGACATCCACCGGCACCTCGTGATCGGGCTTGAGGTGGAATTGCGGGTAATTGCGCCGAATCCATTGCCAATGTTCCCCGCTCCGCCCGTCCTCGCCCAGGTGAAACTCCTGAAAGCCATAGTACGGTCCGGGGTGGCTTTCCATTGTCGGCAGCGGGCTCCGATACGGATAGTGAGGGATGAAATGGAACTTGCCGGCTCCGAAGGTCGAATAGCCCTGTTCGAGCAGCACCTGCGCGAGTGTCTTTTCCGAGGCCGGGAGGCGCACGCCGTTCGAGCGGACGCCATGGGAAGAAGGATAGCGCCCGGTGAAAATGCTCGCCCGCGAGGGCATGCAAACGGGATGCTGTGTCCAGCAATTCGTGAAGCGAACGCCTCCGGCCGCGAGCGAATCGAGATTCGGCGTGCGGATCACCGGGTTGCCGTAGGCGCCGATGGCGTCCATCCGGTGCTGGTCGGTCATGATCAGCAGCACATTGGGGCGCGTGGCCGCCGGCTGGTCAGTCGCCAGGGCGGCCCCCAAAGCAGAGGAGATGAAGTCGCGTCTATTCATGGTCTGCCCGTCACCAGAGTGACAACAATGGAGGAGTGATCACAAGGAGGAGAAGCGGCCTGCCCTGCGGGCGGGCGCTGTGCCCGCCACCGACGCCTGCATCCGGAACCGTCTGTAGCCTCCTCATGTGCTGTACACGGCAAGGCTGCGAATCAGGGGCTCGGCTGTTGATTCTGACACAGTAAGGCGAACTTCGGATACTTCCACGGGGCGAAACCTGTGAATCCGCTTATGGCCCACGGATTCGCCCGCGCCGAGCAAGGACCAATGCGATGGGCCGGTGAGGGCCTCGATACGGTAAGCGCGAATCCGCTCGCCCTCCGTGATGGTTTCCATGATGGAAGCATGGTCGATCCGAGCCGGTTTCCCGAGTTTGAGGCGAATGACCTGGCCCCGTCCTTTCGTTTCGGCCAGCGGCTTGCCGAAGCGCCGGCGGATCTCCCTGCCGAAGGCAGCGTAGCTCCTGAAATCGGCTTCCGGAATCAGGCCGTCCCGGTCGGGTGTGCCGCCAAAAATCAAATTGCAGTTCAGCCCTACCGACCTGTAGTACATTTCCACCATCACTTCCGGCGCGTACACCTTGTGATCCTCGCCGGGCCTCCAGAACCACTCGTGGTTGCGGATCGGCACGTCCACCATGGCCGGGCTCCATAGCGCCCCGTTTGGCTCCCCGTGCAGGAGCAACTGGCGGTGGCGGGCGTCACTCTGGTGATGTGCGCGCTCGGCTCTCGCGAGGTCCGGCATGGTGGCCCAGCAGGGATCGCCCGCGAAGCCCGACTCGTTGCCGATCCAGCGATGATCGCGCCGCTGCGGGCTGTGGTAGAAGACAATGTCTTTCTGATAGCGCTCAATAATGGGCAGCACATCCGGGCCGCCATCGCGGGGATGGAGAAGGCCGGCGTCGTACCAGATCTCGCAGAGCGGGCCGTAGCGGGAAACGAGTTCTTCGGTCATGCGCTCGCCGATGCGCGCGAATGCGGCCTGCTCCTCGCCCCCCTTGCCCCAGTTCACACGATGGCCCCAGACTTTCTGAAACGCGTTCCGGTGACAGCTCAGATAAACGCCCGGCGCAACGCCGGCCTTGCGGCATGATTTCACGAAATCCCCGAAGACGTCGGCCTTGCCCCCGCGCCACGACGTCTGCCTCAGTCCGTAAGCATAGATATCACTCTGCCATTGCAGGAAGCCGTTGAAATGCGTCGCCGTGAAAATGGCGTAGCGGCACCCCATGGCCTTGGCTGCCTCGATCCACTGGTCGGTATCGAGTTTCGCCGGCTGATAGAGATTGGGATCCATCGTCTCCCGGATTTCCGCCCAACCGCCGGGACGGAAGACCGGCAAGTCGAAGTGGAATACGATGCCGAGTTCAAAGTCCTGCCACGCAGCCTGCGCGCGCGTGGGGCGCGGGATTGCCGGGGCGGCCCTCACCCGCGATGCCAGCAGCGCTGCCAGCGTGAACTGTCTTCGGTTCTGGAGCCTCATCGCCTGGTTTCTCCTCAGGCCGCGCTAAAGACGGCCATCTTGCGAATTCTGGGCGAAGCGACGCACCTGGTGACGCGCAGCCGCACCCCCGCCGTCTTCGCCCACGCGAAACGGTTGATCCACTTGTGGCCGATTGATTGGCCCGACACAACCTGTTTCCATTCCCCGCCTTCAGCAAGGACTTCGACGGAGTACTCTCTCACTCGTTCGCCCTGTGTGATATCTTCCATCAACACTATGTGATCGAAGCTGGCCGGCTGGCGAAGTCGCAACTCGATCCGTTCACCGCTGCCACTGGTTTCGGCCAGTGGCTTGCCGAAACGCCGCCGGATCTCCCTGCCGAAAGCGGGGCGCAACTTCAGGCCGGCTGAAGTGGACCGCAAAGAAATAAACGATTTCCGCTCCTTTCCTGAGTTCCTGAGTGGGGCGCGGCGGTCGCGGCGGGCGCCGCTGCTGCCGTCCTGTCAGTCCGAGCATAGCCAGGCGCCCGGGCCGAGTCTCCGCGCTGCCCTGCCTTCTCGCGAGGCCCCCTGATGGTACGGCAGGACGAAAGCTTCCTTGGCAGCGAAGCAGGCAGCGGGCCGATAGCCTGTTTCCGGGGTTCGGGCAAAACACCAATCTTCGGCAACCGCCGGCTGCAAGCTGCCCGAAGCGAGGGGATCCGCCGGCGACTGTCCGGCGCCTTTGCGCCTACGCCGCGGCTCCTCCCACGACTCGATCGGACAAATGCCGCGGCATGGCTCCCGGAGCGGGCTGTTGCTCTTGCAGGGCAGCGATACGATCTGCCAGCGGCCGGGGCCGAGGCGGACTCCCCTGACCACGCAAACGCTGTTGCGGAGCTTCATCGGGCCAGCCCGTTGGTGCCGACTTTCGCGTTCCTACAGACACCAAGGGCGCAGTCTGCCTCGTAGGGAACTGCCAGAGTTTGGTTCAGCTACGGCGTGGCGGAGAGGGCGGGATTCGGCGGGCTGATTCTTGTAAGAGGTTGCCGGAAAAGGACTTACAAGCTAACATTTTAGGGCTCAATTGTTTGG
>Ga0209162_1000679_pt1 | contig 36136 bp, 26 predicted proteins | sample YNPNPMetaG_FD_187121 | JGI IMG/M metagenome (GOLD analysis project Ga0209162, IMG submission 187121) | Anoxygenic and chlorotrophic microbial mat microbial communities from Yellowstone National Park, USA - YNP NP MetaG (SPAdes) (version 2) ...
CTAGTGGTACTTTCTGGCTATTGTGTCATCCTTTGCTAATGTGGTACCGTGAATATGTATTGCGTAGTAGCAAAAATTTGATGGATGAACTCAGAACACTACTGGGTTCTAGCCATCATAGGCAGAGGTAGATGTGTACCAGGCAACTGGGTGGTTCACGAATTGTTTGCCTGAAGCGGAGACTGCTGGCGCGTGTTGCAGGGAGTATTAAGAACCGCATGTATCGGTATGGGCGGCATTCGTTACCGGAAACGCAGCTATCAACAGGGAATGACTGTTCTGTGTCGTGTTTCATTGGCAACGTTACGAGCAGATCGCGGTTTGGTAGCGAGATAGCCAGCGGCGAGCGGAGGATGGCATGGGACGCCAGTGGCATACGCGATGGTTGAGTGGATGGATTTGTCTGATCCTGATCGCCTGCGGCGCGAGTGGAACACCGCTTACTTCGGAATCGGTGCGTGATGTGACCGCAGCGCCATCGGTTACGCCCGATCGCGCACCTGATACTCAGCCAACACTGCCATCTACCGGTGTATCAACCTTATCTTCATCTTCAGCAGCACCGGCTACTACCAGTGGTTTCTCTATCCGCTTTTACGGCTTTCATAACAGTGATCATGAGGCACCTGACAGTGATCGAATTAAAATCCCGCTGGGGAACATCAATAGCAATGGCGAACTCACCAGCTCGCGTCCGGTTAATGTCAGTGGTGATATGACGCTAGAGTTCTGGATGAAGGCTAATCCAGGTGACAATGATGCGCCAAATTGTGATGGATGGTACTATGGGAATATTATCATCGACCGGGATATATTCGGTAATGGCGACTATGGTGATTATGGCGTTGCGATTTGTGATGGCAAACTGGTTGTTGGTTTTAGTGTAGGTAGTGATGATCGTCTTCTCAAAGGTCATGTAACAGTGACTGACGGTCAATGGCATCATGTTGCTGTTACCCGTGCAAACAGTGGCCTAGTGCGTCTCTACATTGATGGGCAGCTTGATAATGAGATGCCGGGGCCATCAGGACGGATCGATTATCGGCTTAACCGCTCAACTAGTTATCCCAACAGCGATCCCTATCTCGTTTTGGGCGCAGAGAAGCATGATTATCCTGGCAGTCGTTACTACAACGGTTGGCTTGACGATCTGCGATTGTCGAATGTGGTCCGCTATTCTGGGTCTTTTTCTCGCCCCACTGCTCCGCATACCCTAGATAGCAACACAATTGCGCTGTACCGGTTTGATGAAGGAAGCGGCACGACGATCAATGACAGCACGCCTGGGAATCAGAGTCCTGGCGAGCTGAAGCCACGAACCGGTGGTGCAGATCACTGGTCGAGCGATACGCCTTTCAATGCCAATGGCGTACTGCTCACCCCGCGGGCGTACATTCCATTTATTGTGCGCAGTTAGGTGTCATGGGGATGGTCTTCACGCTCACCATCCCCACGATACGCTTACCGCATGGAGAGAGGAAACGAGGGAAAGGCATAGCTTCCTGCTGCGATGGTGATAGCGACCGTTCCGGCATGGCCTAATCTTCTCCTTCTGTTCCTGACATCACAACCACCAGTGGTCGCATTTTGGCAACAGGGCGGATAAGACCGGCTGCGATTTGGACCTGCATCACCGTCTCGATGTCTTTGTATGCCAGCGGCGATTCGTCAACGGCCAGACCGCGCACGAGCACCCCCGCCTCACGAACGACAGCGGCTGCCATTGCCGAAGTGATGGTGCGACGTGCTTCTGAGCGGCTAAATCGACGACCGGCACCGTGGGCAGCGCTCGACAGCGAGGCTCTATCACCTAATCCCTCGACGATATAGCTGGCGGTCGCCATTGAGCCGGGAATAATTCCCAGGACACCAGCTTCTGCTGGCGTTGCCCCTTTGCGATGGATCACCGTCCCGTCAGGTTGTTCCCAGGCAAAGTTGTGATGATTCTCGATCACGCGCTCGACCGTCAGGCCCAACGCCTTCGCGAAGCGGGCATGGATGACCTCGTGATTGGCGCGGGCGAAATCTCCGGCAAGCCGCATTGATAGGAGATACTCCTGACCGGCTTCGGTTTCGGTACTCAGCCAGCCATACGTTTTCGGGATGCCGCGCGCAATCGCTGCTGTCTCACGGTCGGCTATGTCGGCGTAGTAGCGGGCGATTTGGGCGCCAACACCGCGGCTCCCGCTATGGGTGAGCAGACCGACAAATGGTTGGTGCGTATCAAGCCATTCACCGATCACGATTTCGGCGAAGTGGTTGCCGCCACCAGAAGTCCCGATCTGGAGTTTCGCTACCTCGTGCAGGGTGCGTAACAGTTTCGTTGCCCGCCAGCGCGAGTCGGCAAGCACCGGATGATCGGCAACCGGTTTTTTCGGCGATCCGATGCCAAAGACCGTCACCTTCGTGATCGTATCGAGCAGGTGTTGACGGTCACGACGAGCATCGTCGGGAGTTATTCCGGCAAAGATCGAGAGATGCATCCGGCAGCCAATATCCACTCCCACCTGATACGGAGCGACTGCGCGATCATAGGCGATGACCCCACCAACCGGCAGGGCGTAGCCTTGATGCGCATCAGGCATCAAGGCACCACGGATGGCTGGCGGCAAGCGCAGAGCGGTTTTGATCTGGTCAATGGCCCCTGGTTCCACGAGATGCTCGCCGATAATCTTGAGCGGCTGTGGCTGATCGCGGAGTCGCAGCTCGACCGGAGGTTGGCCGTAGCGTGCAGCGATCTGCTGCCGTATCACCTGCGGTTCAATTCCCTCCTTTAACATCTGTTTGGCAGCCCGACACATCTCGCGAAATGCCGGATGGTCTACATAATCGGCTAATAGTTGGGCTGCTTTCATCGTCTTGCCTTTCTCGTTGCGAGATGTTGATACGAGACACAATGACTATGGTTAGTGTCAATTTTACTCTAAACGCTGTTGATCTTCAAGTCGGGGACGATGGGCGATCAGCCTGATGCCGTATAGGTTCACGTAGAGAGACAAGACCCCGCCTTGCCGAAGGAGCGGTTCGCGAACTGCCCTTCATCCCGCAACAGGGTATTGCGGACGGGCACGAAGCACCGATCCGGATCATTCATTTCACGACGACTGATGCACCTCGTCACGATAAGTATCCACGATGTCGAATAGCATACCGATCACTGGGAACGATCTGCGCTAACCTTCATCGCACGGCACAGGAGATTCAGACAGGCACGTATTCCTTGTCTATCGCAGAGCAGGGCTGCTGCCTGTTTTTGTCACCGGGTAGGCTGGGAGTTGCGTACCTACCGGGTTTTTCCGGCAACATTCCAGGATCGCCCTCGCCACCACGCGAATGCGATTGCCCCTAGCAAGTGGCAGATTAATACACTGACGAAATAGACGGTGTGCAGCCCTACTGTTTGGCGAGCGGCCTCGGGCGCAATGATAGTCTCGATGCGCGCCGCGATGAAGGGGGTGAAGAAATAGAGCGCACCGCAAGAAGCGGCAGCTAAGCGCCATTCGTGAGGTCGGGCACCGATCCAACCGATGAAACTGGTTAGCGGTGTGATAAAAATCACCAGCCCCAGCCAACGGAGCACTTCAGGGTTTCGGTTAGATCCGACCAGGGTATATACCACCCATGCAATGATCCAACCGCTGAGAGCTGTCAGAACGATCAATAAGAATGTTCGTTTATCACGTGCCATGGGTACAATTCTTTTTCATTCGTGGAGACGTTGCAGACGGCGTTCGACCTGTGAGGTAAGCTTCTGAATGAGAGCTTGTTGTTCGGCAATAGCGGTATCGAGCCGCTCAAGCTGATCCTCAAGTTGTGCCAGTGACGCGATGTAGCGTTGACGCAACATCCCTTCCTCGCCGTCGCTGCGGAGCGGTTCGATCTTTTGCCGTAATTGTTGTTGACGTTCAACAATCCGCTTTTGCTCAGCTTCGTGTTGCTTCATCGTCTGCCGGGCTGCTTCAATCTGGTGAAACAGATTGATCACACCCTTCAGCCGCTGGAACGTCCGGTCATCGAGGACTTTATCACGTAGAAAGTTCTGTAACTGCTCGCCGGTAAGACTACTGATGGTCTGGCGACGCGAGAGTAGGCGTCGCTCGCGAACTGTGAAGGTCATCTGTCCGTTAGCGGGTACACGTACAGCCCAACAAGCCAGTTGACCATCTTCGCGGAGGGGTGATGGTGTATCGATCAGTTCCGTCTGCTCGGTGCGCTGATGCTCTATCATGACCGTACAGGGGGTTGCCAGTGAGCTGATAATGGTATATTCTTGAAAGATGAGGAGATACTCGTCAAGGAGCAGATCGCTTTCGTGAAGCCGAATCCCGCTCAGATAACGGGTCTGGTGTGTCGCCTCAGTGACTGTCACTCCTAACTCAACAGCGTGAAAGATGACAAACTGCGCGCCAGCGCGGGTGAATGGCAGCACCGACTCGCCGGCGTACTCGCCATTGATCAACACTGTTGTTGGCCCTTGTTCAAGGGTAAGCCCTGTCTCGTTAACGAGGCGGAGTGCGGCCAGAGGGTGACGTTCCAAGCGCCGACGGTTGTAGACCAGTTCTCGCTGAGCAGAAAGCTGGGCACCTACAATCGGCGCCATTGCCGACTGCCCACGACCAACGCTTACCGGCTGCGTGACCCGGTACGCAAAGAGTGCTCCCTGGTCCTCACCAATGGCTACAGAGCGCACACTTTCTGTCAAGGTGTCAATGGTAAATGCTGGTGATGGCGATGTTGCTGCAAGTAGTCCTCCGTCGTCGGTGAAATGTTCTGGCGCGGCCATCTCTGCGACCATAGCACGCATGCGGGTTGCCAGCTTTGGTTGTGGGCGTGGTTGATCTTGAAGGAAGGGGCGGTCGGGGGTTTGCGGTTCGTACAAGCGGTAACGAAACGAGACCGGTTGCCCGGCAACGAGCGTTACTTCAACATCGATCAAATCTTCTTCCAACTGATTATCGAACAATCCCCATCCCTGTAAGAAACAACGTGACGTATCATCGGCACTCTCTTCGAAAAGCAGGCGATAACTTACCCGCCATGCCGGAGCGGGTGCAACATACCCGATCAGCAGATCGTGCTCGCCGGGTGTGAGATGAATGGTCGCCGTGCGATTACGTTCATCGTTTTGAGCTGCGCGCAAAAAGAAGGTGAGATCGTGATGTGCCTTGTCGTCGAGTAGCTCAATGCGCACAATCTCTTCGAGCGCAATTGGCCGGACAGTTCGCTCTTTACTGTCGTAGAGGCTCACCAGTGCCCGGCGGAGTGGTCGTTCATCTTCTACGTCAACGCCAACAACCTGACCACTTACGATCTCGCCCTGTTTACCGGTCAACATCAAGCGAACAGTACGTCCGCGCAGATCGCGTAGTAAGTCGAGGAGACTGCGTTGGTCTGAGAGGTGAATGCTCCCGCGAGACAGCAACGAAGCGCGATCTTCAGGTGTAGCGAAGTCGATATTGCGTACCTGCCCGCTGCGATCAATCACGACCAGGCTCTTAAGCACGTCATCCATTGCGCTCAGTGGGAAGCTAAGGGTCAAAACTTCACCGCTAAACGTTCCACGACGCTCGAAATAGCCCACACCGTGCTTATAGAGCACTATTCGCTTGATGGGCAGACCTGTCATGGAGTCTCTCCTTGCGCAACCGACTGAAGACGGATCGGGTTGTAGGCAGTGTACACGAGACGACTAAAATCGGCAATGGCGCCGCCAAGGAGCGAATCTGGCCAGGCCAGGTTATCGCCAAGCGGTTTATAGACGTACACAGCCAGTACATAATCGCCACCTGGCGAGCGAACGATGCCGGCATCGGCCTGTGTGTTATCGATCCAGCCCGATTTGTGCTCAACCCGTATTCCCTCTGGAATGCCGGCAACCATACGGGTCCGATCGGCATTTTCAGCCAGCAGATCAAGCATCTCCTGGCAACGATCGGGACGAAGTAGAGCGAATTTTTCTGACAAAACACCTTTACCACGGGCACACTCGTCAATCATACGATAGAGCTGCCCCATCGCATAAGGAGTTGCCCGCAGTGCACAGCCGGTCTCGGTGTATGGTGGTTCGCCAACCGGGTCTTGAGGCCCACAACGGTATTTGATGTTGTAGAGTTTAATGTAATCAACAGCTTCAAAAGGAATGTAGAGGTAGAGGTGTTCCAGACCAAGATCGGCGAGCATTTCGCTCATCTCAACCGCACCGCGAAATGCGATGTCGGTACCGATACCACCGGCACCGGCGGCTAAAATATCGTTGGCCGCTAGGTTATCACTTTCGATGATCATGAGACGCATTTTCTGCCACTGCTCTTCGGTAAACGTTTCGAGCTTTGTATAACCGTAGAGCATAATCGCAGTTTTGATCGTGCTTGCCCCTGGAAACACCGTGCGGGCGTTGACAGCCACCTCGGCGCCGGTCGCCAGATCGTAGAGATAGATTCCGGCGACACCATCCCATACCTCGGCCATTTGCTCAAGCTGTTCAGCAAGCTGAGCAGTCGAAATACGGGGTTGATCATTCGTTGGCCAGAGCGTGAGCGCAATGGGAGTAGTTATCCGACCACGACGGAGTAAACCGCTAACGATTGCGACCGAGCGGTCGAGATCGATTGCCCGTCCGGGCAGATAGGCGAAGCTACGTGAGAGCACCTCTGTTGAAGAGATAACCGTTACCTGGGGCGGAATGGCCGTCTCGTCGGCAAAGGCACGGATCTGCTCACGGAGTGCATCCTCATTGAAGACGAGCTGAAGTGGCACGTTGACCGGCGTGTTACTCCCTAACGCCGGTGCAGCTTTAGCCAGCAACGTTGTCAGATCAGGGCGTAGTTGCAGTGTGGTTGGTTCAATAGTGTAGGTATGTTCACCAGCAACCAGTTTGAGCGGGATGACGTTTGCGGTCAGGGCAGTAGCTAAGACGGATTCTGCTTCAGTGGCGGATAGTCCACCAATTGGCATACCGGCGACTTCGGTTCCAGGTGCATACACTGGGATTGGTGTTGGCAGTGGCGGAACTGAAACCGGGGTTGATTCTGCTGCAAGCGCCGGTTCATACGATAAGGTCGAACGGGGTGCTGGCGTACACCCGGCGAGAATTGCCATGCAGATCAGGGCAATGGCAAACAAACGTGGCCGGAAGTTCATAGCTGTACAAAACTCCATTGTTACAGTGCAGGCGACAGGTGGAGATCATTCCTACCAGATATTTACTTATAGCACAGACGATATTACTCGTCAGGCTCAAGATAAAATGTCAACGGATAACCAGCCTCACGGGCAGCGTGATGAGCCTGATAGACTCGTTCCTGGGCTTCCTGAAAAGGTAATACCGTCACCAGCGCACGTCCTTCATAGTGAGCGGTCAGCATAACCTGTTCAGCCCGTCGATAGTCAAGCTCGAAGAATACTTGCAAGACCATAACAACAAAGTCCATCGGCGTTACGTCGTCATTCTGCACAATAACGCGATATGGACGTTCGAGTTCTTCATCACTGGCAACCGCGAATGAGACGGTAGGCCGCACGGCAACTGTAGGTTGTTCAGTAGACATGGGCTACTCCGTCGCTAAACGTACATACCATCTTCTGCTGGCAGTATAACATAAAGTGTCACTCTTCCCGACGTTGCCGACGTTTTGCTGCTAATAAGGCTGCAATCCGCTCTTCGTCATTCGGTGGTGGCGCCGACAATGGTTTATCTGGACGTGATGCCGGTGTTTCTACTGATTCTGTCCCCTTGCGCCGCGCATATGGTTGCATCTTCGCTTGCCAATCGGGGAGCGGAACGAAGAGTCGGCGGAGGGCAACATCGATTGGTAACAGGCCTAATGCCAACCAGAGTAATGGGATCGTAACCGGCCACACCTCGTATACGGTGCGTTCGGTTGGGGCAAAGATCGCGGCAGGTGGTGGATCAACTTGCCCACCGGTCAATGCAACCAATTCGGCCAACAACCCCGGATTAGTGGCATTTCGTCCATATTCCGGTGCATAGTTGACGGTCACACCAATCCTGGCGTTGCCAAGCGGTTGATCTGCCTGATCAGTAGCATATACCTGTATCAGGTAAGCACCGACTTGATCAATGGTCGTGACCGCCCGGTAGCGTCCAGGAGCGATCTGAGTAAACTCCAGATCACGTTCAAGCGCCAGGCCACTTATTCGACTGCGAATATCGTTTAGCTTGATTGGCAGGCCGCCTGCATCTTGTGCTGTCAGATCAATCTCAACCTGATCGGCAATAACTGTAGCCGTCAGCGATAGACGGGCATCATTGCTCAGTGGTAGCACCTCGTTGACCAGATTGGCGGCAAAGCGTGGAAATCCATCCCATGATACCCAATCAATAGCCCAACGACCGGTTAGATCACTTGCCCAGGCTAGCACGCGCCCTAATCCCATTTGGGCCGTTGCCAACAACGGCGAGCCATCAGGCGCTGCAAGCACCATGCGCCCGGTCGCTCGGTTGGCAACGACATTGCGACCCTGGAGCGGCGGCAATGCGCCAACATCACGGAGCCAAGGTGTGGGTAGGGCTAGAATCGGCACGAATGGCTCTTCTATCAAATCACGATTGGCAACACGTACCGTTTCTTCTAGAAAAATCTGTGGCAATGCGGTTGCCTGCTGAACAGCATAGTACTTTCCGCCACCAATGCGGGCCACTCGCTCGAGCGCCGGATCGGTGTTGCGCCCGATCGCTACTGTGCTCACCGTCACACCCTGCATATAAAGATCAGCAACCAGATCGGCATATTCAGTTTCAGATACGCCATCGGTTAAGAGGATCACATGCTTGACGCGGGCGTTAGCCGTTGCAATACTCTCAGCAGCCATTGCGATGCCACTCCGAATGTTCGTACCTCCGCCAGCCGTTAACCGACTCAGCGCATCTTCAATCGTAAACAGATCGGGAAGCCGCTGCAATGGGAGCAGGGTGTCGGCCAAACTATCGAATGCGATGATGGCAAGTTGATCGCGTTGAGTCAAACCCCGACTGGCCTGAAATGCTGCCTCACGGGCCAGATCGAGTTGGGTGCGGAAGCCATCGACCACCTCATTCATGCTCCCACTACGGTCGATCACCAGTACTAACGCCACATCAAAGCGCTCTTCAGGCACCGGCGGATCAAGCGAGACGGGAAGTAATGGTTCAAGGGGCGACCGTCGCCAGCCACCGGCCCCAAACGACTGTGGCCCACCGATCACTAACAGACCACCACCAAGATCACGCACATATGTGGTCAGTGCGCGCTGAAGTGCCGTTGGAACGGCACTGGCGGGCGTATCAACGAGTGCCACCACGTCGAATACACGTAAATTGAGCGGACGAACGGGAGCCTGGTCTGGTGATTGTATTGTGACGTCGAACCCACTTGCCCGCCAGGCGGCGATCAGGGCTGCCACCTGTTCGACGGCAACGGTCAAGACAAGAACACGCGGTGGGCCAGAAACAAAGGTGAACGCCACAGCCCGATTATTGGCCGCCTGGGTATCGAAAGGGGCCATCAAATACGCTTCAAATTGTCGAAAACCAGGCTCACCAGTCGGTACCGTAAACGAAACCTGGTTGAGACCGGACGTTAACATAACCGGCTGTTCGATGCGCAACTGACCATCGACAAGTAATTGTACCGTCGCCGGTCCACTTATCTCGCTCTCGATCTGAATGTTCAGGGGGATAAGCTGATCGACACTAGCAGTAGATGGAGCGTTCAGTGCTGCAATCAGTTCGTCAGGACCGCGATCGGATACCAGGGGAACAACGTCAATCGGCACTCCGTGCGCCGCTGCCAGGCGAGCAGCGTTCAGCGCTTGCCCCACATTCTCACCTCCATCCGAGAGCAGTACCAGACGTTGGTGCATACCACCGGGTAAGATCGCTAGCGCCAAGTGGATGGCATCTTCGATGTTGGTTCGGGAGCCGGCGACCAGCCCATCGATCCGATCAAGTGGACGTGGTGGTTCGGCTACTCGTTCAACCTGGGCACGCGCTCCAAAGACTACAACCGCCATGCGATCGTCTGGATCGGCTGTAGCTACAGCCTGCTTGATATAATCGAGCGCTGCGAGGCGCTGGCTCGGTGCCACTGAATCGCTGACATCGAGGAGGAAAACAGTGGCCGTTGCCTGCACTGGTCGGCCAAGTTGGAGACCTGCCATTGCTAACACCAGTGCCGCCAGCATCAGCAACCGTACCACCACGAGCAACCATAGCCGACGCCAACCCAGCCGACGAAGAAGCTCAGCTCGATTCAACCATAGTACACCGATGAGCGGAATGGTAAGAACAAATAACCACAATTCTGTCGGCTCAATCACACTCAACACGATCTTGCTCCCTCTGGTGTAGAAGCGTACAGATGGTTGGTTAGCTTAGCGATGAAACACGAGGCCGAGTGGATACCACTGATGATCGATAGTGTTTCTCGCCAATCTGACCGCCACTGCGCTGGTAGAGGTAGGTTCCCGATCCTCGTCTCACGTACCGATGCCGTATAAATGGGTTGAGCCGAAGCAGATGATAGGCCGTCATCACGCCTGCACGGTAACAGGTGCATGAGGGATGTTTCTACTCACTTCGCTAGTTGAGCATCATCAACGACCGAGTAACATCTGAACAATTTCTATGATCGCACCACCGAGCGATCGTGAAGCGAAGTGAACCTACCGTCGCCGTAGTGGTTAGAGATGGTTCTCCACCTGTACCACCACCAGCGTTATATCGTCATGAGGGCTGCGACCCTCACTAAATGTTTGCACGGCTGACAGCAAACGTTCAAGAAGTTCTTCTGGCGGGAGGTACCCCCAGTGGTGCACCAGATGCTCAAGGCGATCAAAACCAAACAATTCACGCTGATGATTTTGTGCTTCAACAACCCCATCGGTGTAGAATACCAGCGTATCGCCAGGCGCCAGATCGAGTTCTAGTTGATTGTAACGTGCATCACGTTGTATTCCTAACGGTAAAGCGCCAGCAGTTTCCAGAAATGTTGTGCGGCCATCGGCGTGTCGTAACAGTGGCGACAACTGACCGGCGTTGGCCAGGATCAATCGTTGCTCAATCGGATCAATCAGTGCATACCCAAGTGCAACAAAGGTATTCCGTGGCACATCATCGACTAGCCAGCGATTCGTCTCGGTCAGTACCAGTCGGGGAAATTCGTGATTACGAGCTTCCGAACGAACAGTCGAACGGGCTACTGCCATTAGCATTGCCGCTGGCAGCGATTTGCCACTCACATCACCGATAATGACTCCTAGTCGGGAACCGAGCGCAATCACATCGTAGAAATCACCCCCCGTCTCACGAGCTGGCAAACACCGTGCAGCCACCTGCAAGCCTGCACACACTGGTAACTCGTGCGGAAAGAGGTTTAGCTGGATCTGGCGTGCAATCGCCATCTCCTGTTCGACGCGTGTCACCGATTCCTGGTAAAGTTGTGCATTTTCGATAGCCAGTGCCGCGTGGTTGGCGAAGGCCAGGGCAACCTCCAGATCACGTTCACTGAAGGCATGCCGCCGATACGCATCGATGTTCAACACTCCAAGCACTCGTCCTTTGGCAATCAGTGGTACTCCCAGCCAGGTCAGGATACGTTCCCCCATATCACCGGGCGGCCAGATCGTTTGCCCAGGCGGAGCGACCAGTAAGATCGGTCGTCGTTCACGTACAACCTGACCGGCGCCACTCGTAGCAACCGGCAGGGTGCGCCCTAAAGGAATTTCGTCTGGTGACCAACCGCTTGCCGCTGCGATGCGCAAGATCGGTCCATCTAGCAACATAATCGTTGATGTATCGTAGTTTATGACCTTGCGCAGTTCGGCTAACACGAGCTGGAGCACTTCGTTGGGGTCAAAACTTGAACTTAACACACGGGCGACCTCACGCAGTGTCTCAGCAGTACGCCGTTGCTCTTGTTCAGCGGCAAAGAGCAGCGCGTTTTCGTAAGCCGTCGCGACTGAGGTCGTCACTGTCATCATTAACTCTAATTCATCTTCATCATAGGAGCGCGGCTCACCAAAACTATCAAATGAGATCGATCCAAACACCCGATCACGGCTGATCAATGGCACGACTACCAGTGAACGCAATCCCATTTCACGCCAGCGGTCACGTGATGACAATGCTCGTGGATCGTTTTCAATATCCAGAATAACCTGTGGTCGGCGTGTCGTGCGGAGAACATCGACCAATGGATTATGCTGAAGGTCGATGACCGTACCGACCATGCCGGTAGATGGATATTCTGCGGCAACGAAACCGGTTTTGTCGTCACGAAACAACACCAGACCGGTGTGATCAGCCCAGAAGAGTTGAACTAACTCGCGGGTGGCGATGTCAAGGATTTCTTGTTGATCAAGGTGAGCAGCCAGCAAACCGGCAATCCGATTTACAAGCGCCATACGGGCTGCCTGGCGCTCAGCAGCAAGTGCATGTGCTTGCGCTGCTTGAAAGAGATGGGCATTCTCGCGTGCCTGCTGCTCACGTTCGGTGAGTAATTGTACCTTCTGTACGGCCAGACTGATCAAACTGGCAATTTGCGCCAGCACATCGATGGTATTGTCGTCATAACAGTATGGGCGTTCATCTTGTAGTACCAGTACCCCAATTGCCACTTCGTGCTGCGCAAGGATTGGTACACCGATCCATGAACGCATCAGGTGTGCTGCCCCTATCGAATACGGTTGGATACCCATGGCCTTCACCTGCTGCGCATCGGTCAGGAGATCATCAAAGCGTAGTGGCTGGCGATGGGTGAGTAACCATTCGGAAAACGAGGCTGATGGTACATGCCGCCCAATCAGGTTGTGGTCTAATTGATGATTGTGTTCAACAAAGATAGCATATTCAATCTGGCGTGAATCCGGATCGCATAGCATCAGATAGAAGACAGAAGCTGCCGTCAGATCAATTACAATCCGCTGTGTCTCATGCAAAATGCGATTCAGATCATACGATGCTGCCACCAGCGTGCCGATCTGATTGATCGCCTGTAGTTCAGCGATTTGTCGAGTTCGTTGCGCATGCAATGTCACATTCTTCACGTGCAGGGTAAGTTGGGCGGCAATATTGCCGAGAAACTCCATATCACGCGGAGTAAAGGCATACGAACGGTAGCTTTGCACCGACACGACCCCAATCGGTCGTCCATCGCGATCAAGCAGCGGCCACCCCATCCAAGAGCGTGCGATCCGTTCAGCACCGATAACAACAATCTCTACATCGGGAAAGGCTCGAATCTCGTCGGGCAAGTCGCAGAGAAACAACGGTTCACACTCACGCAGAATGTGGGCGGTGAGGGAGTTTGCTGGTGGCGGTTGGTTAATCCAAAAATCGTAGATTTGTCCATCGTCAAGGGTGATACCATCCGTAATCAAATGTCGTTCTGGATCGTAAATCACCATTGAAAAGGCGTCCAAATCAATACAGTTTTGTAAACCGAAGGCTGCTCGTTGCAGTAACTCACGAGTCGTTTGCGCCGTTGAGGCGGCCAGACTAATCTCACGCAAGGCCCGCAGTTCAGCAATCTGGCGCTCGCGTTCCGCTGTGAGGCGACTATGTTCGATCAGAATAGCAATCTGGTTGGCAACCGACTGGGCCAGTGCCAGCTCGTGCGGCGCTGGCTCGCGTGGCGTAAAACCGAACAGACTTAACGTACCCAGTACCCGCCGCCCAACAAAGAGCGGTAAATTGATAGTTGACTCAAACGGTGGGAAGAGATGGAGGGGAAACGTTGCCGGATCGTAGTGTGACTGCCAATCGCGGTGAATCACCCGTGGTTGCAGCAGGGTAACTACCTCGCGCAGTGGACTGATCTCAAGTGGAATCTGGCGGGTCTGTTCAATGTATTCCTGGCTGAACCCACGACAGGCGTGTAGCACGAGCAGCGTACCGGTTTCATCGAGCAAACGCACATTACCGGCATCAAAATGGAGTGTCGTGACGGCAATTTCCAATGCCTGATCGAGCACATTATCAAATGAACGGGTATCAACCAGCGTCGCAGCCAGTGTACTTAATGCAGCTAACTCTTCGCGGCGTGCTGTCAACTGTTCAGTCAACTCGCGACTCAGTCGATCTTGCTCTTCTACCAGCACCACATTTTCGAGTGCCAATGCAATCACGTTGGCTATTTGCTGAAGGAGTTCAAGGGTTTCGTGATTGTACAGGCCGGGTTGGTAGCTTTGCAGAGAGATGACTCCAACCACCGATTCGCTGATCATCAGTGGCACACCGATCCACGAACGTGAGCGTTTAGCAGTGTTACCAAACGGTACTGGCGGCAAACTGGCGTCGCATTCGGTCAACAGATCGCGGAAGAGCAGTGGCTCACGGCGACGGACGATCAATCCGGTCAGATAGCCGTATTCACGATTTTCGAGAAACTCAATCTGACCTTCATCGTAGAGTAGAGCGGCTTTGAACAGTTCTGGTCGCTCATCACAAAAAGCAAGATAACAGGAATCAAAATCGAAGATGTGGTGCAATTCACGCACAACTGTCTCAAACAATGTGCGTAGCGGTGGTCGATGACGTGCTACCAATCCAATCGCGTACAATGATGCCAGAATGCGCTGATCGCGCTCTTGTTGTCGACGCAACGCATCGCGCTGTCGCTGGAGATCGCCGATCAATTGACGCCGACGAGCTGTACGGGTCATTCCTTCATTCCTGTCGCTTCGTGCATTGCAAACGGCAGTGTACAAACCGTTGCCGGACGATCAAACACGGTTACCGTCGTGCCACTTTCAGCGTATGCCCGTCGAAGATACGCCAGCCCAATCCAACCGAAGCGTGGCGAACAGACAGCACTGGTCAGATCACCAACCTCTTTGCCATCAGCCATGACCTTTGCCGGTAATGATTCGGGTGCCGCCGATAGGCGTAAACCGCGCAACAGTTTGGCAATTCGACCACGGCTCTCCATACGGGCAATGATCTCTTGACCAACGTAACAGCCTTTGTGAAAACTGACTGCTCGCCACAAATCGGCTTCGAGCGGAATGTAATCCAGTGTGATTTCGTGCTTGAAACGCGGATAGCCGTGTTCAACCCGAACTATTTCGGCGGTGTTCTTATCAAGCTCGACCGCGCCGGCGTTGGTCAGGGCTGTCATAAAGGCCATGACCTGCGTAGGGTGTGGGTAGAGGGTATAGCCGTCGCCTCCCATTGGCTCACACCGGGCAACGAAGATTTGATGTTCAGCCCACTGAGCTGACGTAATACCATAGCGGGGTATATCGGTGGGCAACCCGATTGTCCGGAGTACCTGACTCGCCTGCGGCCCATACACACCGATCTGCCCCAATTCGAGGCTAGCATCAGCGACCGTTACCTGATCGTTGAAAAAGATATTCTTTCGCAAATGGCGTAAAATGGCTGCTCCATGCCCAGAACCCGTTTCAAGCAATAAGGCATCAGGCAGTACATATACTCGCAGCAGATCGATCATTCGCCCGATGGGGGTCGTCAAGACCGTGAGGGTACCCTGTCCGGGTTGTAACGGCTCAACAGCGTTGGTCGAGAGACGATGGAGCAACGCAGCCCGATCACGACCACGCATCCAGAGCCGTCCACGATCTGATTCGTCGAGGATTGCGGCAGTGCTGTAGATAGCGTTATAGCTTGCCGATGTAACATCTTCCATACGTTTTGATGTCATGAGTACGTGCCTGTCATATATTTTATTGTATCACGGCACTTGCAAGACTGGCCGACGGAGCTTGAGTTGAAGTTGCATGCCGTAACGAGGACGTAACGTAATGCCTGTCTGCAAGGCAATCGGATGATCGGGTACCGGTAGCACATGCCACCGCTGTGCCAGAGTAGCCAGTACTAACACCCCCTCCATCCAGGCAAACGGTTCGCCGATGCAATTACGCGGCCCGCCACCAAAGGGAAAAAAAGCAAATTTTGGTCGTGTAGCTTGTGCGGCTGGTGTATGACGAAGTGGCTCACAACGGTATGGATCGGGAAAGAAACGACTATCGTGATGCATCAGCCAGGGACTCATCAGAACAATCGTATCTGGTTTGATCGGTACATCACCAATCGTCACCGGCGCGATTGCTCGTCGGCCAATGATCCAGGCCGGTGGATAAAGACGTAAGGCTTCGGCAAAGAGCCAGTGGGTATAGGACAACGATGGCAGATCGGCTACCGTTGGTGCACGTTCACCAAGTACGGTATCAAGTTCGCTATGTAACGTTGCCGCAATTGTTGGATGCGTAGCCAACAAATAAAGCGCCCACGTCAACGCATTTGCGGTGGTCTCATGACCGGCCAGGAAGAGTGTCATCAACTCGTCGCGCAATTGAGTGTCAGTCATGCGATACCCATCTCCCTCGTCATCGACTGCTGCTAACAACAGTGAAAGCAGATCGTCACGATTACCGGGATTGGCACGACGGGCAGCGATGATCCGGTAGATAATCGTATCGAGGCGCATTTTCGCCTGCTGAAATCGCCGCACCGGTGGTAGTGGTAAAGCCATCAACCAGTCGGCGAACGGTAACACCGCCAGATCAAACATAGCCACCAGATCATGCATTGCGGTGAATACTTGATCGGCATCAGCCTCGGTATCGGCGGAAAAGAGTGTTACCCCGACAATCCGCAGCGTGATTGCCATCAACTCACGACTCATATCCAGCACGGCGCCATCTTGCCAGTGGCTACTCCGTTCCTCAGCCGCAGCCACCATGGCTGGGCCATAGGACGCGAGTCGTTGACGGTGAAAAGCTGGCTGAATCAGCCGTCGTTGACGAAGGTGCGTTTCACCTTCGCTGGTGAGCAATCCTTCGCCGAGCAATCGCTTGGCCCGTTCGAGCACGCGCCCCTTCACAAAAGCCCGATTTTTAGTGACCAGCACCTCGCGAATGCAGTCAGGATGATTCACCAGTACCATGCGTTGTGGTCCGGCCCAAAATTCCACCACATCACCGCGCATTGCCAGATCGGTCAGTAACGTTAGGGGATCACGACGCAACCGCTGAAGATTCCGGATCGATACAGGAGAAGGAACATGGATTAGCATCCTACACCACCTTGATTCATAATTACCCAGCGTATGCTCAAGAGAATACTCCTGTTTTCTGCCGATGGCACGCTGGTCCGCATCCCGATGTGAGAGGGTTGCAATACCTGGCATTTCCTCAGCTTGTCACCAGAGATTATCTTCGCTGCTGGGGAAACGTAATGGGTATACCGTCCTTAATCTTCCGTACCGCCAGGAGTGTTGTTCAGGATGATCAGCGTTGACGATACACAACGCCGTTCCGGTAATCAATGTCAAATCGTGATAGATACTATGCAGGAACGATATTGATACGGTAGCCGCAAATTGTAGGAAGCCCCTTCATCGGCGCCTCGACTGGCAAAATCGCTCTTTCCGCATCACAATGCGTCTGATAGCAAGTCTTCCCCGATGTCGGGAAAAAAGGACAACAGTGCATTGACCCGCATCCGTTTCAAACATTCAGCGTATCACGGGCACGTATCAACATCATACCACGCTTGTCAGATGTTCATTCCATGTCGCAAAGCGTTAACCGTCCGTGAAATTTAGAACAACATCATGGTATACTACAGCTATCGGTGAACCTTCAACTAAATGATCGCACAACAATGATGATTCGTTGATGACGGGGGAGTCCATGAGTGTAACAGGGCGACTGGCAGGAAAGATTGCGCTCATTACCGGCGGTGCTGGCAACATTGGTAGCGAACTGACAAAACGTTTTCTAGCTGAAGGAGCAACAGTTATCATTAGTGGGCGTAATGGCGCCAAACTCACTGCCCTGGCCGAACAGATGCGGTCAGAGGCTGGAGTTCCAGCGAAGCGGATCGACCTCGAAGTGATGGATGGGAGCAATCCGGCAGATGTGCGTGCTGGTATTGAGGCGATCGTGGCCCGTCATGGCAAGATTGATATTTTAGTGAACAATGCTGGCAGCGCAGGCGCCCAACGACGGTTGGCTGATATTCCGCTTACCGATGCCGAACTCGGTCCTGGCGCCGAGGAAACGTTGACTACGAGCGTTGCCAATTTACTTGGTATGCCGTGGCATTTGATGCGGATCGCGGCACCACATATACCGCCAGGCGGCGCTATCATCAATGTTTCAACTATCTTTTCGTATGCTGAATACTATGGACGTATCCCGTATGTCACCCCGAAAGCTGCTCTCAATGCGCTCTCGCAGATCGCAGCCCGCGAACTGGGTGCACGTGGTATTCGCGTGAATACCATCTTTCCCGGCCCGATTGAGAGCGAACGAATTCACACGGTCTTCCAGCGCATGGATCAGTTGAAAGGTCGTGCGGAAGGTGATACGGCGCAGCAATTTTTAGCAACGATGCGATTATGGCGGACCAACGACCAGGGGAATCTCGAGCGCCGCTTCCCAACGGTTGGTGATGTGGCCGATGCGGCGGTCTTTCTGGCCAGTGATGAGGCAGCAGCCCTTGCTGGGGAAACCATTGCTGTTACCCATGGCATGGAACTTCCGCTGCGCAGCGAAACCAGCTTACTGGCGCGCACCGACCTGCGCACGATCGATGCGAGTGGTCGGACGACGCTGATCTGTGCCGGTGATCAGATCGAAGAGGTGATGGCGCTGGCCGGTATGTTACGCACGTGTGGCAGTGAAGTCATTATCGGCTTCCGTTCGGCCACTGCTCTGGCTCAGTTCGAGCAAGCAGTGAGTGAAAGTCGTCATTTAGCGGGTGCAACCTTTACCCCACCAATTGCGTTACCACTCGATCCCCGTGATCCAACCACAATCGATGCGATCTTCGACTGGGCGGGAGAGAATACCGGTGGCATTCACGCAGCAATTATTCTCCCTGCTTCTAGCCGTGAACCGGCTAACCAGGTGATTGAGGTTGATGATGCCCACGTCATGCAATTTCTGGCCGATGAGATTGTTGGTACGATTGTGATTGCCAGTCGCTTGGCCCGTTATTGGCAATCTCAGCGTCTGACGCCGGGCGCCCGTGCCCGTAGTCCACAGGTTATCTTCCTCTCGAATGGAGCGAATGCCGCAGGGAACGTGTACAGTCGCATTCAAAGTGCGGCTATCGAGCAGTTGATTCGGGTATGGCGTCACGAGGCCGAACTCGATTATGCCCGTGTGACTGCCAATGGTGAGCGGGTGTTACCGGCGGTATGGACAAATCAGATTGTGCGCTTCGATAATCGCAGCCCTGAAGGGTTAGAATTTGCCTGTGCGTGGACGGCTCAGTTACTACACAGCCAACGCCGGATCAGCGAAATTACGCTCAATATTCCTGCTAACGTTAGCGCTACTACCGGTGCGCGTAGTGCGTCAGTGGGTTGGGCCGAAAGTCTGATCGGCTTACACCTGGGCAAGGTTGCGCTCATCACCGGTGGTAGTGCCGGCATCGGCGGCCAGATCGGTCGGCTACTGGCGCTCAGCGGTGCACGAGTGATGCTGGCAGCCCGCGACCGTCATAAACTAGAGCAGATGCAGGCGATGATTCGGGCCGAACTGGCTGAAGTGGGTTACACTGATGTCGAAGATCGGGTACACATCGCACCTGGTTGCGATGTCAGTAGTGAAGAACAGCTTGTTGATCTTGTCGAACGTACCCTGGCTACGTTTGGCACCGTGGACTATCTCATTAACAACGCTGGCATCGCTGGTGTCGAAGAAATGGTTATAGACATGCCGGTAGAGGGCTGGCGGAACACACTGTACGCTAACCTGATCAGCAACTACTCGCTAATGCGTAAACTGGCGCCCTTGATGAAGAAACAAGGTAGTGGCTATATCTTGAACGTTTCCTCCTACTTTGGCGGTGAAAAAGAGGCTGCCATTCCCTATCCCAATCGGGCTGACTATGCCGTTTCAAAGGCCGGTCAGCGGGCAATGGCCGAGGTCTTTGCCCGCTTTCTGGGGCCAGAAGTGCAGATCAACGCGATTGCGCCGGGGCCGGTTGAAGGCGATCGTTTGCGTGGCACGGGTGAACGTCCTGGTCTGTTTGCCCGTCGCGCACGGCTCATTTTAGAAAATAAGCGGCTTAATGAACTGCACGCGGCACTAATAACCACTGCCCGTACCGATGCACGTCCGATGCGCGAGCTGGTTGAACTGCTGTTACCGAACGATGTGGTCGCGCTAGAGCAGAATCCCGCGACGCCGCAAGCCTTACGTGAACTGGCCAAACGTATTCGTAGCGAAGGTGATCCAGCAGCTTCTTCGAGTAGCGCACTGCTTAACCGCTCGATTGCGGCGAAGCTCCTCGCCCGCTTGATAAACGGTGGCTACGAGCTACCTGCCGATATGTTTGCGCATCTGCCTCTTCCGCCCGATCCATTCTTCACCCGTGCTCAGATCGACCGTGAGGCGCGCAAGGTGCGCGATGGTATCATGGGAATGCTCTATCTACAACGGATGCCAACCGAGTTTGATGTGGCGATGGCTACGGTTTACTATCTCGCCGACCGCAATGTCAGCGGCGAGACCTTCCACCCCTCGGGAGGGTTGCGCTACGAACGCACTCCTACCGGCGGTGAGCTGTTTGGCATGCCTGCTCCGGAACGGCTGGCCGAGTTGGTCGGTACAACCGTGTACCTCATTGGCGAACATCTTACCGAGCATCTGAATCTCCTTGCACGGGCTTATCTCGAACGCTACGGTGCGCGCCAAGTCGTGATGATCGTAGAGACAGAAGCCGGTGCAGAGACTATGCGTCGCTTGCTCCACGATCATGTTGAGGCCGGTCGGCTTATGACGATTGTTGCCAGCGATCAGATTGAAGCAGCGATTGATCGGGCAATTGCGCACTATGGTCGCCCTGGGCCGGTAGTCTGTACGCCTTTCCGTCCTCTGCCCACTGCACCACTGGTTGGCCGTAAAGATAGCGACTGGAGTACAGTGCTAAGTGAGGCCGAATTTGCTGACTTGTGTGAACACCAACTGACTCACCACTTCCGGGTGGCGCGCAAAATTGCCTTGTGCGACGGTGCTAGCCTGGCGCTGGTCACACCAGAAACGACTGCTACGTCGAGTACCGAACAATTTGCGTTGGCGAACTTTGTCAAAACAACTTTACATGCCTTCACCGCGACCGTCGGCGTCGAAAGTGAACGTACTGCGCAGCGTATTCTGATCAATCAGGTAGACCTGACCCGTCGCGCACGTGCTGAAGAGCCACGCGATCCGCATGAACGCCAACAAGAACTCGAACGCTTCATCGAAGCGGTACTGTTGGTGACCGCGCCACTTCCACCCGAATCAGATACGCGCTACGCTGGCCGAATCCATCGTGGGAGAGCGATTACTGTGTGAGAAATGTGCAAATTGTTCTCATATGTGTCTGAAAAATTCCTTTCCAACACCTGCTAACTCGCCCCTGTCCTCTCTCACCAGGTGAGAGGACGGGGGAAATGGAGGTGGCTGACACTTCTCTCACCTAGGAGAGAGGACGGGAAAAATGGAGGAGATGCTGACACGCCTCACTTTCTCCCTGTCCTCCTTCCTCTCTCAGCAGATGAGAGAACGGAAAAATGGGGGGGTGGGTTAGTACCTACCCCTTCCTCTCACTCCTCTTTCCTATTTCTTATCTCTTCACCTCGCCACTGTTGACTAGGAAAAAACTCTGAAGGCCTGCCGTGAGGGGGGCCAACGTTCTTTCTCTCCAGTCCCCACGTTCCCCCTTCCTCTCCCCGTGTGGGAGAGGAAGGGGGCCAGGGGGAAGGTGAGGGGAGCCAGGCGTGCTCGGCAGTACAGGCGCTGACATCGTTGCAACTCTGTTCCAGTGTGTCGCGGAGACGCATACGTTGCCAGCCAACGTTCCCCTGACGATTATGGAGATGCCATAATCGAGCCTCATCAAAAGTCTAAGTTTTTTGATCATGCTCTAAGTAAGACATCAAGCCCCCCTAGACAAATGCCAGCTCTTTCTGTAAACTAAGATACAGGAGGTTCTATGCACGTCTCACGCGAGCCAATCCTGGTCATTGCTGCACATGCCGACGATATTGAGTTTGCTGCTGCCGGAACGATTGCCGGCTGGGCAGCGGAAGGCTATCCCATCACGTACTGCATCATCACTGATGGGTCGGCTGGCTCGAACGAACCAGGGACACTTGCGGCAGACTTGATCAAGCGTCGCCAGGACGAACAACGTGCAGCAGCGCACGTCCTTGGGGTGCAGGATGTGCGCTTCCTTGGTTACCGTGATGGTATCCTCCAGCCAACACTCGAGCTACGACGCGAACTAACCCGACTTATTCGCGCTGTCCGCCCCTTCCGTGTCCTTTGTCAGGACCCAACGCTTGTCTTTGCCGGTAGCACTTACATCAACCATCCCGATCACCGTGCCGCCGGTGAAGCTGCGATCTACGCTGTTTTCCCGAGCGCTGAAACGCGCCCGATCTTCCCGGAATTGCTGGCCGAAGGGTATGAACCGCACAAAGTGCGCGAACTCTATCTGATGTTCCCGGCTGCCCCTGATCTCTACCTCGACATCAGCGATCGGATCGAGCAGAAAATTGAAAGTCTGCTCTGCCATCGTTCACAACTCGGCCCCGATGTTGCCGATTGGGTGCGCAAGTGGGATGCCGAGAACGGCGCACAGATTGGCGTTGCTTACGCCGAAGTATTCCGGGTTATTCGCCTCGTCGATAATTAACCTCGCGACACCAGACCTTTCCTTCACGAACAGCAAATAGCTGTTCGCGGAGGGTTTGGTGTACGCGCCGGTTTGTATTTTATTGCTGCCGAAATATCGGCTAGAAAGGAATAACATTGGCAGATTGATTGGCATGAGGTGCGTGCGTGTCAGGGCCGCCCGCATCTCGGTCACACCGGTTGCATAGACCGGCGTGTAGCCCTGTTCGTCGTGTCCGCGCCAGCGTCGGGGTATGTGCCCACGATGTGGTCTCCTTTCATGAACCTGCTGCGGTGTTGCAGCCGCGCATACTGCGCGTCAGAGATCACGGTTGCGGACGTAGCCAGGAGTTTATATGAGTACCATCACAAACAATCAACATCAGGCCCTCAGTGATAACGTTTGGCTGCACTTTTTCCAAATGGGCCACTTTTCCAGTACCAACGCGCGGCCCACGATACTGGTGCGAGGTGAAGGGTCGCGCGTATGGGATCAAGACGGTAATGAGTATATCGACGGTCTCTCTGGTTTATTCACAGTAAATGTCGGTTATGGTCGTCGCGAGATCATCGAGGCGATCAGTGCGCAATTGAGCGACATTGCTTACGTCAGTCCCTTTAGCTTCCCCAGTCTTCCCCTGATCGATCTGTCTGCCCGCCTGGCAGCAATCAGTCCAACCGGCCCCCGGTCACGAGTATTCCTGACAACCGGTGGCTCCGATGCCGTCGAGACGGCGCTGAAAATAGCGAAGGTGTACCAGCGTCGCCGTGGCTTCGCCGACCGGACGAAGATTATTGCCCGCCGTGTCAGTTATCACGGTACCTCGATGGGTGCCCTCTCGGTCAATGGTGTGACCTCGATCCGCAACGGCTTTGGTCCGCTCGTGCCCGGTGCACGCCATGTCCCGCTACCGTATCGCTTCCGCTGCGACTATTGTGCGGAACATAGTGCTTGCCGGGGTGTTTGCGTTGATGAGGTGGAACGCCTGATCGAGTTTGAAGGTCCTGAAACAATTGCCGCTATTATTATGGAACCGGTCCAAAACAGTGGTGGTGCAATTGTTTCACCTCCGGGTTACCTGCAACGTATTCGCCAGATCTGCGATCACTACGGTATCGTGATGATCATGGACGAGGTGATCTGCGGCTTTGGCCGGGTTGGTGACTGGTTTGGTTCGACTGCGATGGGGGTAAGCCCTGACATCATCACCTGCGCAAAAGGTATTACCAGTGGTTATGCGCCACTCGGAGCAGCTATTGTACGCGATACGATTGCCGATGTTTTCGTTTCTGAGAATGATGCCGATAAGTTCATGCATGGCATCACCTTTGGCGGACACGTTGCTAGTTGTGCAGCGGCGTTAGCCAATCTGGCGATTATCGAGCGAGAACATCTGCTTGAGCGTGCACGTGAGATGGGGGCTTACTTGATGCGCGAGTTGATCGCTGCCGTTGGTGATCATCCTAATGTCGGTGAGGTGCGTGGGATGGGGATGTTTATGGCGGTTGAGCTAGTTCGTGACCGCACGACACGAGAGTCTCTGGACGAAGAACGCCTGATGGTCTGGCTGAGTGATCAGTTGAAGCAGCGCGGCCTGATCTGTCGAGCTGATGATCGGCTTGAACCGGTGATCCAACTGGCGCCGCCGTTGATCCTTACCAGAGATGAGGCTGATCATTGTGTCAGGATCGTAGCGGAAGCCATCCATGCCCTTGGCCGACGAGTAGGTAGCACGCCAACGGTGATCGCGCTCGGCGCTGCTCCCCTTCCTCTGGAAAAGACGACTGCGGCGGCGGCTGATTAACTACCGGGAAAGCTACTAAACGGTTGGACTGTAGTATCCCCTTCCTTTCGTGAAATGGGGAAGGAAGGGGAGGATTAAATCCGTCAGCGATCAGCGTGTCCAGAGCACACCATCTCTTGTGCGTATTCGCCACGTGGATGTAGTTTCTAATGCCAATCCTGTCCACGAGCATCGTGTATTCTGGTGTGAGGGTATCTGAACCGCATCTGTGTGGCCGAAGGTAGGTTCTGCCGCTTCCCCCACCTCCCCGCGAGCGGGGGGCTGGAGGTCTAAGGATGATGGAGCGCTGATGTGCTTCCCGATGGGGGCTTGTCTCCACCATACCTGCGGGCCAGAGGCCCGCGCACCCAGGTGCGTGCAGGGTGGTATCGCGAACCTGCTCATCGGCGCAGTGGTCTTAGGCGGGCCAGAGGCCCGCCCAGGTGCGTGCAGGGTGGTATCGCGAACCTGCTCATTGGCGCAGTGGTCTTAGGCGGGCCAGAGGCCCGCGCACTCAGGTGCGTGCGTGGATCAGGAGTTATCGGCAACGGGGACAGGATCGTCGTCGGTATTCCGCTGCTGGTACATCGATGACTCGCAGCAGAGAATGCTGAACCCCCTCTGAGCCAAGGTCCTGCCTCATACCGAAGCTGCTTCACTGCGGTATTCATGCCAGAGACGTCGTAATTCGGTAGCCGGATCACGCCAGTAGCGTTCGGGATCAATCGGTAACGCAGGTAACGTCTTTGTCGTCGGCAATCGGTTGATCACTTCGCGCAAGGCATCCCATGCGGCCTTCGGGCGTCCGTTTGCCGTCCATAACCCCCAGGTGCGTGCTATCCAACTGCTGTCGAAGGGGGGGACGTTCCAATGATCTTCAGGTGGATCAACCATGCCAGCCAGCCAGACAGTGGCTGCGCCGGCGCGGGCCAGATTGACGAGCGACTCTTGCAAGGCGGTTGCAGCCGCTTCTTCGTGCGCAAGAAAGGTCTGAGTCGGTTGCGCAAAGATCTGATCGGCCTGCCAGCCGATCAGGTTGCTGACCGGAGCCGTCGGCCACCCCAGGTCGGCAACAACTACCTGAGCCGCAGCCGTGTCGTTGATTTCTTCGGCCAGTAGACCGGCGACAATCGCATGGAGGAAACAGGCAGCCTCACCACGGGCTGGTGATCCACCGCCGAGAGGCGGCCATGGTCCCACACTGACAACTACCGCGCCACCGGCCATCGCGATATCGTAAGGGCGCAGGCTGGCGCGATTGCTTAGGGTGGTGGCATCGACATACCCGAAGAGCTGGTTGGCACCATATGCGCGGGCTTGTTCAGCCAGATCGGCCCACCAGGCTGCCATATCGCGATGATCGGTTGGTGCACGCACGCGCTCGAAACCGGCGGCCAGCAGCCAACCGGTGATCGCAGGATGATCGGCAAAGTTGCCGACGACCTCCCGTAACAGGTATCGTTGTGCTGACCGCATGTCAGGGTCGGCATAGAGATCACGTACCGGTTCGTGACGGTAAAAGGAATTGTCGAGAATGGTCAACGGTGGTACGGTCAGCAAGGCCTGCACCGACTGAGTAGTCAAGGCCTGGGGTGGAATCCCGAGTGCCCAATCAGGCAAATGCAGGGTCGGCCCCAGCGTTGCACTCATAAGAGAGACAACCACCTGTAGATGATTAGATTGGGCCAGATCAAGCCCTCGCTGAAAGCCATTAAGGGTAGCAACCGAGATTCGCTGAGGCCCTGGCTGTACTTCAGCCCAGCGCAGTTCAAACCGTACCTGTTTGATACCAACATTGCGAGCACGCTGTAAAAACTCGCGTAAAGCACCATGGTCGAAGATCGACCAGCTTGCCGCCAGCGCTTGCGGACGCGCCGGCATCGGTGGCCAGATGGTTATTCCGATGTTCATAAGCGTTTGTACATGTCTTGTTCCATCTAACCCAGCATTGCAGACATGGCGCTTATAAGATTAGGCCGCGCCACAGGGTAAATCATCTGCTATGATGGAACCGGCATCGTCTTTGGCTGCCAATGGATCGACAGCAGGTACATATTCCATTATAGTATAACGCTTACTACAGAATGGCGATAGGAGTATAGGATTAGAATGTCTCAGCGCATTGAAATCGTCGTACCTGCCGGACTCGAAGCGTTGGCCCGTACCGAAATGCAACGGATTACCGGATTACGGCTCGATCCAGTTCACAAAGATGGGGTGATCGGCGCCACGATGTACGGTGCGTTGCAGGCACTCTTTCAGCTACGGTGCGTCACATCAATTTATGCAGTACGTCGCTTTGCCATCCCGCGCCCACGCGCACTACTCGGTGACGAGCACTTGCGAGCTGTCTTAGCCACTATCGAGATGGTGCGTCGGCTGCATCCTGCCGGGACCTTTCAGACTCTGTTTCTCAGCGCAGCCGGTGCTGAGAGCAGCGTGTTACAGCGTTTCAAGCATGAACTCTGTACCCGGCTCGGTCTTATGCCTGGTGGAGAAGATGGAGATTTGCTGATCCGGTTACGGCCAGCGCCTGATCGCGATGGATGGGAAGTATTAGTTCGCCTTACACCAAGACCATTGGCGACCCGCTTGTGGCGAGTGTGTAATCGTGAAGGTGCACTCAGTGGCCCGGTTGCCTATGCTATGGCAGTATTAAGTAAGCCACGCGATAACGATAGGGTTCTCAATGTCGGATGTGGTTCGGGATCGCTGATAATCGAGCGGTTATTTGCTGGACCGGCAGCGCGAGTTGTTGGTTGCGATACCGATTCAGAAGCGCTGGCCTGCGCGCAGCAGAACCTGGCCGCCGCCGGTTTCAGCAATCGGGTCGAGCTATATGATTGGGATGCTTGCTCTCTGCCGTTACCTTCAGCGAGCATCGATGTTGTGCTGGCCGATCTTCCCTTTGGTCATCTGGTTGGTTCACATGCAACCAATCTGACGCTCTACCCGGCACTACTGGCCGAAGCAGCTCGCGTGACCCGTCCTGGTGGGCGGGCGGTGCTGATCAGTCACGAAGTACGATTGATGGAACGTTCGTTAGCTGAACTCCCCGTATGGTGCGTCGAACAGCAACTGCGCGTTAATCTCCGTGGGCTTTACCCGCGCATCTTTGTGTTACGACGCAGCTCATCGTAAACTGGTCTCTACCCTTCGCTACTGCCTCCCATCTCGATCTGGGCAGCACGAACTGCCTCTAGCCGTTGGCGGAACGCATTTGCCTGCACAGTGAGCGTATCAATCTCGCGCCGTTCGAGCGCCATAATGCGTAAGAGGTGCGCTTTCTGTTCTAACTCGATCCGATCAGTGGTACGCGACAGACGTTGCTCGAGTTCGCGCAACCAGCTATCTACGCGCTCAAGCCAGGAGGTGAGTTGCCGCAGGTATTGCTCGTCGGTCTCTTGTAAGGCGCTCATGCGTTCGTCGGCCATCTGGCGCAACTCTTCGAGTCGTTCTTGATTCATTAGGAAACGCTCAGTTGAAATTCGTTCAATGCGCTTAATCTCGGCGGTAATATCAGGAAGTTTGGCGGCTAACTCTTTTATTTGCGCCGGTAACATTTCAGCAAACAGATCAATCTGCTGTCGAATCTCTTCCAGACGATCAAGGCGGGTGCGTAGCTCGTCAATTGGTGGGCGCAGGTCTGTAAGTAATTGCTGTGATTCGACGGCCAGGCGGCGCAAATGTTGTTTTTCAATCTGCAAGTCTTCGCTAACGCGCCGTACTTCTTGCATAACCGCAGCGTCAGCTTCGCGCAATCGTTCGAGTTGGAGGGCTAATTGTCGCTGCCGCTCATCAAGCTCTTTGATCTGTGACGCGAGTGCAGCAACTTGCCGTTCCACTTGCTCGATACGGTTGATCCAGCCCGCCAGGAAATCGCGGTCTTGTTTGCGCGCTTCGGCAATCTGTTGTATCTGAGCTTGCATATCACGGATTGGACGCAAGCCATCTTCGATTTTAACGAGGGCAGCGGCAACCTCGCGGCGTAGTGCGATGACATCACGGCGCACGATTTCATTGGCCTGCGCAATGTCGCCAGTGTGTCGATCAAAGAGGCTCTGTATTTGTGCAATCGCCCCTTCGTTTTTGCGTACCTGTTCCATCGCCCATTGATACTTGTTGGTCTGGTCTTTCAACAGGCGGCGAAGCTCGTCAATCTGGCCTTGCAGGTAGACGAGTTGCGATTGTTCCTGCGCTCTCAGCCGCTCTTCTTCGTAGCGTGCGGTCTGGTCTGGATTTGACATACTCTCTCCTGATTGGTATGGGTTTAGTATTTTTACACGGTCGTTGTCTGGGCAATGGCAATCGCTTCAGGTAATTTCACCGAGCCGACGTAAAGCGCTTTCCCAATAATGCCCCCTTCGACGCCAAGTTGTGCAAGGCGACGCACGTGTTCGAGGCTGGCGATGCCACCACTGGCGATAATTGCCGGGCCAGTGGGAGAGATCAGCTCGGCCAGGGCGGTAAAATTTGGTCCACTGAGTGCACCATCGCGGCTGATGTCAGTATAAATGATCCGGCGCGCACCAAGGCCAGCCATCTGTTCGGCCAGAGCGGTTGCCTTCACCGTTGACGTAACTGTCCAGCCATCGGTCGCAACCAGACCGTTGCGGGCATCAATCCCGATCACGATCTGCTCTCCGAAGCGATTGAGCAAACGAGCAACCAGTTCAATTTCAACGATGGCCGCCGTGCCGATGATGACTCGTTCAACCCCCAACGCGAGCGCCGCTTCTACATCTGCCTCACGACGCAGGCCGCCCCCAAGTTGCACCGGAATCTGCACAGCCTGAGTAATGGCGAGGATGACGTCTACGTTCTGGGGGCGACCGGTACGGGCGCCGTCAAGATCGACCAGATGTAACCGACCGGCACCTTGTGCTTCCCAATGACGGGCCACCGCAACCGGATCATCGGCATATATGGTCATCTGCGCAAAGTCGCCCTGATATAGTCTAACACAGCGACCATCTTTGATATCAATAGCAGGAATAATCTCCATCATTATGCTCCGATTGAATGTGAAACACCGCTCCAGCGCACAAAATTGGCCAGCAGGCGGAGGCCATAATCGCCGCTCTTTTCAGGATGAAATTGCACAGCCGCAAGGCGATTGCGAATGATAACGCTGGGGAAAGCGAGACCGTAATCGGTGCGCGCAGCAATTACCGATTCGTCGGCGACGGCACAGTAGTACGAATGCACAAAGTAGACATCAGCACCGTCGGGAACGCCATCGAAGAGAGGGTGGTTACGGAAAGGCGGTGTGATATGAATTTGATTCCAACCGATCTGGGGAATCTTGCCCGCGCTTTCGGGCAGACGGCGCACGGTGCCCTGAATGATGTTGAGGCAAGCATGGAGACCAAACTCTTCACTTTCACTGAGTAAGACTTGCATACCGACACAAATGCCTAGAAAGGGTGTTCCAGCAGCGATAATGGCCGGTAGCACCTCAGCAATGCCCAGGTGGCGCAGGCTCGCCATCGTATCGGCGGTCGCGCCAACACCAGGCAAGACAACGGCCTGCGCCGAGCGAATAACATTTGGATCATCGGTCACTACAAGCGGAGCACCGACACGTTGTAATGCGCGCACAACGTTTGGCAGGTTGCCGGCGCCGTAATTAATCACTGCAATCATGACACTCCTTGACACCCGGCATGCATTAACAACGGATGCTGATTTTGTAACGTCGTAATGATGTGATCAATGTTAGGTTCGGGGACATCTCCGCCACCAATGGGGTCATGGCCGGGTGCCTTGCCAAGCAGCAGCCGTAAGGTTGCAACAACGCTGGCAGCCAGGGCAGAGAGACTATATCCGCCTTCAAGAACAAATCCAATCCGACCCTGACACAACTCGTTGGCCCAGTCGAGCAGATGCTGTACGATCTGGGCAAAGCCTTCGACCGAAAGAGCCATCGGCCCGATGGGATCACTCCAGTGAGCATCAAACCCGGCTGATACCAGGATAATTTCCGGTTGGAACCGGCGGAGAGCTGGCCCAATGATCTGCCGGAAGACGCGATCATATCCACTATCGCCTGTGCCATAAGGGAGAGGTACATTGAGCGTCGTGCCAGCCGCTGTTCGCGGATCACCCATTTCGTAGATGGCACCAGTACCGGGGTAGAGAGGTGTGGCATGTGTTGAACAGAAGAGTACCCGTCCATCGCGGTAAAAGATGTCCTGGGTACCGTTGCCGTGATGCACATCAAAATCGACAATCGCGATGCGTCGGAGGTGGTAGCGATCGAGCAGAAACCTGGCGGCAATTGCAATATTGTTGAAGAGACAGAAACCCATCGAGCGAAAATCAGTTGCGTGATGTCCCGGTGGTCGCACCAAGGCGAAGGCATTGTGACAACGTCCTTCTACCAGGGCTTCAGCCATACAAATCGTTGCTCCCGCTGCCAGCAGAGCCACATCCCACGAGTCAGCCGTAACGTAGGTGTCGCTGTCAATCTGACCACCGCCATAACTGGCGAGTTGCCGGACACGATGCAGCATCTGCGCGTTGTGTACAGCCAGCAACTCAGTCTCTGTAGCCGGACGGATTGGCAACTGAACGAGATGGGGTAACAAACCGTCAGCCTCAATTGCCCGTCGAATAGCGTGTAGTCGTGCAGCCTGTTCGACGTGACCGTGCCATGTATGAAGATCAAATCGCTGATCAGTTAAAATAGCTGTGGTCATAACCTCTTCTGCGTCGTGATAACAAGCTGTGTGATCCGCTCACCGCCGTAATTTTTTCCATTGTACCACGAGGGCTATCACCATCGGTTCAACAAACGTATCACAAATGGTATAATCCACTCGCAAATCTGTGCGAATGGAGACAGTCTATGTCGCGTCCGCTGTTAGTTCTGGTTGACGGTCATGCCCTGGCGTATCGGGCATTTTTCGCGTTACGTGAGAGTGGCTTGCGTTCATCACGCGGTGAACCGACGTATGCCGTCTTCGGTTTTGCTCAGATTCTGTTGACGGCGCTGGCCGATTATCGGCCCGACTACGCTGCGGTTGCCTTTGACGTCGGTCGGACGTTTCGTGATGATCTGTATGCTGAATATAAGGCCGGGCGCGCCGAGACGCCAGAAGAGTTTTATCCACAGTTTGAGCGGATGAAACAACTGGTACAGACCCTGAACATTCCGATCTACACCGTTGAGGGGTATGAGGCTGACGATGTGATCGGAACGCTGGCCCGTCAGGCTGCTACCCAGGGGATCGATACGATGATTCTCACCAGTGATACTGACGTTCTACAACTGGTTGATGAGCATGTGCGGGTTGCGCTGGCAAATCCCTATCGGGGCAAGACAAGCGTCACCTTGTACGATGTTGAGCAGGTACGCAAGCGTTACGATGGACTCGAACCGGCGCAGTTGGCCGATCTGCGCGGCTTGAAGGGTGATTCCTCTGACAATATCCCCGGTGTGCGTGGGATTGGTGAAAAGGGGGCAATTGCCTTACTCAAGCAGTTTGGTTCGCTCGATCATTTGCTTGCGCATATCGATGAAGCCCCGAAGCGGTATCAGGCTCTGTTGCGTGAGCAGGGTGAGGATGCCCGTTTTTCGCGTCGACTGGCGACCATCGTGACCGATGTTCCGATTCAACTCGACCTGCATTCTTGTCGGTTGGGTACCTACGACCGGGCAGCAGTTATGGCACTCTTTCAGGAGCTAGAGTTTGGCGTTGCCTCCAACTTGATCAAGAAACTTCCACCGGTTGTTCAATCGCCAACACTGGCACCACTTCCCGCTGAACTTCCAGCCACGCCGCATGCTGATGGGCCAACGCAACTGGCACTCTTTGCCGGTGACAGTGATACTGCACCCAGTTTGCCAACCGCAGAGCCACCACCGGTGACGATTGTCCGTGATACAAGAGCACTATCAGAACTGGTGGCACGATTGCGTGCAGCGCCTGCCTTCGCGTTCGACACCGAATGTACCAGTCTGCAACCGGTTATGAGCGATCTGGTAGGTATCGCGATTGCCGTGGCCCCCGGTGATGTCTGGTATGTACCGGTTGCTCACCAAGACGGTGAACAGGTGTCACGCGACGAAGTCATCTCTGCCCTGGCACCGTTTTTTACCGATCCGCAAAAACCGAAATTTGCCCACAATGCTAAGTTTGATATGGAGGTGTTGGCCGGAGCCGGGATTCAGGTCGCGGGGCTAGCGTTCGATACCATGATCGCAGCCGCTATGTTGGGGAAACGGCAAGGCTTAAAAGACCTCGCCTGCCACGAGTTAAAATTGCCTGAGCCGCCGACAACTATCGAGGATGTCATCGGTCGGGGGAGCAAGCAGATCAGTTTTGCTGCGGTTCCTATCGAACAGGCTGCGCCGTATGCTGGCGCTGATGCGCTCTACACGCTACATTTGACCGAACGATTACGCAGCCAGTTAGAGACTGATGCGGCGCTGCGCGATCTCTACTACCGGGTTGAGCTACCTCTGATTGAGGTGCTGACCGAGATGGAATTGACCGGCATCTTGCTCGATCAGATGTATCTGCGCGAGTTGGGTGAACGTTTCGCCCGACGCATCAATGAAGTGGCCGAACGTATTTATCAGCAGGCCGGCAGTCCATTTAATATCAATTCGGGGCAGCAACTTAATGAAGTATTGTTTGAACGCATAGGCATTGATCCCCGTGCACATGGACTAAGCAAGCTCAAAAGTGGCGGCTACTCGATCACTGCCGAGGTGCTGGAAGAGCTGGCTCAACTCTATCCTATTGCGGCCGATATTCTAACCTATCGCCAGTTAACCAAGCTCAAGAGTACGTACATTGATGCGCTTCCCGAACTGGTCAATCCGCGTACCGGGCGCATTCACACCTCGTACAATCAGCTTGGTGCTGCCACGGGCCGTTTATCGTCAAATAACCCCAATCTGCAAAACATTCCGGTACGCACTGAAGAAGGACGCGAAATTCGGCGTGCTTTTGTGGCAGCGCCGGGTCACCGTTTTGTTGCGGCCGACTATTCCCAGATCGAGTTGCGTGTCCTGGCTCATATCAGTGGTGATGAAAATCTGATTGCTGCATTCGAGCAAGGACTTGACATTCATGCCGCGACTGCGAGTCGGCTCTTTGGTGTAGAGCCGACAGCCGTCGATAAGAACCAGCGTCGGGTTGCCAAGACTGTGGTATTTGGCGTGATCTACGGCATCAGTCCTTTTGGCCTAGCGCAGCGGTTGGGCATCGAGCGCGATTTGGCCCGCCAATTGATCGATAATCTGTTTACTCAGTTCCCTGGTATCCGGCGCTACATCGATCAAACGCTCGACTTTGGTCGCCAACATGGCTACGTGCAAACCCTCTTTGGTCGCCGTCGCGTTGTGGAAGACCTGCGAGCCAGTGGTGCCCGTCGGGCTGCTGCCGAACGAGAAGCGATCAATGCACCGATTCAGGGAACGGCTGCCGATCTGATGAAGATGGCAATGGTCAATGTTCATCGGGCGCTGCGTGAACAAGGGCTGCAAACCCGCCTGCTCTTGCAGGTACACGATGAATTGATCGCCGAAGCACCTGAAGCAGAAGTGACAGCGGCTGCGCAGCTTCTGCGTGAAGTGATGAGTGGTGTTTACGAACTAAAAGTACCACTTAGTGTCAATCTTGAAACCGGCCCTAATTGGGAAGAGATGAGTCCGGTGGTGGGGTAAGACCTGGCAGAGACAGAGTTAGTAGGGTACGGCATAACGCTTTGGCAACCTACCTGAAAGCTCAACCGCAACGTGCAAAATTATCGTAGGCCAGCGAAGCATGGGCATCCTAATTTTTTAGTAAGGTACAGCATGCTTTCCACAAACAGTTTGTTTTACTTATCGTAAGCTCAGTCTGACTCTGTGCGGTACGTGTAGCTATGCGTTCATATACAGAGTTGCAAGCTTGTGAACCGATACCAATCAAAGATGACCGTTTCAATGCTTCTGCGCAATTACCATACGGTTTGCAGATCGAACATATTCGTGCTGCTATGACAGATTTCTTACAGTTCTTACACTTTGTCAATTACACACAAAGGGGATTCAACGTCTTGAGACACTGTTGATGCCGGCGAACTTTAGTAGCATCTTGAGCGATTTTATGGTGTCTGCGATCCCCAAGTATTGCAACACTGTGGTTAAAAACACTTATCACAATGGCTATCCTGATCTGATACCGGCTGGAATGTTTCCAAACAACGCTGTTCAGCACGTTGCAGAGGGAGTTGAGATAAAGGCATCGCGACACCGAAAGGGATGGCAGGGCCATAATCCAGAAGATGGGTGGCTCATGGTGTTTGTATTTGATAGTAACCGTCCTCGTGACACAACACCACGGCCATTCCGTTTTGTTGCCGTCATGGCAGTTCGGCTCCAGAGCAGTGACTGGAGTTTCGCCGGTCGGTCGGCGACGAGTCGCCGAACAATCACAGCAAGCGTCATAGCAACCGGTTATCAAAAATTGGTACAGAATTGGATCTATCGAGATTGAAACATGTCAAGGAACGAATGCTGGCTAAGGTCAGAACCGATCGGTAACGATGCCAGCCGTGGAATCGCCTGGATTGCCATCTCGAAATAGGTGCGATGTCGTTCAACCCCAATACACGTCAGTCCCAACGATTCTGCTGCGGCGACCGTTGAGCCAGCACCCATAAAGGTATCAACAATGATCCCTTGACCAAGTGGCAGGACTGCGCGAACGAGCTGACGCATGAACGACTGTGGTTTGAGGCTCGGATGGTTAGCGATAGCCCGCTCGTTCTGTGGTGTTCGTTCACTGATGATCACGTCATTAAACGGTTGTTCTGTGCTGATACGGCGTAAGCCACCGGTACCATACGTGCGCAAGCAACCGCTGACCGTCATCCCCGGCGGAAGTGGGTTCCGGAAGATGCCCCATGGTTCGTAACAACTGCGTGGCAGCGAACAAACCTCTGGAAATTCGGCTTCAGCATGCTTGGGACGGTCGCCACCGCGAAATGTTCGCACAAGCCTGATAATAGCACCGCGGAATTCCAATCCTCCAGCTACCAGCGCCGAGAACACAAGCTGCGATAATAAGGCGTTACTGGCGATAAAGATATGCCCCCCTGGCACGAGTGCGCGAGCTGCCAGCCTTCCCCATTCTTGAAAAAACGCAGATAGTCGCTCGCGTTCTTTAGGTGTGAGCGCCGTAAAGCGAGGCAGTGGTGCACGATGATGCCCATCGAATGATGGCGGTATTCGCCAGATACCGCCATTCCCATTGGCGCGTTTTTCAAGCTGTTCGAGGTCGAACTCTTTTACACCATAGGGTGGATCCGTTACAATTGCATGAACGCTTGCAGGCGGTATCCGGCGTAGCCATTCAAAACTATCTGCCTGAATAACAACAGATGTGCTAAATGCATGAAATGGGTAATCAAAAGTAAACGGTTCCAGAGATTGCATGTTATGCTGCGCCCCCTTCGATAGATGTACCAAGCTCGTAGACAGGGCTAAGTTCGTGGATCAGTTTTTCTCGTCGGCTTCGTTCTGTCGCATCTGCTGCCAGCAGACTCTTAAAATCAGCAATGCTTAGGATAATGGCCTGAGCAGTTTGTCGTCGGTAAACAACGTATCTTGTGTTACGTTGAACAACGTCATCAAGGACGCGACCAAAGTTGTTTTGAGCCTATGTTGAGGCAATACGCTTTATGTTCATATATGAAGAGTTGTGGTTATATTAGCT
>Ga0209162_1000680_pt1 | contig 36116 bp, 25 predicted proteins | sample YNPNPMetaG_FD_187121 | JGI IMG/M metagenome (GOLD analysis project Ga0209162, IMG submission 187121) | Anoxygenic and chlorotrophic microbial mat microbial communities from Yellowstone National Park, USA - YNP NP MetaG (SPAdes) (version 2) ...
GTCTCCCTCTATCCCCCCGCCCTCAACCAGGCCACCTTCAACCCCGGCCCGGTGCGTCGCGCTCACCGGCCGGCCCACGCCCTTACAGGCCCCCGGCGATGCCCTTCATGGTAGCTCCCCGCATCACGATCTCAAGATCGTGTGGCCACCAGCATCAGGCTACCGGCCTTGAGAGTGGCCACCAGCAGCCCCGTCCCGATCATCCCCACCACGGGCACCAGCACCACCCCCACCACGATGGCCCCGGCGAAGGCCCCGGCCAGGTCCATAGCATAGATATACCCGGCCGTGGAGCCGGGCACAGGTTCAGAAGCTGCACCAGGTCTCTTATTGACCAGCACATTAGCCAGCGGGAACTCGGCCCCCACCAGCAGCCCGGCCCCGGCGTTGCCCAACAACAGCACCGGCAATACCAGACCTGGTGCCCCCTCGCCGGCCAAAACCACCAACAAACCCGGACCAGGTAACCAGAACCCCAGGATCATCGCTTCCAGGAGCGCCAGCCAGCGCGACCCGGCGGGCCGCCGTCGCAACAGGGCATTCATCCCCAGACCACCGGCCGCCAGCCCGGCCATAAACGCGGCAATGAGCAGGCCGATCTGGTGGTAGACATGCCCCCGCAGGGTTTGGAAGGCCAGGATGATGATGATGTCGGCAGCCATCCCGCCCCAACCGGTGGTCCCCACAGCTATCGGCACGGTGGCCCGACGCAATCCCGGCCAGCGCCAGCCAGCCACCCAGAGGCCCCCCCAGGCCACGAGCACGCCGGTCACCAGAAGCGGGAGGTTTAGCCCGGCCAGTACCCCAAAGGGGACGGCCAACTCCGGCGCGAACACCGCCTCCCAATAGGCTAACCCGTAAAAGACCCCGGCCGGGTGCAAATCCTCGTTGGTCGGCACGGCCCGCCCCCGCGCCAGGGTCTCCTGAAACCACGCCGCCCGCGCCGGGTCGAACTTGTAGTGGATATAAGGCGCGGTGATGAGCCGCGCTTCCCGGCCCGCCGCCTCCCACCGCTCCACCAGGACCAGCGCGTCGTCCTGCCAGATGTCCGGCGACGGAGAAGCCAGCCACAGGACCGTCTCGCCAGGGATCGGGCGCACGTGGGGAAATGCCTGGCCCAGGGCCTGCCGCACCAGGTTGTGCAGGTCCGTCAACTCTGGCCCCAGGTAGGTCAAACTGCCAGGCAACGGCACCACCAGCAACCCCTGGTCCGTCAGCAAAGACCGGGTCGCCCGGTAGAACTCGACGGTGAAGAACCGGTTGACCTGCAGGGTGGTGGGATACGGCAGGTTCATCAGGATCAGATCGTAGCGTACATCATCCCGCGCAGCCTGCTCGCGCACCAGCAACCGCCCGTCAATCAGGTGTACTTTTACCCGGGGATCATCCAGCTCCGCTCTCGTCAACGCGGTGGGAAAGGACCGCATCTCGGCGATGAGCAGGGGGTCCAGTTCGGCATAGTCCACAGACTGCACCGGGTATTTGAGGACCTCGTGCAGGACCCCGCCGATGCCCCCGCTGAGCAACAGGACGCGCCGGGGCGACGGCCCCAACAACAGCGGCAGATGCACCAACTCTTCCACCCGCGCCGTGTCTGGATTCGGCGTGGTGAACAGCGGCGCGCCATCCACAAAGAACGTGTACTCAGACTCGCGCTGGATGACGGTCACGTTGCCGTATACCGAGTCAGCGTAGGCCACCACCCGGTGACCGACCCATTGCTCCGCCACTGCCCAGGCCAGGAGATGGTCAGCCACGGGTGAGGCCAGGCTGCCCAGGGTTAAAAGCAACATGCCGGCGACCAGGAGACGAGCCAGGCGGCCCCTGACGAGGGAGAGAGCGGAGACCAGGTTGAGGACACCCAGGAGCAGGGCGGCGCGCACGGGCTGGGACAGGGGGATCAAGAGGTAAGTCAAGACCACGCCCCCGGCGATGCCCCCCAGGGCCTCCAGGGCATAGACCGCGCCAGCCGAGAGCCGCTGTCGGTCGGCCAGGTGGAGGCCCGCCACGCAACCGACGGCGAACATGGCCCCATCCACCAGACCCACCGGCAGCAGGAGCAGGACCGTCACGCGCACGGCCGGCCCCACTCCCACCCCCTCGCCGGGCAATGCGCCAGTGAAGAGATGAGCCAGAAATCCAGCCACAATAGTGGCCGGCAACAGCAACGCCAGAATCGTCTGCAAGCCAGCGAAGGCCGATGCGGTAAAACGGACCCGGGTCGCCAACCGGCCAGCCAATGCGCTCCCCACCGCCTCGATGAGCAGCCAGCTTCCCAACACCACGCCGATGAGCAACTCATTTCCGCCGCAGGCCACCAGGATAGCCCGGATGACCAGCCCCTGGGTCACGGTGAAGGTGAACCCCATGAGCAGAAAGGCGATGATCAGCGGCCGGCGCACCGCGCCCTCCGATTTACCAGGGTCTCCGCCGCCGGAAATAGCCCCGGATCAGCGTGGCCAGGACATTCATCGAGAGCACTAAAGCCAGCAGCACCAGCGCCGTGCCATACTGAATGCTGGCCGGCATCCCGGGCACCTGCGTGCTGATGACGTACAGGTGATAGGGCAGGGCCATGGTCTGGTCAAAAGGAGATCGGGGCAGACTGGGCAGGTAAAAAGCGGCCACGGTAAAGAGGATGGGAGCCGTCTCGCCGGCAGCGCGCAGCAGGCCCAGGATGATGCCGGTGATGATCCCCGGCAACGCCTGCGGCAATACGATCTGGCGAATCCCCTGCCAGCGGGTTCCTCCCAAACTGGCGTTGACAGTGCGGAACTCGGTGGGCACGGCCCGCAAGGCCTCCTCGGCAGTACTGATGATGACCGGCAGGGTCATGATCGCCAGGGTTAGCGAGCCGGCCAGGATAGAAGTACCGAATTGCAGGAACAGCACGAACAGCCCCAGCCCGAACAGCCCATAGACTACCGACGGGATACCGGCCAGGTTGACCATAGCCAGGCGGATGGCCCGGGTCCACCAGGTATCCCGGGCATACTCGGACAGATAGATGGCCCCTCCCACCCCTACGGGGATAGCAACCAGGGCCGTGCCGGCCGTGAGCAGCAGGGTGCCCACGATAGCCGGGAAGATGCCCCCGGCCCTCATCCCCTGCCGGGGCATGGCCGTGAGAAACTCCCACGAGATCGCGCCCAGGCCCTGGACCACGATCGCGCCGATCACGATCAAGATCGGCCCCACAACCACCAGAGCAGCTACAGCCAGCAAGGCAAAGCCAAGCCGTTGCACCAGATAGCGGTCCATCAGCGCAGCCCACCCCGCCGCCGTTTCTGAAAGATCGTCGCGGCAGCCGCCAGATTGATCAGGAAAGTCAACGCAAACAGGATAAGCCCCAGGCCAAAGAGGGCGTGGTAGTGGACGCTACCCTGAGCCACCTCTCCCATCTCGGCGGCGATGGTGGCCGTCATCGTTCGCACCGGGCGCAGGAGCGAATCGAGGGTGAGGGGCAGCCGGGCCGCGTTGCCGGTGACCATCATCACGGCCATGGTCTCGCCGATGGCCCGGCCCAGGCCCAGCATCACCGCCGTGATGATGCCGGAGCGAGCGGCCGGCACCACCACCCGCCAGATGGTCTGCCATTGAGTGGCTCCCAGGGCCAGAGCCGCATCCCGGTAGCTCTTGGGCACGGCATCCAGGGCATCCTCGGCCACGCTGATGATGGTGGGCAGGGCCATATAGGCCAGGATCAGGGCCCCAGTCAAGGCCGTCAACCCGGTGGGCGCACCCACCAGCTCGCGGATGAGGGGCGCCAGGACCGTCATGCCGAAAAAGCCCAACACCACCGATGGGATGCCGGCCAGCACTTCGATGAGGGGCTTGAGGATCTCCCGCGCCCAGCCCGGCGCCACCTCCCGGACAAAGACCGCCGTCGCCACCCCCAGCGGCAACGCGATGGCGATGGCCGTCACCGTAACCAGCGCCGAACCCAGGAGCAGCGGCAGCGTGCCGAACAGGCCAAACGTGGGATACCAGCGTGTTCCAAACAGGTTATCTAACGGAACATCAACAAAGGCCGGTAATCCCTCCCGCAATAGAAAGAAAAAAATGAGGAGGACAAAGCCGATGGTGGAAAAACCCATGACCCGGATGAGGGCTTCGATAGCGAATTCTAACCACCGGGCTGACGTTTTCATGGCCTCTTAGCAGTTTCAACGCGCGCCCGTGGGCAAGAAATAGAACGCCAGGGCGATGATCAGGTAGACGCCGAGGAGTTGCGCCCCTTCCAGCCAGTTGCTCTCACCATCCAGGGAGATCAGGGCCACGATGACAATAGCCGCGCCCAGGGCGGCCAGCTCGAAGGGGTTGAAGATCAGGTTCATGGGGTTGCCCAGCAGCAGGCTGACAAAGACCAGCAGCGAGGCCACAAAGAGGGCCACCTGCATACTCGAACCAACCGAGATCGCCAGTGAAAGTTCCATCTTGTCCTTCCAGGCCGCCGTGACCCCCACCAGGTGTTCGGCGGCATTGCCCACGATGGGCACGATGACGACGCCCAGGAAGAACTCGGTGAGGCCCCAGGTCTCCACCACCGGCTCCACCGCCCCGATCATCACCTCACTCATCCAGACGGTGAGCAGGGTGATACCAGCCAGCAAGCCCAAAACCACAGGCAGGCTCCAGGTGGGCTGATGGACCCCCTGGCCGTGAGCGTCTTCTTCGAGTGACTCGCCCTTGCCAGTGAAAGAGTAGAGGAGACTGAGGAGGTAGATGAACATCAGGACGACGGCCACCCCGATGCTGAGCCATTCGGCGGCGCCGTGGCTGGCTTCCTCGATGGTGTGACCAAAGACGGCCGGGATGGCCAGACCGATGGCGGCCAGGGTGAGCATGGAGGCATTCACCCCGGCCCCGCGCCGGTCGAAACGCTGAATCCCATGTCGCAATCCGCCCAGGAAGATGCTTAACCCCAACACCAGCAACAGGTTGCCCAGGATGGAGCCGGTGATAGAGGCCTTGACCAGTTCCAGCAGCCCCTCGCGGATGGCTACGATGGTGATGATGAGTTCGGCGGCATTGCCCAGGGTAGCGTTGAGGAACCCGCCGATACGCGGCCCGGTGTACAGAGCCAGTTCCTCCGTGGCCGCCCCCAGCCAGGCAGCCAACGGGACTAATGCCAAAGCCCCGGCCGCAAAAACCCACAGGGGGTCACTGTGGACAAGCTGGAGGATGAGGGCCAGGGGCACAAAGACGAGCAGGATGCTGAGATATTTCAATTTGACCTCACTCCCGATCGCGCAAGGCCCGCTGGATCTCGCGGTCAGCCTCGCGCCTGGCGATGGCGGCACGCTTGTCGTACTGACGCTTGCCCCGGGCCAATGCCAGTTCCACCTTGGCCCGACCGCCCTTGATGTATAACCGCAGGGGCACGAGGGTATAGCCCCGCGTCTCGAGACGATCTTGCAGGCGCGCGATCTCGCGCTTGTGCAACAACAGCTTGCGGTCACGCTTGGGAGGATGGTTATAGCGCGTGCCCGGCTCATAGGGCGCCACGTGGGCACCTACCAGCCACACCTCCCCATCCACGATGCGCGCGTAGCTATCGCGCAGACTGACCCGGCCGGCCCGGATAGACTTGATCTCCGTGCCGGTGAGGGCGATCCCGGCCTCCAGCCGGTCCTCAAGATGATAATCGTGGTAGGCCTTGCGATTGGTCGCCACGGTCTGAATCCTGTCACGCATCACGCACCTCAAAACCAGGACTATTATAACACACTCCCCCCTGGAGAGCAACGAACCGGCTCCTGACATCAGGGCATAACATCTGTCAGGGAGGGAACAAGGAGAGTAGAAAGCCTTTCTGGGGGTTTTTGCGGCGGCGAAGCCACCGCAAAAACCCCCTACCAGGCATTCTTTCCCCTCTTACGGCTCTGGAATCGAGGCTTTAGCCGGTTCGTGCCCCTGAAGGTTCAACTCCAGTGGGCCTCTGCGGGCTTGTCATCCATGTCCCCAATGTGTAACGCTCCGTCCGCCCTCTTGTCCCCCGCTCCAATACGCGGTATAATTCAACATGATGCATGATGCATGATACATGACGTAAGGAGGAATCCCATGACTGTCACCTGTGAACCTGCCCGTCCAGCCCTCTGGTCACCGGCCGAGACCCTCAGCCCCCGTGTGCGCCAACTGCGTGACCAGTATTGGAGCTTTTACACCCGCGACTATACCAACGAGGTGCGCCCCTTCACTACCGGCACCCCCTGGGACCAGGTCTACTCTCCCTGGCACTGGACGAACGTGCCGGAGATGACCATGTTCCTGCCAGGGGCCAAAGCCTACCTGCTGGCCGGCGCGACAAAGGTGGACCTGCCGCCAGGCTTCTGGGACGAACCGCTCGTCGTGCGACACGCCCTCTTTTTCAAGCGCGTCCTGGAAACATATCTGCCGGTGCAGATCCTGGACGGCGAACTCATCGTCGGCTCGCACTTTTCCACGGCCCTCTCCCGCACCCTCACCCGCCAGGAGGCCCGCCAACACGCGGAGCTGGAGCAGCGCTTCCTGAAGGCAGAACGTCGCCTCACCGATCGGGGCGTGGGCAACTGCGGGGCCGTCCCCGGCCACCTCATCCCCGACTACCCCCGCGTCCTGCGCCAGGGCTGGCAGTCCATCTATGCCCAGGCCCAGGCCATCGCCGCCGAACCGACCTCCACCCCGGAACAACGCGCCCTGGCCCGCGCCGTCGTCTTCTCCGGCGAGGGAGTACGCGCCCTGGCTGCCCGCTACGCGGCCGAGGCCCGGCGCCTGGCCGCCCAGGAGACCGACCCGGCCCGCCAGGCCGAACTCACAGAGATCGCCGGCATCTGCGACCGGGTGCCCTGGGAGCCGGCCCAGACCTTCAAAGAGGCCCTGCAATCCCTCTGGTTCACCCACATGCTGGTGCTGGTGGACGAGAGCTACCCCGGCCCAGGCGTCTCCCCCGGCCGCATTGACCAGTACCTTTACCCGTACTACCAGGCCGACCTCGAGGCCGGTCGCCTCACCCGTGAGGAGGCCAAAGAATGGCTCTGCTGCCTGTGGATCAAGCACAACTACGCCTACGATTACCAGGGCTGGGTGGGCACGAACCAGGGTATCAATTCTTCCTTCGGGCAACTCATCACCCTGGGCGGCCTGGACGAACATGGCGAGGATGCCTCTAATGACCTCACCTTCCTGATGCTGGAGGTCATCGAGGAGCTGAACCTGCTGGAGCCGAAGCCCAACATCCGCCTGCACGCCAAAACGCCGGCCAGGCTCCTCGACCGGGTGGTGGAGATGTGCGCCAGGGCCCAGGGTAGCCCGTTCCTCCTCAACTTTGACGAGAACTCGATGGCCGGCCTGCGCTGGCAGGGCCTGCCGGAGGAACTGTTGTGGGACTATGCCCCGGTGGGCTGTCTGGAGAACACCCTGCAAGGCTGTGACCGCTCCGGCACCGTGGACGTGAACCTGAACATCGCCAAGGCGGTGGAGTTGGTCTTGCACGATGGTCGGGACGCCCAGACCGGCGAGCAGATTGGCCCGCGCACCGGCGATCCGCGCACCTTCGCCACCTTCGAGCAGTTCTTCGCGGCGTTCAAGGCGCAGCTTCGGGCCATCATGGAACTGCTCATCGCCGCCAACGACATCGCCGACACGGGCCGGGCACGCTTTGAGCCGACCCCATACCTGAGCGCGCTGGTGGACGGCTGCCTGGCCAGCGGGAAAGATATCACGGCCGGCGGCGCGCGGTTCAACTATATCACCGTGGAGGGGATGGGCCTGGCCACGGCCGCCGACAGCCTGGCGGCAGTGAAAAAACTCGTCTACGAGGACCGGGCGGTGAACATGGACGAGTTGGTGCGCGCCCTGGACGCCAACTTTGAGGGTTATGAGCCGTTGCGCCAGACGTTGCTCCACAAGGCCCCCAAGTATGGCAACGACGACCCCTACGTTGACGACCTCGCCCGTGAGATCAGCCGGTTCTGGACCCAGGAAGCCTTTAAACACGTGACGCCAGAGACGGGCAAACGCTACCGGGGCGGCTATCTCTCCTGGAACTACTGGGTCTCCTATGCGCCCACCACCGCTGCCACGCCGGACGGGCGCAAACGGGGGCAATTCCTCTCCAACGGCGTCTGCCCGGTGAACGGCGCGGACCGCCTGGGACCCACCGCCGTCATCAAGAGCGTGGGGCACCTGAGCCTGGAGACCGCCCCCAACGGCGCGTCGCACACCATGAGCTTCTCCCCCACCATGTTGCGCAACCCGGAGAACCGGCGCAAGCTGGCGGCCCTCCTGCGCGCCTACGGCCAGGTGGGAGGCACCTGCGTGCAACTGAACGTCATCAGCCCGGACACGCTCCGCGCCGCCCAAAAGGACCCCGACGCCTACCGCAACCTGCTGGTGCGCGTCACCGGCTACAACGCCTACTTTGTCATGCTGGGGAAAGAGATCCAGGACGAGATCATCGCCCGGGAGAGCCATGCCCTGTAGCTCTCCCGCCGGTTAGCGCGTAGTTACCGGGAGAGCAGGTAGCAGAGATGCGTATCCAGGCCAGCGCGCCGGGCAAAGTCATCCTCCTGGGCGAGCACGCCGTGGTCTATGGGCGTCCGGCCATCGCTGCGCCCCTGAGCGGGCTGCGAGCCACCGTGACCGTGGAACCCGGCCGGCCCGGCAGTGGCGTGGTCATCGAGGCCCGCGACCTGGGCCGCACCCTGCACACCAGCCAGGAGCCGGCAGACCCGCTGGTGGTCACAGTGAGCAACACGTTGGCCCGGCTGGGAGTGCCTGATCCCGGCGACCTGCACCTCACCATCGCCTCCGACATCCCGATTGCCAGCGGGCTGGGCAGCGGAGCGGCCGTGGCCGTGGCGACGATCCGCGCGCTGGATGCCTGGTTCACCGAACTACCAAACGCCGAAGCTTTAGCTGGCTCCCGCCTGAAGGCTCGACTCCGGAAGCAGTTAACAGACGCCGAAGTATCCGCGTTGGCCTACGAGACCGAGGTGCTACACCACGGCACGCCCAGCGGCATTGACAACAGCGTGGTGACTTATGAACGCCCCATCGTGTTCACCAGGGCGCGCGGAGTCGAGCCTTTTTCGTTGGGCCGACCTCTCACGCTGGTGGTGGGTGACACCGGCATCGCCAGCCCCACGCGGGAGACGGTGGGGGACGTGCGCCGGGCCTGGCAGGCCGACCCGGCGCGCTACGAGGCGTTGTTCGACGCGGTGGCAGAGACCGTGCAAGCCGGCCGCACGGCCATCGAGCGGGGGGATGTACCGGCCCTGGGTGCGGCCATGCGCCGGGACCACGCCCTCTTACAGGAGCTTGGCGTCTCGTGCCCGGAGCTGGACAGGCTGGTGGCGGCGGCGGAGGAGGCCGGGGCACTGGGGGCCAAGCTGGCCGGCGGCGGCCGGGGTGGCAACATGATCGCCCTGGTGACGGGCGAAACCGCTGACCGCGTGGCGGCGGCCCTGCGCGCGGCCGGTGCCCGGCGCGCGCTGGTCTCCGAGATCTTCTAGCCCCCTGGGGTGATGGATACCAGAGACTGGAGTCGAAACTTTAGCTGACACCCGCTGCCATCCCTCGTTCGGCAGGGAGGAGACCCCCACCATGTAACGGATCCCCCGTTCGGCGGGGGTCTGAGACCCCCGCCGTGTAACGGATCCCCCGTTCGGCGGGGGTCTGAGACCCCCACCGTGTAACGGATCCCCCGTTCGGCGGGGGTCTGAGACCCGCCGTGTAACGGAGCCCCGTTCGGCGGGGGTCTGAGACCCCCACCGTGTAACGCTGGTCGCACTCCCTATGGTCGCCGCTTTGAGCAACTTTTTCCATCTACTGATACTTGACATTCCGGCCATTTGCGGGTATCCTATGCCTGCGATGTGCCGTCTGCGCTGGATATAGCAGACCACCCGGCGTCAGCCCAACGCTTGTGGTAACTCTACTGGGGAGAGGAAGATGACCCGCATCGAACGTTATCCCTATGCGGCCAAGGATTTCAAGACCGCCTACGCCAACACCAACTACCTGCAACCCCTGCGCGGTGAGGCCCTGGAGCGATTCTACGTGGACCGGGGCGTGCACTCTGAGCTGCGGGGCCTCCTGGGCGAGTTGCAGGCCGGTGTGCAGCAAGACCCCCGCAGCCATGCCAAGTTCCTCTTCGTAGGCCACACCGGTTGCGGCAAATCCACCGAGCTGAGCCGCCTGGTCAGCCTGATCGCGGCCCCGGCGGGCGATGACCACCTGCTACGCGATTCCCTCCTGCCCATCCAGTACTCCGTCAGCGAGGTGGTGGGCCTCTACAACATCGAGTTCGTGGACATCGCCCTGAGCATCGTGGTGGGCGTCTACCGGGCCATGGAGGCCCTGGGCCACACGGTGGATGATACCCCGGCCCGCCGCGTCTACGACTGGCTCTACCAGGACGAGCAAAAGACCCGCACCACCAGCAAAGGCGCGGCCGGCCAGGTGGGGGCCGACCTGGGCCTCCCCGGCCTCATCAAGCTCATTGACGTGCGCCTCAAAGGCGAGGGCGAGGTTCGGGAAGAGATCCGCACCCGGGTCAAGAAATACATCCCGGAACTGATCCACCTCATCAACGGCGTGATGCGGGAAGTCACAGAGATCACCGGCAAGAGCATCCTGCTCATCATTGACGACCTGGACAAGATCATGCCCCTGGAGAGCGCGCTCGCCGTCTTTCGGGAGCACGCCAAGTCCCTGGCCTCCTTCGAGTGCTTTGCCATCTACACCGCCCCCATCTCCCTGCTCTACGACCCGGCCTCCAAGCACATCGGTCAGTACCTGGAAGTGCGCTACATGCCCATGTTCAAGGTGCGCAACAAGGAGGGCCAGCGCGAAAACCCGGTGGGCACCGACGTGGAGACCCTGCGCGAGATCATCTACCGGCGCGTCCACCCCAGCCTCTTCGAAGAAGGAGTGGTGGACGAGGCCATTGACCTGACCGGCGGCATCCTGCGCGAACTGATCCGCATCGTGCGCGGCTGCTGCGTCTACTGCCAGGAATGGGACATCGGCCAGGTCACACGCACCGTCTTGGACAAGCAGAAAAACCTGCTCAAGAGCGAGTACTATCGTATGCTGGTCCACGAAGACTACCAGATGCTGCGCCGGGTCCGCCGTACCAAGTCCCGGGCCGACGTGAACATGAAGCACCTGGAGTCCCTGTGCGTGCTCTACTACCCCAACGGCAAGGGCTGGTTCGACGTCCATCCCATCGTGCGGGAACTCCTGGAAGAATGGGAAGACGAGGTCGCGCCGCTCACCTGACCTGCATCGTAACCCAGCCTTCAGGCTGGGGCTGAATCGTAGCCCGGCCTTCAGGCGGGGGCCGGCTGAAGACTGATACGCATGACGCTCATGGTTGACGACCACTCCTTCAACCCCTTTGAGACTCCAGACCGGGAAGACGAATTCGCCACCCGCTACCCGGAGCAGGTGCGCGCCCTATTGGCCACGCTGCGCCTGAGCCACCTGGGGGGCATCTTTGTCGCCGAATGCGATGACCTGGAGCTGCGCAAGCGACTGTTCGCCTATTTCCGGGAGCGCCTGGCCGACGAGCAGATCTACCTCTATCCCTTCGAGGTCAGCGATACCGACCTGAATCTGGTGCGCACCCTGCGCGACCTGACGGACCAGCCGGGGTTCAAGACCCTGGAACTGGTGGGCCGCTACAAACACATCGTGCTCTTTATCTACGGCCTGGAAAAGTATGATAAGGACCAGCAAGCCCAATTCCTGCATCTGTTGAACTTTTTGCGCGATGCTTTCACCCTCATCGAGCAGCCGGTGGTCATCTGGGCGCGGAGCGATTTTGTCACCCAGATGGCCCGGCAGGCCCCGGACTTCTGGAGCTGGAAGGGCGCAGTCTTTTCCTTCCCCTCGCCGCCGGCCGGTGCGCCGGCGGCGACTGGTCTGCCCAGCCCGTCCCTGCTGCGAACCAAACTACCCCCACTGGCCCGCTACCTGCATGACATCCTGGATGACCCGGAGTTCTTTGCCTGGCGGGACCTCTATCTGCCCCTCCGCGCCCGCCGGGTCGCCGAAGTCAAACGCTCGTTCGTGCGGCACACGTTCCTGCCGGAGGAACTGGCGGCCCTGACCGCCCATTGCCCCATCCGCGAGTTCGCAGCCGGCGAGGTCTTGATCCGGATCGGCGATCCCGGCGAGGCGGCCTATGTGGTCCTGGAGGGCACGCTGGAGGTCAGCCTCACCGACAGCAAGGGCACAGAATTGCTCAGCGGACAGATCACCCCGGGCGATGTGGTGGGGGAGATCGCCTTGCTGGAAGACCAGCCCCGCACGGCCACCGTGCGGGCGTTGAGCGCGGGCCGGGTCCTGGTCGTGGATCGCCAGCGCCTGGCTGAGCTACAGGCAGCGGAGCCGGTCCTGGTCAGCATCCTGCGCGATCTGGCCCGCAAGCGGTTGGAAAGCCTGCAACGGTTCTCCTCTCCGCTGCGCTGGTTCGCCGCCGAACTCTTCCAACATCCCCCCCAGGATGTGCTGACGATCCTGGCCCACGAGCCGCGCCTGGCCCTGTTGGGCGAGGCCGGCGCCGGCAAGACCACCGTGCTACGGCGCTTCATGCTGGACCTGGCTGAGCAGGCCCAGGCCGACCTGGCCCGCCCAGAGGTGCGCCCCCTGGTGCCCATCTACATCAAGCTCAGCCTGCTTGATGGCCACCACACCATCGAAGAACTGATCCTGGACACCCTGCACCATTATGGCCTCTACCAGGTCTCCGAACCGCACCAGGTCCTGGCCTTCCTGGCGGACCGGGGAGAGGCGCAGGCGCAAACCCCGGAATTCATCTTTCTCCTGGACGGCCTCAACGAGATGCCAGCCCATCTCAATGCCCGGCGAACCCTGCGGGAATTCCGCTATCGCCATTTCGACCAGCGCTTCGTCATCGCCTGTCGCACGCAGGACTATATCCCCATTCGCGGCTACCAGGCGGCCATCCTGCAACCCCTGGATAGCAACGACATCGAAAAGTTCCTGCGCCGCTACCTGCCGGCGGAAAAGGCCCTGGCTGTGCTGCGCGAGATCTATACCGATGCGCAGTTGTTGGAGCTGGGACAGAACCCGTTGGCCCTATATATGTTCACCCAGATCGCCAAAGATAGCCAGGAAGCCCTGCCCAAGAACCGGGGCGTCCTGTTTCAACGCTTCACCGCCAACCTGTTGGAACGCACAGATACCGAGTGGTATCGCATCTTTGGCCGCTCCAAATCCCAGGTCCCCCTGCCCGTCCGCCAGCACGCCCTGGCCGAGTTGGGATTGCTGATGCAGGAAGCAGGGATGCAAACCCTGCCCCTGGAGCATTGCCTGGACGTCTTTCGCCAGGTTCCTCTCCGGGTGACACCCCCGGCCGGTCGGGAAACGGAACGCTCCTCCTCCCAGGACATCCTGGCCGAGGCCGTCCATAGCAGCCTGCTGCGCCTCTCCCCGGATCGCTCCCACGTGGAGTTCCTCCATCACTCGGTGCAAGAGTTCTTTGCGGCGCAAGGATTGCTATTCCGCAAGGCCGATGTCGGCCAGTATCTGACGGAGGTAGACCAGCGTCTGCGGTGGGAAGGCGTGATCGTCCTGTTCTTCAGCATCGCCCCAGACAAGGCCCGCATCTTGCGCGCCATCCTGGGCGGGAGTGCCGACTATAACCGCATCGTCCTGGCGGCCGAGTGCCTGACCAGCGTGGGCATGGCCCCGGACGTCGTGGATCAGATCCGCCGCGCCCTGGAAGCGGCAGAAGCCGGTCCCTTCCTCTTCGCCCAGGGGCTGGCCTACCGCCGTCTGGGCCGCCTGCCCGAGGCCCTGACCCGACTCCACGAGGCCACCAGGCTCATGCCCGATTCCGCCGCCGTCTACTATGAACTGGGCTGCCTCTATCGCCAGATGAGCCAATACCAGCGGGCGATCCAGAGCCTGGAAGAGGCCCTCAAACGGGACCCCTTCTTTGTGGACGCCTATAACCAGCTGGGGATCACCTATTATGCCCAGGCCCAATACGTAGAAGCCCTCACCGTGTTCCAGACCACGGTGCAACTGGAGCCGGATAACCCCTACCATTATTACAACCTGGGCCATGTCTACAAGATGCTTCGCCTCTACCGCGAGGCGGTGGAGAGTTTCCAACAGGCCCTGGCCCTGAAACCAGACTATGAGGAGGCCCAGGCCCAGCGCGAGATGCTGCAAAAGGCCCTCAGCACCGGCGCCCTGGACGTGCTGGAACGCATCCCCCTGCTGAGCAAATTGACCCTGGAGCAATTCTACCTGGTCTCCAGCCGCCTCCAGGTGCAGGAATACGAGCCGGGGCAGGTCATCTTCAGTCGGGGCGAGATCGGCGAGACCTTCTATATCATTGATGCCGGGCAGGTGGACGTGTTGGCCCCCCTTCCCAGCGGCGAGGACCGCCTGATCAACACCCTGTCGGCCGGGGACTTTTTTGGCGAGATTGCCCTGCTGCGGGCCACCCCCCGCACTGCCACCGTCGTCTCCCGCACCCGCACCCGCCTGTTGGCCCTGAGCCGGGCCGACTTTGACGCCATCACCCGCTACCCGGCCATTGCCTCCAGCCTGGAGGAGACCTCCAGCCATCGCCTGCTCCAGGACCGGCACCGGGGCGGGCGTGAGACCCTGGACCGCTACCGCGACTGGCAGTACCTGGAAGAACTGATCCAGCAGGTGGAGGTCACCGCCCTGGTGGCCGACATCCACGGCTCCACCCTGCTGACTCAGACCATCGGTCCGGACCGCATGATGGTCTTTCTGGACGAGTTCCTGCTGGAGATGAGCAGCGCCATCGTGGAATACAACGGCGCGGTGGGCAAATCCCTGGGCGATTCGGTGATGGGCGTCTTTGGTTCCACCCCGGCGCATGGCGAGGTGGCCCCCAGTTACGGGGTTCGGGCCGTCCTGGCCGCCCTGGAGATGCGCCGTTCCTTCCTCCAACTCCGGGAGCGCTGGCAAAAGTTGACCCCGCAGTTCCATCAGGCTTTCGCCGCCTGTGGCCTGGGGATCGGGCTGTGCACCGGCCAGGTGGCCCTGGGCACGGTGGGCATGGAACAGACCATGGTCGGGGAACCGGTCAACATGGCAGCCCATCTGTCCAAGCTGGTGCAACAGAGCCGCTCCGAATGCGACGTGTATCTGGATCATCGCACCCAGGCCATCATCTCCAACGCCTTCAAGGTAGAACGGATCGCCTTTACCGATGAGACCGGGGCGGCCGCCCCGCTCGTCTACCGCGTGATCGAGCATACCTGAACCATGCTAACTGCTCACCCTTTCTGCCAGCGATGCCAGGACGCGGATTCATGCTGACTACGAAAGATACCAGGGACACGAAGAATGGAGACTCAGTAGATGGAAAAAGTTGCTCAAAGCGGGTCTGCCAGGCCCACCCAGTCCGGCCTGGGCCGGGGGCCTGACTGGGTGACCCGCCGCTTCGCGCTCGGCGGTCGCAGACCGCCGAGGAGCACAAATTTCCATCTACTGAGACTATCACGACCCTGGATCATCCCTTGTGCCCTTCGTGTCCTTTGAGAGAAGAGACTGGCCTGAGCAGATACGAACCATGAATGAATGGCAGACCTTATATCGCCAACTCCCGGCCCTGACCAGCCAGCAAGAGCTGGTGGATACAGTGCTGCCGGCCCTGGCCCACCTGTTGGCCGCGAGCGGCGTGGCTCTTTACCTGACTGACCACCAGGATGCCCGGATCGCGAACCTGGCCGGGCAGTGGGGGCAAATTACCACCACCGGGCCGCTGGAGTGGGTCTTGCACCAGGGGCAACCGCTGGTGAACACGGCATCTGCTGCAACTAACTGGCTGTTTGTGCCCTTGCAGTGCGGCGCCCGCAACCTGGGCGTGCTCAGCGTGGAACGACCAGTCAGCGCGCCCTTCACCCCCACCGAGGTGGCAGCCGTCCAGACCCTGGCCGGGAGCCTGGCCCTGGTGGTGGATAACCTGGCCCTCCGCCAGGATGAGGGCCAGCAGGCGGTCACCCTTATCCGGGACCAGCTTCAAAAATTCGCCCGGCTCTACGAGATCAGCGCCCGGCTCCATACGGCGCGGGAGTTGGAACCCCTGCTGCATACCGCCGCCGCCGACATCGCCCAGGTCTTTGCCGCGACGGCGGTGGAGATCACGTTGTTCGATACGGCCGGGGAGTTGACCCGACGGATGGCGGTGGGGCTGGCCCCGACCGTGCTCCAGGAGACCACACCCCGGCCCGGCGGCAGCATCCACACCATCTGGCGCACCGGCCAGCCCCTCCTGGTAAGCGACGTCAGCCTGGCCCCGGCCATGCTCCATCCCCGGCTGCGGCAGGCCGGCCTGCGCGCCTTTGTGGGCCTGCCCCTCCTGGGCCGGGAGCGGGTCCTCGGCGTGGTGCGGGTCTTGTTTGACCAGCCCCAACCCCTCCTCTGGAACCTGATGAACCCGCTGGCCACCTGCGCCAACCAGGTGGCCATTGCCATCGAGAACCTCTACCTGTATCAGCGGCTGGAAGACCTGCTGACCGAGACCATCCGCGCCCTGGTCCACGCCTTTGAGGCCAAAGACCCTTACAGCGCCCGCCATTCCGAAGAGGTCATGCGCTACGCCGTGGCCCTGGCCCGGGAGTTGGGCTTTGACGAGGCCCGCTGCCGGGTCATCCGGTTCGGGGCCCTACTCCACGACATCGGCAAGATCGGCGTGGGCGACCAGATCCTCCTCAAAGAGGCCATCCTGGACACCAGGGAATGGTCTCTCATGCGCACCCATCCCACCCTGGGGGCGGAGATCGTGACCGGCATCCGGCCCTTGCGCGATGTGGTGAACATGGTGCGCCACCACCACGAGCGTTTCGACGGCCTGGGTTATCCCGAGGGCCTGGCTGGTGAGGCCATCCCCCTGGAGGCCCGGCTCCTGGCGGTGGTGGACGCCTTTGAATCCATGACCTCTGATCGGGCCTATCGGCAGGCCATATCGGTAGACGAGGCCCTGGCCCGCCTGGAGGCTGGGGCGGATAGACAATGGGACGGTCGTATCGTGCGGGTGTGGTGTGACCTGGTGCGGCGCGAGGGGCGCAAACTCCTGGGGGTGAAGTGGGACCTGCTGGTTCAGGAAGCCAGCCACCGGCCCCGGCCCCCGGTGGTGCATTGCCCCTCCCTGAGCGAGCGGTCCAGCACGGCCTGCCTGCCCGGCGAGGAGATCAGGCCGGCTCCGGCGGAAGAGGTCCGTCGGGCGGCCGCTGCCATGGGGCAGCGGCCGCTGGCCCGGGGTTAACTCGACAATGTTAGATTCGACCTCACCCCTACCCCCTGGCCCCCTTCCCCTCTCCGCGGCGGAGAGGGGAAGGGAGTAGGGGGATGGGGTGAGGTCCACCTTGACCGCCATTTACGCTAATTTAACATTGTCGAGTTAATCAGTCTGTGCGAAGACCCCCGGCCGGAGCCGCTTTAAAATGGGCTGTTAGAGGGGGGTCTTCGCTATCAATGCCGGGGTGGGTAGACAAAAAAGATGAAATGTGATAAAATAGAGAGCGGTGGGGTCATAAGGGCTGCTCAGCCGTCCAGAAGTCAATACCAGGGGGCTATCCTTCCCCGGCGGTGGAGCAGGGTCTGAATACCCCTGATGCCCGGAAGGGCATTAAGACATGGAGTCCTTGTTCGCCAAACTCCACGTCCATTCCGGGTCTGAATACCCCTGATGCCCGGAAGGGCATTAAGACCCGTAGACAAGGGCCAGGGTCAGAGCCGGGTGCCCCGTGTCTGAATACCCCTGATGCCCGGAAGGGCATTAAGACCCTACGTACCAGGTGGTACTGGGAGTGTACACGACGACCGTCTGAATACCCCTGATGCCCGGAAGGGCATTAAGACACCGGGTGGGCGACGGCAGTGCCATCGCCCACCCCACGGCAGTGCCATCGCCCACCCCACGGCAGTGCCATCGCCCACCCCACGGCAGTGCCATCGCCCACCTCACTGTCTGAATACCCCTGATGCCCGGCAGGACACAGGCCAGTTAGTGAGTTGACGAGTGCGCGAGTTTCAAGTTTGTCTTTGCTCGCCGGCGGTCGGCCAGGCTCACCCAGTCCGGCCCCCCGGCCCAGGCCAGACCGGGTGGGCTGGGGGCCGGAGGCTTCGCACTGGTCGTCGGGCGCTCCAGGCGGGTCGCACTCCCTACGGTCGCCGCCTGGAGCGACTTTTTAAGAACGCGGGGTAACTGCCCAGGCATCCAGAAATGGACAGGATTCACAGGATGTGGTTTGGTCTTCCGCTGATCAGGCCCGGCAAAGAGTGAAAATTCCTGTCAATCTTGTCAATCCTGTCAGAATCCGTGAGCAGGGTGAGCAGTTACAACGTCAAATGCACCAGTCAATACCGGTCTGACATTCGTGCATAACTTCTGTCAGGGAGGGAACAAGGAGGGAGGGAGAAAGCCTTTCCGGGGGTTTTTGCGGCGGCTTCCGCCGCCCCACTACCAGGCATCTCAGCCTACCCTCTCGCAGGTTGATGGTAACCGTGATTCGGGTTCGCGCTCCGTCTATGCGATTGTCGGCCGAGAAAACGCCCAAACCTGCGGGAGGGTGAGCAGTGACCGCGCGGCTGTCAAATACTGGCCACTTGTGCAATAGGGAAAAATGAGGTATACTTTAGTTGAATGGCGGGCAGCGCACCCGGTGATCGCCGCCACAAGCAGGGACATCTCATCTCTAACTGACAAGGACTCTCCCAAGAGGTAAAAGCATGGGGGCGCGGATACTGGCGGTAGACGACGATCCCAGCATCATCAAACTCCTGGAAATCAAGCTCAAACGCTCTGGCTATGAGGTTACCAGCGCCGTGAACGGTGAGGAAGGCTATCGCCGGGCTGTGGAAGAGCGTCCAGACCTGGTCCTGTTGGACATCATGATGCCCAAGATGGATGGGTACGAGGTCTGCGAGCGACTCAAGAAGACACTGGGGGCAGAATCGCCGGCCATCGTTATGCTCAGCGCCCGTGGCCAGCAGTCAGACCTGGAAAGAGGTTTTGAGGTGGGGGCCGATGACTATGTGATCAAACCTTTTGATCTCAAGGCCCTGGTGGATCGGATCAACACGGTGTTGATCCGCACCGGCAAGAGGAGGTCCGCCGCTATCTGAACACCCTTTTCGCCCCCCTCGCCAGCGGGCAGGGGGAGTGCTATCCCGACCCTGAACCCTACCGCAGGTTAGAACGGGGCTGGCAACCGGGATAGTCGGTCATTGAGGCGCGCCTGCGGCGTCTGGTCTGATCATTGCGCCCCAACCGTTCGGCTGAGCTCACGGCGAAGCCTGCGGGAAGGCAGGCATTCCATCTACTGAGGCTGGGGGTTGGAGATAACTCTCCAACCCCCAGTTTTTATGCCCGGCCTGATTCCACCCGTGGGCCGATTCAGGGACTCCACAGCGGCCACCGGCTCAGGCCGCTGTCAGTGAGTTGATAGGATGGGCCGGCCAGGGGCACCCAATACAGGTCCTGCAAATAGGCCACCACGACAGCCTCGCCGGTGGGAGACCAGGCTGCCTCCGGGACCATGAGACCGATCTGGCCGGGGGATGGGAACAGCCGCCGGGCCTGACTGCCGTCCGGCCGGGCCACATAGAGGTCATAAGGCCCCACGTGGCTGCGCGTGGGGTCCCGCGCCAGGCCATACAGGACAGCCGTGCCATCAGGTGACCAGCGGGGCATGGCCCACATACCCACGTTGTAAGCGATCATCTGGTGGTCATCGCCCCAGGTATCCAGGGACCAGATGTTGAACACGGGGCTATCTTCCGGCGTCTCGCCTTTCTCGGCGGCCCCGTGGGCCACGACCACCAGCCGGCGGCCGTCCGGCGACCAACTCAGACTGCTGGTCCAGACCCAATCCGCGTAAGTATGGTAGACCGGGTAGGTGAGCAAAGTGCGCCAGTGCCCGCTGGCCCGATCAATCACATGGATCCCATCGGGTGTGGCACAGGCGAAGCGAGTCCCATCCGGCGACCAGGCAAAAGTGTAGCCCCACCAGGCATATGGATGACGTCCGCTGGGCCGGAGGAGTTGGGTCGTTGTCACCACATCCCGCACACCAAGCCAGAGGTCATTGTGCGCCTTCCAGCCAGGGGAGCGGGGGGTCCGCTCAGCAGTGGAATAGGCAAAGGTCTGGCTGTCTGGTCCCCACCCGGCCCAGATCACGTCGCGGATGTTCAAGAATACCGGCTCCTCCCCCACCTGCCGGGTCCCCACCATCCATAACTCGTTGAGAGCCGTCTGCTCATCCGGGTTGCGGGGCCGGCGAGTGAACAGCAACCAGCCGCCATCTGGCGAGAGGTCAAAGACCCGGTGATCCAGGTCATTGGCAAAGGTCAGGGGGCGTTTGGTGCCGCTACGATGCCGCATCACCCAGGCATTGTCGCCAGCCAGGTATGCCACGGTCCCGGTGAAGGTTACAGAGGTCAGTAAGCCCCGCGTCCCCACCACGATCACTTCCCGTTGCGGCTCCTTGATCATGCGCCGATTGAATAGCTCGCGTTTGATCTCCCGGTCATTCTCATAGGTCACCTGGAAGATCAATTCCTCCTCGCCGTTGATCCCCACCTGCAGCAGGCGCGTTTCGCCCCGGGGCGTCCCTTCATCACGGATGACCTGCTGTTCATAGGCCACCGGCACGGCCACCTGGTGGTATTCCTGGCGCACGCGGATCACGGTGATGGTCATGCCGGCGCTCACCGCCGCCCACCGTTCCGGTTCGGTACGGTCCAAAGGACCCAGGGTCACGTCGTTTTGGCGGAGCACCTCGGCGACCGTCCCGGCTGTGGTAGCCACCTCCCAGGACCGGCCATCCGCCACCACCAGAACCCGGCGACTGGGCTGACAGGCCGGCAGCAGCAGTCCGCCCAAAACCAGCAACCCGGCTAACAGCCAATATCTCATGGGAACGCCCGTTCAGTCCACTCCAGCGGATCCACGATGACGCCGGCGATGCGTAGCTCCCAGTGCAGATGCGAACCGCTCACCAGACCGGTATCACCGACCAGACCGATAACCTGCCCCTGCTCCACCCAGTCACCGGCCTGGACCTTTAGCTCAGCCAGGTGACAGTAGCCGGTATGCACACCCATTCCGTGGTCAATGATGATCATATTGCCGCGCACCTTTAGCTCCTCGGCCAGGGCGATCCGGCCGGCGGCCGCGGCCCTGACCGGGTGCCCGATCTCGCCGCGAAAGTCCACTCCGCCATGGTAGCCGCCCGGTGGCCCACCGTTATAGGCCCGGCGCACGCCGAACACGGACGTGATGGTGGTGGTAATGGGCCGGGTAAAGACACCTGACCACCAGGCGACCGGGGCCACCTCTGCATATACAGGGTTGATGCGGGCCAGCTCGGCCCGCACGATGTCTGGGGCCAAAAGGGAAGCCCGGCCGGGGACCAGTTGCACGTGTTCGATGGGGTAGCTGGCGGCGACGACGGTGAGGGTGAGGGTCTGCGTCGCCAGACGAGCCAGGTCGTCGGTGGCAGTGACCTGAACCGGGTACGCGCCCTCGGCGGCATAAAAGTCAATGCCAGCAACAGCCCAGCACACAGCATGGTCCGGGCCGGCCCACACAAAAGTCAGCGGCGTGCCACTCAAGACGCCGGTGGCGGTGATGGGCCGGTTGCCAGTCACCCACACGGTCACGGTGTGCGCCTGGACTACCTGCGGCGGATCGGTGCGGACCTGGATCTCCAGCGGCAGGGGAGTAGGGGTTGGAGGGGGTGTCGGGGTACAAGTGGGGCTGGGGGTAAAAGTCGGCCTGGGGGTCTGTGTTGCCCTGGCTGTCGGTGTAGCCATGTCCGGCAACCGGGCTGAGCAGGCCACCAGGTTTAGCAGCAGCAGCGTCCCCATTGCCCAGCCAATGCCCACCAACCAGGGCTTTTGCACGGGCATCTTAGATCTCACAGACCTTTTCGATGGGGTGGATCAGCATGAGGCGGGTGGTGGTGCGAAAGCCATAGCGCTGCCAGAAACCCACCTCGCCGGGCACGGTCACGGCCAGGTCGTGGGCGCCACGTGCCCGGAAACGCCGGGCGATCTCGCAGAGCAACGACTTGCCGATGCCCCGGCGCTGGTATTGAGGATCAACAGAGATGATATGCAGCAAGGCCCGGGAGCCGTCATATACGCCCCGGGCCATACCCACCACTCGCCCGTCCTCCTCGGCCACGATGAACTCGGCCGCCGGGCAGGCGCGGACACGCAACATGGCCTCGGGGCCGTCAATCTCCTCATGCCCGTATTGCTGGTTGGCTTTGAGAATCGCCACGATCTTCTCCACATCACGGGCTTCGAAATCACGGATAAGCATATCGAAACCTCCTCTGGATGGGATAGGGGTATGAGCAACCCCCTGGTCTCGCCGGGCGGGGAACTATAAAGCCGCCAATCCGGCGGCTGGGGACTCTGGTGGGCGAGATAGGACTCGAACCTATGGCCTTACGGATGTGAACCGTACGCTCTAACCGACTGAGCTACTCGCCCGTTTGGGGCTATATTATACCACAAGGTGCGCGCTAGAGCAAGGGCAGAACCGGGAGCGTTACACATTGGGGGACACAGGAAACGGGCACCAGTAGCGATTATGCGCCCTGGAGTCGAGCCTTCAGGCGGGTCTTGCGGGCACGAACCGGCTAAAGCCTCGACTCCAGAGCCGTACTGTCCCCAACGCGATACGCTCACCAGAACCTGGCATCCCAGGGTTCTTTCAAGTTGCAAACCATGCGGAGGCAAAACCCCTCGAGGCTTTTCCTCTCCCGCTTCGCCTCCCTTCGGGGAGGGAAAAGAATGCTTCGTATCCCCCCTTGTTCCTTCCCTGACAAAAGTTATACCCGGATGTCAGGCGGGGACTTGCATGGCCTGGAGAAATACAGTATAATTGCCATGACGTTGCGGCAGCAAGCGATCCACATCCTGCTACGATGGAGAGAAAGGAGGTGGTCGAGTCAGCTCATAGCCAACACACGTGGTAAGCGCGTTTAGTTCTGACCAAATAGCACTAACCGATCACATTTCCAGGAGGAGATAAGAATATGCGTAAAGTGTTATTGGCCATGTTGGCCCTGACGATCATGCTCTCACTGGTCGTGGCTGGTGCGCAGTGTCCGCCCACCGGCCCCACGGAGAAAAAGTTCCGGGTGGGCATGGTGACCGACGTGGGCAAGATTGACGACAAGAGCTTCAACGAGTCGTTGTGGAATGCCGTGTAGCAGGCGGAGAAGGAATTGGGCGCCGAGGTCTCTTACATCGAGACCACCGACCCCAAGGACTATGGCAAGAACATCGCTACCTTCGCGGACAAGGGCTACGACGTCATCTGCACCTCTGGCTTTGGCCTGGGCGAGGCGACCATCGAGGCCGCCAAGAAGTACCCTAACATCAAGTTCATCGGCACAGACCAGTTCCAGGCCGAAGCGCTGCCCAACCTGGCCGGTCTGATCTTCGAGGAAGATAAGGCTGGCTTCCTGGCCGGCGCGCTGGCCGCCCTGATGAGCAAGAGTGGTGTCGTGGGCGCAGTGCTGGGTACCGACGTGGTCCCGCCGGTGGTCAAGTTCGGCAAGGGCTATGAGGCCGGCGCCAAGTACATCAACCCGAACATCAAGGTGCTGTTGGCCTACCATCCAGGCGGCCTGGCCAAGGGCTTCATTGACCCAGAGTGGGGCAAGCAGACCGCTGTGCAGCAGATTGACCAGGGTGCGGACGTGATCTTTGGCGCCGGTGGCAAGACCGGCAACGGCGCGCTCATCGGCTGTGCGGAGAAAAAAGTGTTCTGCATCGGCGTGGACACGGACCAATGGTACACCGTGCCGGAGGCCAAGACCTACTTGCTCTCCAGCGCCATGAAGCTCATCACCCCCGGCTCCTTCAACCTGATCAAGGCGGCCAAGGAGGGCAAGTTCAAGGGCGGTAACGTGGTGGGCGATGTGGGCCTGGCCCCGTTCCATGACACCGAGTCCCAGGTGCCGGCTGAGGTCAAGGCCAAGTTGCAAGAGATTGACAAGGGCCTGAAAGACGGCTCGATCCAGACCGGCGTCAAGTTGTAGTCCCCAATTTCGTGCCTGTTAGAGGGGGAAGGGAAAACAATTCCCTTCCCTCTCTTACTAATTCCTGGCAAAACCGATTTTTTGGGACCTGGGACAACGACCACAAGGAGCAGAGGCTTTAGCCGGTCGTGACCACAAGACCTGAAGGCTCGACTCCAGAATTGTCCGAAGGTTTTCTAATTTGTGGGTAATTGCCCACCCTGTACCTTACCGCTGGTTATAAAGCAGTTACGTTTGTAGCGAAGAGACTCAGTAGATGGAAATTCTTCTCGGCGGTCTGTGACCGCCGAGAAACGCGGGTCACAGACCCGCTTTGAGCAACTTTTTCCATCTACTGAGACTCACACGCGCCCCGTCGCACCCCGTGGACACGAAAATACGCCGGTGTGCTCGCGCGGGGTCTGCGACCCCGCGTGCTTCGCACGGCGGGTTACAAACCCGCCGCGAGCCAGGCCGGGGGGCTATTTTCGAGGGAGACTCACACGCGCGGGGCGCACCCTGTGGACACGAAAATACGCCGGTGTGCTCGCGCGGGGTCTGCGACCCCGCGTGCTTCGCACGGCGGGTTACAAACCCGCCGCGAGCCAGGCCGGGGGGCTATTTTCGAGGGAGGGAACCTGGTGAACATGGTCTCTCGATACCTGGCCCGATTGAGCCTGGTGGTGATCCCGGTGTTGGCCGTGCTTACAGCCCTGGTCATCGGCGCGATCTTGATCTGGTTATCCAGCGGGGAGCCATACAAGATCGTGCAGGCATATTGGGGATTGTTCATCGGCTCACTGGGTAGCCCCAAGGCTGTCTCGGAAACCATCGTCTGGGCCACGCCGTATATCTTTGCCGGCCTGGCCGTGGCTCTGGCCTTCAAGTGCGGTCTGTTCAATATTGGGGCCGAGGGACAACTCCTGATCGGCTCGTTGACCTCCGTCTGGGTGGGTTATGCCCTGTCTGACCTGGTGGGCTTTGCTATCCCCGCGATCATTCACATCCCCCTATGCCTGGCGGCCGGCGTGCTGGGCGGTCTGGTATGGGGCGCGATCCCCGGCTTTCTCAAGGCCAAGACCGGCGGCCATGAGGTGATCAACACCATCATGATGAACTATATCGCCCTGTTCCTCACCAATTTCTTGCTGGCCGGTCCCATGATGGACAAAAGCCCCACCAATGCCGTAGCCCAGACGGAGATGATCGATCTTTCGGCCCGGCTGCCCCGGCTCATTCCGTGGGACCCCAACCTGCGCGTCCATTGGGGCTGTGTCCTGGCGATCCTGGTGGCCCTCGGCGTGTGGTGGTTCCTCTACAAGACCACCTGGGGCTTTGAGATCCGCACCGTGGGCGCGAACCCGGATGCGGCCCGTTATGCCGGCATCAGCGTGACGCGCAACATCGTGCTGGCGATGGCTCTGAGCGGCGCCCTGGCCGGCCTGGCCGGGACGGTTGAGGTCATCGGCCTGAACTATTACCACACGCCAGGCTTTAGCGCGGGTTATGGCTTTGACTCCATCGCCATCGCCCTCTTGGGCAAGACCCACCCCATCGGCGTGATCCCGGCAGCGTTCCTCTTTGGCGCCTTGCGTAACGGGGCCACCGAGATGCAATACCTGACCCAGATCCCGGTGGACATCATCTCCGTCATCCAGTCCTTGATCCTGCTCTTTGTGGCTGCCCCAGAGATCGTGCGGCTCATCTACAGGCTTCGCCCACCGAAAGAGGAGGAAAAGCTGGTGCTCACACGGGGCTGGGGAGGGTAGTGGCATGATCGCAGGGGTATTGATTCAACGTCGCTGGCGGGGATTGTATTATCTGGTCTGCTTTTTGTTGCCCATTGTGGGCGTGGTATTGAGCCTGCTGGTCTGGCGGCACAAGGATAAACGGGCCAGAGACCTGGGGCGGGCCGGCCTGGGTGTTACCGCCCTGGGCCTGGCGATCCAGTTCCTGACCCTGTGCACGGCCAATTTCATCCCCCTGCCGGGCACTCTCTCCTCAGACGTGACCAGCCTGCTGGCCTCCACCATGCGTATCTCCACCCCGTTGGCCCTGGGCGCGTTATCCGGCCTGTTCTGCGAGAAAAGCGGTGTGGTAAACATCGCTATCGAGGGGATGATGCTGGCCTCGGCCTTTTTCGGGTTCATCGTGGGCCTGTATACGCAGAATCTGTGGATCGCGCTTTTTGCGGCCCTGCTCACCGGTACTCTGTTGGGCCTGTTCCACGCCGTGCTCTCGGTGACGTTCCGGGTGGACCAGATCATCAGCGGCACGGTGATCAACATCCTGGCCATTGGCATCACCGGCTATCTGAACCGGCAGCTTTTCATGGGCACGGTGCCGCCGCCCAGCCCGGGCACATTTCCCATCCTGACCAACATCCCCATCATGGAGACCCGGCTGGCCGAATTGCCGCTCCTGGGGGCAGTGCTGGGGAACTTTTTGGATCCCATCACCATGTCCCAGCCCATTGGCTCTATCCTCAGAGGCGTTCCCCTGCTGGGGCCAGCGGTCTTGTATCAGCAACCGCTGGTGTTGACCACCCTGCTTCTGGTGGCCCTGGCGCACGTCGTCATCTTTTACACCCCCTGGGGCCTGCGGACCCGGGCCGTGGGCGAACACCCTCGCGCCGCCGACACGGTGGGCATCAATGTGTTCAAAGTGCGCTACATCAACGTGACCATTGGCGGGCTGATCGCCGGCCTGGCCGGGGCCTATTTTACCCTGGAATCCATTCCGGCCTTCGAGCCATTAGAGACCAACGGGCGCGGGTTCATCAGCCTGGCAGCCATGATCTTTGGCAAGTGGACGGCCTTCGGGGCCTGGGGGGCGTCCCTGCTCTTTGGCTTTGCCGAGGCGCTGCAGATCTTTTTCCAGAACAAGGGGATCACCGTCTTTCCCAAGGAATGGGGCGTGGGGACCGGCTACCAGTTCATCGGCATGTTGCCCTATATCTTGACCATGGTCGTTTTAGCCGGCGTGGTGGGGCGGGCCGTGCCCCCGGCCGCGGATGGTATCCCGTATGAGAAGAGTTGAATCTACGAATAGACGAATCTACGAATGCCGGATACTGACGAGATGATTCGTCCATTCGCCCATTCATATTCAAGGAGCGCTCATGACCCTGGCTCTTGAGATGCGCAGCATCACCAAACGCTTCCCCGGCGTGCTCGCCAACGACCACATTGACTTTCAGTTGGAAAAAGGCGAGATCCACGCCCTGCTGGGCGAAAACGGCGCGGGCAAGACCACGTTGATGAACATCCTCTACGGCCTCTACCAGCCGGATGAGGGCGAGATCTACCTGGACGGCCAGCGCGTGGAGATTCACGATCCCAACGACGCCATCCAGCACCGTATCGGCATGGTCCACCAGCATTTTATGCTGGTCAAGCCGCTCACGGTGGCGGAGAACATCATCCTGGGCACCGAGACCACGCGGGGCCGGGCCTTTCTGAACCTGCGCGCCGCCGAACAGCGCATCCGCGAGCTGTCGGACCAGTATCAACTGGAGGTGGACCCCACCGCCCGCATCCAGAACCTGCCCGTGGGCACGCAGCAGCGGGTGGAGATCATTAAAGCCCTCTATCGCGAGGCCGATGTCCTCATCCTGGACGAGCCGACGGCCGTGCTCACGCCCCAGGAGACGGAGCGATTGTTCCTGACCATCTTTTCCCTGGCCCAGCGGGGCAAGTCCATCATCTTTATCACCCACAAACTGAAAGAGGTCTTTGAGGTCGCCACGCGCATCACCGTGCTGCGCGATGGTCGAGTGGTGGGGACCACATACCCCAAAGAAACCAACGAGCGGGAGCTGGCAGCCATGATGGTGGGCCGGCAGGTGATCCTCAAGGTGGACAAGGAGCCGGCCCAGCCCAAAGATGTGGTGTTGGAGGTCCAGGACCTGGCAGTGGAAGATGACCGCCACAACCAGGTGGTGAACGGCGTGTCGTTCCAGGTGCGGGCCGGCGAGGTGCTGGGCATCGCCGGGGTGCAGGGCAACGGCCAGACTGAGCTGACCGAGGCTATCACCGGTCTGCGCCACGTCAAGAGTGGCAAGGTGTTTATCCAGGGGCGCGAGGTGACCAACGCTTCACCCCGCCAGATCACGGAGGCCGGTTCCGCCCATATCCCGGAGGATCGCCACAAACACGGCCTGGTGCTCAGCTACCCGGTCTGCGACAACCTGGTGCTGTCTACCTACTACAAGCCACCCTTTGCCCGGGGCCTGGTTATCCAGGAATCGGTCATCGCCGAGAATGCGCGCCGGCTCATCAAGGACTTTGACATCCGCACGCCCAGCGAGTATCTGCCCGCCAGTAACCTGTCCGGCGGCAACCAGCAAAAGACCATCGTGGCGCGGGAATTGAGCCGCCCCATCAAACTGCTCATCGCTGCCCAACCTACCCGGGGCCTGGATGTCGGCTCCATCGAATACATCCATCAGCAGATCGTCAAGATGCGCGATGCCGGCTGCGCCGTGCTGCTGGTGAGCGCAGAACTGGACGAGATCATGGCCCTGAGCGACCGCATCGCCGTGATGTATCGCGGCCAGATCATGGATACGGTGCCCATCGAGAAGGCCACCAAAGAGGGCCTGGGACTGTTGATGGCCGGTATCAAAGAACCGACCGACTACGAAGAGGCCGTGCTCAAAGCCTTCAAATCTGAGGGTTGATGCCCCGCCCCCATAAACCAATATCGTGTAGGAGAGGAAGTATGGGACTTGGTGTCTACTTTAGCGAGGATATTGCAAAGATTCTGGCCGGGCTGGCCAGTGCCGGCGACCGCTATGGGCCGGAGTATCACAAAGCCTTGTCCGACGTGGCGATCGCCCTGGGCGTGCAGACGCCCCGGCCAAACATGACGATGACCAGACCGGCCGTGCGCATCGTTGAAGAACCGCCTCGTATGCTGGCTGCGGAGTGGGATTGAGACCGCCGTTACCCGGAGGCCGCCCCCCTTGGACCTAGATCATCGCCCTGACAACAGGGTCAAGACCTGCACCCATCGTATTCGTGCATGGGGCCTGGCTACACGAGCAGGGTTTATAAGAGAAAATTGCCCAATCGAGGTGGAGGATGAGGAAGATCTGGTGGATGTTGACGTTGTCGCTGGTCGCGCTATGGACCACGGCGGCGATCCACGCCCAGGCGGGAGCCATCAACCCGCTTACCGGCCTGCCAGTGGCGGATGCAAGCCTGGTGCAACGCCGGCCCATCGCCATCAAGGTGGAGAACTCGCCATCGGCCCGGCCCCAGTCGGGCCTGGACCGGGCCGACGTGGTCTACGAGTCACTGGCTGAGTTCGGAGTCACACGCTTTTGCGCCATCTTCTTGAGCCAGGAACCAGCCACGGTTGGCCCGGTGCGCAGCGCCCGGCCTTCGGACCTGGAGATCGTGCCCCAGTATCAGGCGGCTCTGGCCTACTCTGGCGCATCCATCCCGGTGAAAAAGATGCTCCGGGCCGCGCCAGATATCCCCCTCATCGGCCAGATGGAGGACTATTACGCCTATCGCCGTATCCCCCGGGGCGATGTGGCCTACGAGCACACGCTATACACCAACGTGGCCCGGCTCCGCGAGACGCTGGCCCGGCATGGCTACGAGACCCCGGTGAACCTCAGCGGCTGGCACTTTGCCACGCCAGCGATCACCGCGCCGGCCGGCACGCCAGTGGCCCACGTGGAAGTCCCCTTCTCTAAATGGGCCACCTGTAGCTATCGCTATGATGCGCGCCTGGGGGCCTACCGGCGCTTCCAGCAGGGGGAACCACACCTGGATCGGGAGACCGGCCGCCAGTATACCGCTGAAAACGTGATCATCCAGTTCGTGGACATCTGGGAAGGCCCCCATGTGGGTTACAAGGATGGTAGCGGCACGAACCTGCTGATCCAAAAACTCACCGGCGAGGGCCGCTGCATCGTGCTGCGCGGCGGCGTGGTGACCAACGGCCGGTGGGTGCGTTGGGAACGCAACGCCTTGACGCAGTGGGTTGATGATAGTGGACAGCCCATCCTGCTCAACCCCGGCCGGACCTGGATCGCCGTGGTGCCGGTGGACCTGACGGTGCGGGTGACGTTGGGGACACCGTATACCGGCTCACCCTCGCTGGCTGGGGATAGTCGCACCCCGGTCGCCAAACCATCCAACAACACCAGCGCCCGGTCAAACGGCCGGGGCCTGACACCTTGAACAGCGAGATGTCCCTGCTCGCGGCGGGTGTGTTGCCGCTGGCGCGGGGTCGCAGACCCCGCGTGAGCGCATATTATACGGGGAGGTCACGTTCGCGGCGGGTGTGTTGCCGCTGGCGCGGGGTCGCAGACCCCGCGTGAGCGCATATTATACGGGGAGGTCACGCTCGCGGCGGGTGTGTTGCCGCTGGCGCGGGGTCGCAGACCCCGCGTGAGCGCATATTTTATACGAGGAGGTTTTGATGGGTAAGAATAGCGGAAATGGCCCTCGCGAGGGCGCGGCCCTGAAACTGAACTGGGGCTTTACGTTCCTCATCGGCCTGGGGTTCTTTGGCATCGAGCTGCTCTGGCGTATCTACAATAACTTTGTGCCCCTTTACTTGCAGTCCGGCAACCCCACCTTTGATGCCGCCCAAAAGGCCCCCATCATGGGTTTTGGGATCAACACCTTCGTCACCGGTATCATCATGGGCCTGGATAACGTGGCGGCGTTATTCCTGCTGGTGACCATCGGGGCCATCAGTGATCGGACCGTCACCCGTATCGGGCGGCGGATGCCGTTCATCCTGTTCTTTGCTCCCATTGCCGCCGCCTCGTTCGCCCTGATCCCCCTGGCGCCCAGCCTGATCACCCCGGCCACCAACGGCAACGTGGGGGCGATGCCGGGGACATTCGCCCTGTTCATGACTGCCCTGGGCGTGATGTTATTGGCGATGGCCTGCTTCCGCACGCCGGTCGTCTCCCTCATGCCTGATTTGACCCCCAGCCCCCTGCGGAGCAAGGCCAACGGGGTCATCAACTTTATGGGTGGACTGGCCGGCGTCATCGGAACCCTGGTCTTGTCGCCCTTGTTCGACCTGAACGCCTGGATCCCGTTCATCGCCGGGGCAGTGATCCTGATCTCGGCGGTGTTGGCCCTGTTCGTCTTTGTCAAGGAGCGCCAGGCCAGCGTGGTGGAGGATTTCACGACGGAAAGGCGGGAATCGCTGGACGTGCTGCGCAAGCTGCGCGAGGTGCCGGCCGCCAACCGGCGCACCCTTGCCTTTCTGATGCTGGCGATCTTTTGCTGGTTCGTGGCGTTCAATGGCATTGATACCTGGTTCACCTCGTTTGGGGTGACGGTGTTGGGCCTCACGCCGGGCCAGGCCGGGCAGATCTTTAGTGTGGCCCTCATCGCCTTCATCCTCTTTGCTATTCCGGCCGGCTTTATCGGCACGCGCTTTAGCCGCCGGTGGACGATCATCGCTGGCCTGGCGTTGTTCATCGGGGTGCTGATCGTCATCAATCTGTTGCCCAACATCATCGTGACCGTAGTCTTGCTGGCGATTGGCGGCGCAAGCTGGGCCCTGGTGAACATCAATTCCCTGCCGATGGTGGTGGATACCAGCACCGACGAGCGGATGCTGGGCACCTTCACCGGGATGTACTATATCGCCTCGCAGTTGGCGGCCATCCTGGGGCCGGCCATCAGCGGTGGGGTGGTGGACCTGTCCGGCGGCGATTTTCGCATGGTTTTCATCGTTGGACCGGTCTTCTTTGGGCTGGCGATCCTGGCGATGATCTTTGTCCGGCGCGGCGAGGCTAAACGGGTGGATGCCCGGGGCCGGGCGATAGAATAGAATAGTAGCCTTCCCTCCATGCCAAGCCCCCGACCGTTCGGTCGGGGGCTTTTTCTCCATCAAAGCAGCCGCAGATTGGTGTGTCACCTGCGCCCTACGAAGGAGCGGCGAAGGCCGCGCCGCGCTCTGGATAGGCCCGGTCCTCCAGCTCGGCGATGAATCTGTCGGCGGCCATGCCAGCCACGGCGCCGGTCCCCACGGCCACCGCTACCTGCTGATAGAGCCGATCCTGCACGTCGCCAGCGGCAAAGACGCCAGGCACACTGGTGCGCTGATGCCGGTCAGTGACGATATAGCCCCCTTCATCCAGTGTCAACTGCCCCCGGAACAGTTCGGTGTTAGGGGTCATACCGACATAGATGAATACCCCCTCTACCGCCAGGGTGGACTCTGCGCCGGTCTTGAGATGGCGCAGGCGCAGGGATTTGACCCCGGAATCATCACCCTCAATAGCCGTGACCACGGTGTCCCATATGAAATCCACCTTGCCACTGCGTTCAGCACGCTCCTGGAGGATCGGCTCGGCCCGCAGCCGGTCGCGCCGGTGGATGACAGTGATCCGGGAGGCCAGGCGGGTCAGGTAATTGGCTTCTTCCAGCGCGCTGTTGCCGCCGCCCACCACGGCCACCGGCAGGTCGCGGTAAAAGAACCCGTCGCAGGTGGCGCAATAGCTCACGCCCCGGCCGGTGAACTCGGCCTCGCCAGGGACGCCCAGCTTGCGGGGGGTGGCCCCGGTGGCGACGATGAGGGCGCGGGCCTGGTAGTCGGCCCCGTGGGTGGTGACCGAGAACGGGTGTCGGCTCAAGTCCACAGCGGTTACCACGTCCACCGTCATCTCGGCGCCGAATCGCTTTGCCTGCTCTTGCATGGTTTCCATCAGCTCAAAGCCGTTCACGCCCTCCTTGAACCCGGGGTAGTTTTCGATCTCGGCGGTGGCACCGGCCTGGCCGCCCACGGCCTGGCCGGTCAGGACCAGGGTGGAGAGCCTGGCCCGGGCGGTGTAGATGGCGGCGGTCAGGCCGGCCGGGCCAGAGCCAATGATGATCACGTCGTGCATGTATAACCTCCTTACATAATTATATGCTCGCCAGGGGTCTGCGACCCCGCGTCAGCGGCAGGTGACCCAGTCCGGCCTGGGCCGGGCACATCCGCCGTGAGCGTGACACACCCGTATAATATGCGCTCACGCGGGGTCTGCGACCCCGCGTCAGCGGCAGGTGACCCATCCGCCGTGAGCGTGACACACCCGTATAATATGCGCTCACGCGGGGTCTGCGACCCCGCGTCAGCGGCGGGTGACCCAGTCCGGCCTGGGCCGGGCACACCCGCCGCGAGCGTGACACACCCGTATAATATGCGCTCACGCGGGGTCTGCGACCCCGCGTCAGCGGCGGGTGACCCAGTCCGGCCTGGGCCGGGCACACCCGCCGCGAGCAAGGACAGGATTTTTGTGCTCACAAGGGGTCTGCGACCCCGCGCCAGCGGCACACCCGCCGCGAGCGTGACACACCCGCCGCGAGCAGGGACATCTCATACCTCGCTATTGCGTGTTGCGGATCATCCCAAACTTGCCAGCACCCGGCGCGTCACCTCGGCCACCAGGGCATCATCGGCGGCTGAAGAGGGGGTGGCATCGCACAGGCCACAAGCGGCACACAACTCGGCCTCCTCGGCTGGCGACATCTGCCCTCGCAGGCGGCGCGCGGCGATGAGCTTTTGGGCTTCCCCGGGGGGCAACGGGCTGCCGCCGCCCAGTTTGGTCACCAGGAACGTCACCTCGGCGGCGTGCTCTACCTTTTCCGTCTTGAGATAAGCCTCCATCAGGTCGCGTCCCACGGTGACACTGCCGTGACGTTGCAGCACCAGGGCATCGTGATGCTCGATGAGGTGGCCCATGACGCCTGGCCCCTCCGGGCTGCCGGGCATGGCATATTTCGTGATGGGAATGACGCCCAGGTTAACGATCACCTCCGGCAACAGACACCGGGCGATAGGGAAACCGGCGATGCTCAGGGCGATGCTGTAGGGTGGGTGGGCATGAACCACGGCATTAACGTCCGGGCGACGGCGATAGGCTTCCAGGTGCAAGGGTAGTTCAGAGGTGGGGCGATGACGATTGGCACCGTAAAGGGGGCTGGGCTGAGGCTGGCCGGCCAGGTCCACGACCACCAGGTCTTCGCTCGTGACGAACCCTTTGCTCAGGCCACTGGGTGTCACCAGGATGCGATCTGGCCCCAGCCGGGTGGAGACATTGCCGTCAGTCGCCGGAACCCAGCCGTGCTCGTAAAGCAATCGGCACACCCGCACGATCTCATCACGCTGGTGACTCTCGATCTGGCGTTGGTGGTAGGTGCTCAAAGCTTCCCCCTTGACGGGCGGTAGAAAATAGGGTACAATTTGAAGCGTGCCGAGGTGGCGGAACAGGCAGACGCGCTACGTTCAGGGCGTAGTGGGCAAGCGCCCGTAAGGGTTCAAATCCCTTCCTCGGCACCAGGTTTATATTTACCACCGCATATGGGTATATTCGTATGCGGTTTTTTTCATGATTGGGTGCGGCGTGTCTGCCAGACCGTCGGATTATACACCAAAACCAGTGAGTGAGCAACTTGCGACAAGGGCCCCGCTGTTCCAGCCAGCGCTGGCTCCGGGCCTGGTACGCACGGTGGCAAAGGCGCGCCAATTCACCCTGAGAGAGGAGCGCACTCGTGTCCCGAATCGCCACGCTCCGCAACGTGCTCTTCCTCGCCGGGCTATCGGACCAGGAGCTAGAGGCCCTGGCCGGTAGCCTGGAACGGCATGCCTTTGACAAAGGCCAGGTCATCTTTTACCAGGGCGAACCCGGTCAGACCATGCATGTTATCGAAACCGGCCGGGTGCGCATCTTTATCCTCAGCGAAACCGGCCAGGAACTTTCGGTCAATATCTATGGCCCCGGGGAGGCCTTTGGCGAACTGGCCCTTCTGGACGGCCAACCCCGCTCGGCCGGGGCCGTCGCCATGACCAAAACCACGACCCTGGCCCTGCGCCGGGACGACTTTTTGCACTATCTGGAGACCTACCCCGGCGTGGCCCGGCGCATCATCGAAGTGTTGAGCGCACGCTTGCGCTATACCACCGCCTACGCCGAGAGCCTGGCCTTTCTCCACGTCCGGGGCCGCGTGGCCGCCAAGCTCCTGGAGTTGGCCGGGCGACACGGCGAGCGCACGGCGGGTCGGGCGGTCGAGCTGCAGCTGACCCAGGCCGAACTGGCCAGCCTGGTGGGGGCAACCCGCGAGAGCGTCAACCAGGCCCTGCGGACCTGGCGTGAACAAGGGCTGATCGCCATCGAGCGGCAAAAGATCATCCTCCTGGATCGCCCCGGCCTGGAGAAGCAGGTCTCGCCTTAAACTCACGCCCAATCCGGTCGCGGGCCAGTAACAGGGTGAAGGGGAGCGTTTTCATAGACAGGGGGCGCGCCGGCAGGTGAGCGTATCGCGTTGGGGGACAGATTATGCCTCTGGAGTCGAGGTTTTAGCCGGTTCGTGCCCCTAAAGGCTCAACGCCAGGGGGCCTCTGCGGGCTTCCTATGTCCCCACTGTGTAACGTCCCCCGGTAGTCACTCTCTTCGGTATAGTGGGCAGGAGGTGATTCTACGCTCGCCGATCTGACCACCACACCCCGGCGGTGTGGGGATAGATAGGCCCGACCATGCTCACTGAACTGACCCCGGCTGAAGCTGTGCTCCCCAACCTGGCGTTGGACGCCGCCACCCTGACCCTGCGCGACGAGCTGGCGGCCCGGGTGACGACCCCAGGAGAGTCGCCCCTGGAGGTCAGCGCCTTTCTCCACCGCCTGCTGACCGCGTTCTGTCAGGACGGCACGCTCACCGGCCTGGCGCTGTGGCCACGCGCGGCACAGATCGGGGTCTTGTTGGGCATTCAGCGGCCGGCGGTGCTGGCCGCGCTGAACAAGCTGCCACCGGAGGCGGTGGAGTACTGGTAGGACGGGGACCGGCGCGTGTATTCGTGGGGCACGGTGGTGCGGCTGGTGGCCGGGCGGATGAGGATGGAAGAATAGCACGGCAGATCAGTGCGCGTGCGGGATGGTTAGCAGGCGCGCTACTCCTCTGGCCGCGCGAAATAGTGTACGTTGGAACGGATCCGCAGCCGCTTGCCAGATACCGCGCCGGAGGAAGTGGCGCAGGACGTGGCCGAGGCCGTGGCTGCGGTGAGGGCTGCCGATGCTCAAGGCCACGCTTGATACCAACGTGTTCGT
>Ga0209162_1000683_pt1 | contig 36044 bp, 33 predicted proteins | sample YNPNPMetaG_FD_187121 | JGI IMG/M metagenome (GOLD analysis project Ga0209162, IMG submission 187121) | Anoxygenic and chlorotrophic microbial mat microbial communities from Yellowstone National Park, USA - YNP NP MetaG (SPAdes) (version 2) ...
AGCCTCAACAACCTGGGCAATATGCTCTCCGCCCTGGGCCGGCGGGAGGAGGCCCTCCAGGCCACCCAGGAGGCGGCCGACCTCTACCGCGAACTGGCCCGGGCCAACCCCCCGGCCTTCCTCCCCGACCTGGCGACCAGCCTCAACAACCTGGGCGACCGCCTCTCCGAAACGGGGCAGCGCGAAGAGGCGCTGGCGGCCTATGAGGAAGCGGTGCGTACCTTGCTGCTATTTTTCCGGGCTCTTCCCGCTGCCTTCGCTGATCGCATGGAGTACATGCTACGGGACTACGTCGCGGCGTGCGAGCGGGCGAAGCGGGAGCCGGAGCAAAAACTGGTGGAAGAGGTGCAGCGGCTGCTGTCGCAGTGAGTTCCTGACCCTCCCGCAGGTTAGCGCCCAAACCTGCGGGAGGGTGGGCAGTTGGGAACATCGTGGACCTGGGCGACTTTGGCCCGTTCAGCCTGCGGGTGCGCGGCGCGGGAGCCGAGACCGGGGAGGCCATCAGCGCCCACCTCATCACTCAGATCATCGCCGCGTTTCGCCCCGGCAAGCTATTCAAGGACGTGTTGAAGAGCACCGAGTGCAAGAAGGCGTAGGACCAGCCATCAAACTCGACGTGTCGGGTCACTCAACTCGACACGTGGAGTTGCTCAACTCGACGTGTCGAGTTTAAAAATGGACACGTCGAGTTGGGGATCGCGCCCTGGTCCCATGTGCCGCAGCGGGGGCCGGGGCGCGCGTTTGTGCGTGGGCCGGCAGGCGGCAGCAATGAATAACGCCCGGTTCTTCGCGCCCTGTAGAGCGCGGTGGCGCGGGCGGTCTGGCCGGCCTCCATATCTGGGGGCGCGCCGGGGGCTGCCAGCCCGAGATATGGGGTCAGACTCAGTAGTTGGAAATTCGTGCTCCTCGGCGGTCTGCCAGGCCCAGGCCTGAGGCTTCGCACTGACCGCCGAGCGCGAAGCGGCGGGTCACACTCCCTATGGTCGCCGCTTTGAGCAACTTTTTCCATCTACTGAGACTCGCCATCGCGGCGCGGGGCTGGTCGCGGGCGGCCCCGCGCGAGCCAACCTTAAAATTGCGAGGGGTTTCCCTTGTCGCGCTCTACGACGGCAAGCACAGCGACGAGGAAGCCCGGTGGATCACCCTCGGCAAGAATCGAGCTGAGGTTGCCCTCGTCGTCGCGCATACGTTTCAGGAAGTTTACCTGGACCATCGAGAAACGCGGGTCGCACTCCCTGCGGTTGCCGCTCTGAGCAACTTTTTCCATGTAACTGGGCCTCGGTGGAGACGCGATGATGCCGCACTGGTCCCGCCGCGCTGCCGCCAGCGTGGTCGCCCTGGCCCTGCGCGACGGCCTGACGCGCCTGGTGGCCTTCGCCGGGCACCTGGTGCTGGCCCGGGTCCTGGCCCCGGCCGACTTTGGAGCCTTCGCTGTGGTGCTGCTCCTGGCCGGCCTGGCGGAGCTGGTGGGCGGGCTGGGCCTGAGCGCGGCGCTGGTTCAGCAACCGGACCCGCCCGACGACCGTGTGGCCGGCGCGGCGTTCCTGGTCCGGCTGGCGGCGGCCCTGGCGATGGCGGTCACGTTGCTGGTGGCCGTCCCCTCCCTGGCCGGCCCCTTTCAACTGCCGCCCTCTGCTCCCCTGCTGGCCCTCATCGTGGCCCCGGCCCTGCCCCTGACCGCGCTGGCCCTGGCGCCGGAGTTCCAACTGGAGCGCGCCCTCCGCTTCGACCGGCTGGCTCTTGCCGACGGCGCACGGGTGGTGGTGGGGCAAATCGTGGCGGTGGGCCTGGCGTGGGCCGGGGTCGGCGTCGCGGCGCTGGCCGGGGGCTACCTGGCCGGCGCGCTGGCCTGGGTCGCCGCCCTCTACGTCCTCTCCCCCTGGCGGCCCCGGCTGGCCTGGCACCCGGCGACCGTGCGGCGGCTCCTGGGCTTCGGCGGGCCGGTGGTGAGCCAGCAGATCATCCACCTGGTGAAGGATCAGATGGCCCCGGCCCTGGGCGCGCCCCTCTTCGGCAACACGGCCGTGGGCTACCTGGACTGGGCTGGCAAGCTGGCCCGTACCGCCGCCGCCCCCTCGACCCTGGCGAACCGGGTGGCGTTCCCGGCCTACGCCCGTCTCCAACAGGACCCGGCGGCCATGCGTCAGGCGTTGCCCCTGGCCTTGCGCTGGTCTGCGCTGCTCTCGCTGCCCCTCCTGGCGGTCCTGGGGGGCCTGGGTCCGGAACTCACCCACTATCTATACACCGACCGGTGGCTCCCGGCCCTGCCAGCCTTATACCTGCTGGCCCTGCACGCGGCCCTCGGCGTGCTGCCGGACCTGCTCATGCCGGCCCTGCTGGCGACCGGCCGGCTGCGCGCGGCCCTGGCGGTGTCTATCGGCTGGACGGTCCTGGCCTGGACGTTGGCCCTGGCGTTGTCGGCTCTGGTGGGCTACGCTGGCATCGCCGCCGCGTATGTCTGTTCCACGGCTGTGGCCGCCATTGCCTTGCTCCGGCTGACGCCGGTTCGCCTGGGCGACGCCCTGCGAGTGGGCGGGCCGGCCGGCCTGGGCGCGCTCCTGGCCGTCGGCGCAATGCGTGGGGCGGTCTCCATGTTGGGCAGCAGCATTCCGGCGATCCTGACAGCCTTGCTCCTGGGTCTGGCCGTCTACGCGCTGACCGTGCTGATCCTCCAGGGCCGCACCCTCTGGCGCGATGTCCGACCGCTGACCGCTGACTGATGACCGCTGACGGCTGACCGCCGACTGCCGACTGATGACTGACAACTGGTGACTGACGACTGGTGAACATCCTATTTGCCTGCCCGTTCGTGCCATATCCGCCGGACACTGGCGGCCGGACCCGGGCCTACCACACCCTGCGCTACCTGGTTGAACGTCACCGCGTCCACCTGCTGGCCTTCTACCACAGTCCGGAGGAACTTTCACATCGGGACGCGCTGGCGTCGCTCTGCGAGACGGTGGAGCTGCTGCCGGCCCCGGCGTGGCCCCCTGGACCGCTGGCCCGGTTCCGGCGCGCCCTGTTGGCCCCGGCCGACATCGCCATCCCCCGGCGGTCCGGGCTGCTGGTCGAGGCGTTGCGGCGCGGCCTGAGGCAGCACCCCATTGACCTGGTGCACCTGGAGGACCTGGGCTGGGAGGGCTACGCCGACGTGTTGGGGGGCACGCCGACGGTGCTGGTGAAGCAGAACGTGGAGGCCCGGATGTGGGCCAGCCTGGTGACGAGCAAGCGCGTGGGCACGCCGGGTTGGGCGCTGACGACGCTGGAGGCGTGGGTGCTGCGCCGGTGGGAGGGCCGGGCCGCCGCCCACTTCGGCCGGGTCATCGTCACGGCGGCCGCCGAGCGCGAAGCTCTGGTTGCTCTGGGCTGCCCGCGCGAGCGCATCGCCATCGTCCCCAACGGCGTGGATACGGACTACTTCGCAGCGCGCGTAGAGCAGGCTGATAGCTTGCCTTACAAGGTCGTCTTCACCGGTGCGCTGTTCTGGTATCCCAACGTGGACGCGGCGCGCTGGCTGGTGCGCGAGATCTGGCCCCACGTGCGGGCGAGCGAGCCGACGGCGGAGCTGATCCTGGTGGGGCAGGAACCGCCGCCGCCGGTGCGGGCGTTGGCAGCGGCGCCCGGCGTGACCGTGGCCGGCTCCGTGCCGGACGTGCGCCCCTACCTGGCCGGCGCGGCCCTGGTCGTGGTGCCGGCGCGCGTGGCCGGGGGCACCCGGCTCAAGGTGCTGGAGGCCCTGGCGATGGGAAAGGCCGTGGTGAGCACGCCCGTGGGAGTGGAGGGATTAGACCTGACGCCCGGTCGCGATCTGGTCGTGGCTGACGGAGCCGAGGCATTTGCGGAAGCGGTGGTGACGTTGCTGTGCGACCCGGCCCGGCGAGCGGCATTGGGGGCGGCCGGCCGGGCCGCCGTCCTCGCCCGATATGACTGGCGGACGGTATTGCCAGTGTTGGATGATGTATCCTGACATCCGTGCATAACTTCTGTCAGGGAAGGAACAAGGCGGGAGAAAGCCTTTCTGGAGGTTTTTGCGGCGGCAAAGCCGCCGCAAAAACCCCCTACCAGGCATTCTTTCCTCTCCCCGCATCGCGTAGCGGCGAAGGGACGGAGTGGGGCAGGGCCCTCATGCGTTTAATTACGCCCGGATGTCAAGGTATCCCCTTGACAAGATACTTACCGTTGTGGTATCGTCATACTGGTAGCAACATTCTCAAGAGCATAACCACCTATGGTCAAGATCAGGTACAAGAACCAGGAATGGGATTTGCGCCCGGGCCTGACGGTAGACGCGGCCATGCGCAAGGTTGGTGTGAGCCGGGAAGAGGCACTGCCCCTTATCAATAAGCGACTGGTGGCCGAAGATACCATCCTGCGCCCTGGCGACATGCTGGAACTGGTGCCGGTAGTATCTGGAGGATAGGCTGGTGGCCGAGGCCCAGACCTGGCTTGAGCGCGGGCAGGAGTTAGACGAGCAGGGCCGACTGGCGGAGGCGTTGGCGGCTTATCAGCGGGCGTTGACAGCGGCCCGGGCTGCCAACGATGCGCCGGCCGCTGCCCTGGCCCTCACCAGCCTGGGGGCCATCCACGCCCAGGCCGGTCAATATGACGATGCCCTGAACCGCTATAACGAGGCCCTGGTCGCCTGGCACGCCCTGGGTAATAGCCGTAGCTTTCTCTATACGCTGGTGAATCGTGCCTTCCTGCACTTTGAAATGGAGAACGGGCTGGCTTTTGAAATGGACGCCGCCGAGGCCCGGTCCTTGGCGGCAGAGTTGGGCGAAACCGAGCCTCAGGTGCGGTTGTTGTGGTTGCTGGGAGATCGCGCCTTCGCGGCCGGGACCCCGCAGGAGGGGGTTCGGCTCTATGGCGAAGCTGCCCGGTTAGCCGTTCAAGCCGGGGGTGAGCTGCTTTGGCCCACCGTGGGCTATATAGATGAGCACCTGGACCATCTGGCAACCACAGGGCGGCGGGCCGAGGCGGTCATGGCCTGTGATTATCTGGTGACCCTGGGCCAGCGCGAGGGTCTGGGCGTTGCCTTTGTGGGGCATTTTCAAGATCGCGCCGTCGCCCTGCGTCCCATGCTCCTGGCGGCCGGTTAAGCCCTCCCGCAGATGCTTGCTCGCCCGCACACTCTGCGTGGGGGCGAAACGGGAGCGGGGGCACAGGAGGGCGTGCTCGCCCTGACGCTCTGCGTGGGGGCGAAACGGGAGCGGGGGCACAGGAGGGCGTGCTCGCCCCCACGCTCTGCGTGGGGGCGAAACGGGAGCGGGGGCACAGGAGGGCGTGCTCGCCCTCACGCTCTGCGTGGGGGCGAAACGGGAGCACGAGGGAAAAACACTCCGGATCGCCAATACATGAAAGGAGGGCCATTATCACATGGCGGAGAAAGAGATCGGTACGGTGATCCATTACTGGACCCGGATCGGGGTGGCGGGGATCACCCTGAGCGATACCTTGCGCGTCGGGGATAGCATCCACATCGTGGGGGCTACGACGGACCTGACCACTACTGTGCAGTCCATGCAAGAGGAAAACCAGAACGTGACGGAAGCCGGGGCCGGGCACAGCATCGGGATCAAGGTCCCGGCGCGGGTTCGCGCCGGTGACGCCGTCTACAAGATCAGCGATTAGCAGAAGCCGGGTCCCATAAAGAAACCCTCGGTGCCCCTGGCCTCAAGCCGGGCCTTCAACGCTCGATCTGCAAAAGCCCACCAGGTCCTGGGCCTTCAGGTCTCGTATGGTATAGCAGGGCGCGCCGAGGGCCTCAGCCAGCTCCTGGGCCAGACCCCGGTCAAACGATTCGTGCTCGGTGTTGATGACCACACTGCGGATGCCGGCCCGCCGGATGATCCGGGCCATCTGCAGGGCCTCTTCCTGGGGTGGCATACCGGTCATGCTCACGTTCCCGGCCGCATCGGTGAGGATGATCAGCAGGGGCATCACCTCCGGGTCGCGGCGCCGCGCCTGGAGCACCGTCTCATAAGCGGTGTACAACCCGGCCGAGAGGGGGGTTTTGCCGCCCACCGGCACATCCTGGAGCGCCTCCTTCGCCAGTTCCACTGAGGTCGTAGGGGGCAAAACCAGCCGGGCCATGTCCTTTTGAAAGACCACCATCCCCACCTGATCCCGCCGCTGGTAGGCGTCTTGGAGCAGACTCATCACCGCCCCTTTGGTCGCCACAATGCGCGCGGCCGCTGCCATACTCCACGAGGCATCCACCACAAACAGGATCAAATTAGCGGCACGCCGGACACGGACTTTGGTACGCCAGTCCTGGGGTTCCACGATCAGAGCCACAGTCCCTGGTGGGGGGGGAGAAGAAATGCGCTCGCGTTGATGGACGGCGGCCTGGCGTAACGTGGCGTCGAAGGCCAGGTCGGAGGGCTGACCGATGGCCGGGCGACTGGTGATGTAGCGACCCCGTTTGCGGCGGGTGCGGGTGTAGCTGCGCCTGCCGGGGAGGGAACGCACCAGGCGATCCAGGGGCGTGGTCAGGCGACGAGGTTGAAAGACCGGGCCGATGGGCACGGCCACATCTGCCTGGCGGATGTCACCCAGCAACAGGGGGGCATCGGTCCGGCCTTTGATGGGGACCCCGGTGCCGGGGGCCAGAGGCGTCACCGGTTCACCGCTGGCTACCAGCGGGCTTTTTTTTTATCGGCTTCGGCCTGGCCGGCCGGTTCTGACGGCGGGGCCGGGCCTTCCCCTACTTCGATGCGGCTCAGGGTTTCTTCCAGCCGGGTCAGGGCGGCCTGAACGTCCTGGAAGGGCCGCTTCTTCAGGCGATGAGGTAAAGCCAACTCAGCCGCCAGCAAGATGTCGCGCTCCTGGATAGCTGAACGACCCTCAAAGGCCGCCTGAGCCAGGCTGGCTTTGAGGATCACCACGTCGGCGCGATGACCGTCCACCCCCATCTCGGCGCACAGAGTGGCAATAGTATACAGGTCATTTGCGGTATAAGTGACCCGGGGCAACAAAGACCTGGCCCGCGCGATCTGGTCCGACAGGTGCTGTTCCGCCGGCTCCCATTCAGCCCGGAACGCGGCAGCGTCCAGCTCAAAGGCCAGGCAGCGTTGGATGATCGCCACCCGATCGGCCGGGTCCGGCAGGCCGGTGATCTGGACACAGGTGCCAAAGCGGTCCAATAATTGCGGGCGCAACTCCCCCTCTTCCGGGTTCATCGTGCCGACCAGGATAAAACGCGCCGGATGGCTGAACGAGATGCCCTCGCGTTCTACCACGTTCACGCCCATGGCGGCGCTATCCAGCAGCACATCCACCACATGGTCGTCCAGCAGGTTCACCTCATCCACATAGAGCAGGCCCCGGTTGGCGGCCGCCAGGACACCCGGCTCAAAGGCCCGTTCCCCGCGCTGGATGGCCCGTTCGATATCCAGCGTGCCCACCACCCGGTCCTCTGTGGCGCTCACCGGCAGATCGATCATGCGGATGCGCCGGCGAAGAACCGGCAAAGTCTCGCCCCGGGCCAGACGGGCCTGGCAATCCTCACATTGACTGGCCGGGTCGGCCGGGTCGCAACTATAGGGACAGTCAGCCACCACCGTGATCTCGGGCAGCAACGCCGCTAACGCCCGCGCGGCGGTACTCTTGGCTGTGCCGCGCTCGCCCCGGATCAACACGCCGCCGATCTGCGGATGGATCGCGTTGAGGATCAGGGCACGCTTCATTTGTTCCTGACCGACAATAGCGGTAAAGGGGAAGATGATCACCAGTACTCCAGAGATATTTTGCTCACCTGCACGCGGAAGCCGCCGCAAAAACCCCCTACGAGGCAATTCTTTCCCCTCCCCACGCAGCGTAGCGGTGAAGGGACGCAAAGTGGGGAATGGGGTAGTGCCCTCATGCGTTTAATTGTGCCCGGATGTCAGGGTCACGCCCTTGACGGGCATCATAAGATCAGTTATAATTCTAAGGTGTTGCGGGGTGGAGCAGTGGCAGCTCGTTGGGCTCATAACCCAAAGGTCGTTGGTTCGAATCCAACCCCCGCTACCAAGTTGATACCCCGCTGGCCCACCGCAGGCCAGCGGTATATTTGCTCAGCCTGTCATCCCGAAGGATTCCCCAACCCGCGATTCCCATTTCTATTTGGACTTTCAACGATTCGCACACCACAGGGAGTAGAGCTTTTAGCCGGTAGTGGCCACAAGATATGCCCGCCTAAAGGCTCGACTCCTTCAAAGTTCCATTCTATGACCGGCGTGAGCAATTACGGTCATTGGCGGCGTAGCTCAGCGGTAGAGCAGGGGACTCATAAGCCCTTGGTCGTTGGTTCGAATCCGACCGCCGCCACCATAGCCCACGCAGACGGCTCCCGGCCAGGGAGCCGTTTGTGCATCGAGGGGCCTGATGAGCGCGATCCGGGAGAAGGTGCACGCCTTCATCATCGCCCATCGTCTGGTGCAGCCCGGCGACACGTTGGTGGTGGCCGTGTCCGGCGGGCCGGACTCGGTCTGCCTTCTGCATCTCCTGCGCGAGTTGCGCGCCACCTGGAACCTGCGGCTGCACGTGGCCCATCTGAACCACCGGCTGCGCGGCTCAGACAGCGATGAGGATGCCGCGTTCGTGACCCGGCTCGCCGCCGCCTGGGACCTGCCGGCCACGGTGGTCGCCAGCGATGTGCCGGCTTACCAGCAGGCCCACGGCCTGTCCCTGGAGACCGCGGCCCGCCAGGTGCGCTATGCCTTCCTGGCCGGGGTGGCGGCGCAGACCCGGGCTGCCAGCGTGGCCCTGGGCCACACCGCCAGCGACCAGGTGGAGACGGTGATCATCCACTGGTTGCGGGGGGCCGGGCCGACCGGCCTGCGCGGGATGTTGCCAGACCAGACCATGCGCGTGTGGCCGGTTGACCTCTCAAGTGCCTGGTCGGCCGCGGGGGGAACACCCCCCAGGCCCCCAGGGCCGGACCAAACCATCCGCCTGATTCGCCCCCTGCTCGCCATCACCCGCGCCGAGGTGGAAACCTACTGCGCCGCCCACGACCTGCCCTTCCGCGATGACCTCTCCAACCTGGACGAGACCATCCTTCGCAATCGGGTCCGTCGTCAACTCTTGCCGCTCCTGCGGGAGTATAACCCGGCTCTGGATGACACGATCCGCCGCGCAGCCACCGCCTTTGCCGAGGTCAGCCGCTTCTTGCAAGAGCAGGTAGAAGCCCTCTGGCCGACCATCGCGCGCACCTGGCCCGGCGTCATCACTTTTGACCGGCGGGCCTGGCAACAGACCGACCCGGTCATCCAGCGCGGGCTGGTGCGCGAGGCTGTGGCCCGGCTCCTGTGGGGCGCGCCCCTGGACCTGGGCTGGGAGCACGCCGAAGCGGTACGGGACCTGGTCGCGCGCGGGGTCGTGGGGGCCGAGACCCACCTGGCTCATGGCCTGGTGGCCGTTCTCGACCACGATACGCTGGCCCTGGGCGACCCGGCAGCCCTGGCCGTACCGCCGGACGGCCTGTATTTGACCATGGACCGACTCCCGCTGGCGGTGCCCGGTGTCACCCCCCTGCCCGGCACCGACTGGGTCCTGGAGGCCACGCGGCTGGAGGCGGCCGCACCAGATATGACAGATTGGGCCACCCGGTCAGGTCCACGATGCGTCTACATGGACGCGGAGCGCGCCGGTCTTGAGCTGGCTCTGCGCCGTCGCCGGCCCGGTGACCGGTTCCGCCCCCTGGGACAGGGCGGGACGCGCAAGCTCAAAGACGTGTTCATTGACGCTCATGTGCCCCGACGCTGGCGTGACAGCGTGCCCCTGCTCGTAGACGCCCGCGACCGCATCTTGTGGGTCGTGGGTCACCGCATCGCCGCAGAGGTCGGCATCACGGTCGAGACTCGCCAGGTGCTACGGTTCCACTTTCAACGCCGCTGATCGCGCCCGGCGAGACGCCGCGAAGAGGGGGCCGGCGCCATTCCCCGGTTGATCACCAGTCTCAGCAGATGGAAAAAGTTGCTCAAAGCGGCGACCACGTCTGCGACCTGGCACAAGCCGCAGGGAGTGTGACCCGCCGCTTCGCGCTCGGCGGTCAGTGCGAAGCCTCAGGCCTGGGCCTGGCAGACCGCCGAGGAGCACGAATTTCCATCTACTGAGTCTCAGCAGAAGGTTGCTCCGAGCGGGTCTGCCCGGCCCATTCGGTCCGGCCTGCCTGCCACCCAGTCCAGCCTGGGCTGAGGGTCGCAGACGTGGGGGCCGGGGATCTGACTGAGTGACCCGCCGCCTCACCGGACCGGTTCCGGGTCGAACAACTCCGGCAGATACTTGCAGGCCGCGTTCCAGTACATCCAGCCAGCAAGGCCCCGGTCTTCCGAAGCGCGCCGCTGTTCGCGCATCTCGTGCACCGTGTACGGCACCTTGAAGGCGTAATCCTGATAGGCCTGGAGCCAGGGCCGGATCTGCACGTTGGGCACGTCTTGCAGCCGCTTCTGGAAATAGTCCAGGCTCCAGTATACGATCTTGTAAGGCTCGGCGGGCGGGATGGCGATGCCACCAGTATCGGCCGCAAAGGTAGACGGGTAGACCATGGGACACAGGTAATCCATATGCCGGGCCATGGCGGCCACGTGTTGACCTACCCCCATGTCGTCCGGGGCAAAGCCGGTCAGCCCAAAGACGTCCACGGAGATATAGACGCCCAACGGTTTCAGCCCGGCGTAGGCCCGTTCCAGGAACCCCTCGATGGCGGCGCACCGCGTCTCCTCGGTGTTTTCCGGGTTGGAATAAACGCACTGGCTCAACACCGGGCCGTCGGAAGGGAAGCGTACATAGTCGAACTGGATCTCGTCCACGCCCAGAGCGACCATCTCCTTGCACAGGGCGATGTTGTAATCCCAGACCTCGGTGCGGAAAGGGTCTACCCACATGGAGTCTATATAGTCCAGATAAGGCTTGCCAGACTTGAGCATCACCGCCCATTCTGGTTTGTTTTTGGCCAGCAGGTGATCCTTGAACACCACCACCCGGGCGATGACGTATAGATCGCGTTTTTTGGCCTCGGCCAGGACATAGTCCAGGCTGGAATATTTGACCGTGGCGCTGATGGCCTGGGCCAGGGGGACCTGGCTGCGGTAGTTGAGATGGCCGGTATCGCCTTTCACATCCACGACTATGGCGTTGACCTCGGTGGCGTCAATCAGGTCCCAGAGGGCCAGGGTGCGCTCGTTGCGGCCGGCAAAGCCAAAGGGCAGATAGACGCCACGCACTACAAAGGGCTGAAGGGCCACGTTCACGACCGTGGTCTGGGTGATGGGGACGTTGGCCCGGTCGTAGCCTTTGGCACGCACCATGAGGGTGGCCTTGGGGGGCACCCCCTCCAGCCGGTAGGAGCCATCGGCGGCGGTGGTGGTCTCCACTGTACCGGTGCCCACCCAGGCCCCGGCCACCGGCTGCCCGTCCTTCGCGGCGCGAACCACGCCGGTCACCACGTTGGGCCGCAAGGCCACCACGACCTGGCGCTGCGCGGTCCAGGTAACCGTGGCCGTGTCGTAGCCCTTGAGTTGCACCTGGATGTCGGCGGTGACGGCATAGAGGGTGCACTGACCGGCGGCATCGGTCTGGGCCTGCGCTGCGCCGGCCAACACGGTGGCGCCGGGTATCGCCTGGCCAGTGTAGGCATCCCGCACCGTCACGGCCACAACGTTGGGTTCCAGGGCGATCTCCAGGGTCTCACCGCCATCATAGGTGAGGCGGGCGTCGGCGTAGCCGGGCTTGCTGGCGCGCACCTCGGCTCCCTTGACCAATCGCAGCAGGGTGAACGCGCCGGCGGCGTCGCTGGTCACGGTCATGTCAGTCGTCCAGACGCGGACGTCGGCCAGCGGTTCGTTGGTACGGGCATCGCGGGCAAGGCCCTGGACCCGGGCCGGGCGCAAGTGGAAGTCAATCCGGCGACCTTCCTGGAGAGCCTGGACCTCGACCAGCAGGGCCGTCGGCCACTGGCTGGCGTCGGCCGGAGCCGGGGCGGCGGTGACCTCGGCCGGGAAATAGCCGGTATACTCGGCCACCACCACGTCAGTCGGCCGGGAGCCGTTGAGCTGGTAGCGGCCGGCGTCGTCAGTGATCACCTGCTGCCCGCCGACGCGCACGGTGGCGCCGGCCAGCGGCCGGTTCGTCTCCGCGTCCCGCACGGTGCCGGCGGTGAGCTTGGGCTGCATGTAGAGCCAATATGCGCCCCCGGCCAGCATCCCGCCGACGACCAGGATCGCGATCAGGGCGATGGTGAGCCAGCGCGGGATGGGCGTGGGTTCGGGCGGAGCTTGTTCCGTTATCGCTTCAGGTTCAGTCATCAGGCAGTTACCTCAGTGTTGACAGGATTTACAGGATTCACAGGATTTCTCTAAGCCGATCGTCCTGCTCGAAGGCGAGGAATCCTGTCCATCTTGTCAATCCTGTCTATTCTCGAACGGCTGTCTCCAGGATGCCGGCGCGGGCGAATTCGGCCAGCGCCCGGGCCAGGAGCAGGTCCAGCAGGGGGTAGAAAAAGAGCACCAGGCCAGTACCATAGAGCGCGCCGGTGAGCACACGCAACCACCAGGTACTCTCGCGCCAGCCCAAGAGCTGAGTCCCGCCGTCAATGGCGATGGGGATCATCGCCACCAGCAGGAACATCGGCGTCCAGAGCCGAAAGCGCAGAGGCTGGCGCCAGACGGCATAAGCCAGGCCGGCCAGCAGCACGGCCCCGTCAATGCTGATGCACCGCTCACAGACGCCCAGCGGGTACGGCCCCAGGAAGAAACTGCGCGCGGGCAACTGATGGCACTGTAACCCGCAGATGCGGTAGACCAGGCTGGCCGCGTCCAACAGGCCCAGGTGCAGGAAAACCGGCGCCGCCAGGGGCAGGATGACCAGGCTCAGGGCGACGATATTGGCCGGATAGAGCCAGGTGCGCCGGACCAGGACAAAGAGATGTGCGACCGCACGCGCGAAAGCCATGGTTGCCACCAATTATATCATCATCGGAGTGGATTGGAAAGCTCCGCCGGGGGAGCCTTACTCATTGGGGACATGGGCGATAAGCCCGCAGAGGCCCACTGGAGTTGAGCCTTTAGGGGCACGAACCGGCTAAAGCCTCGACTTAGAGCCGTACTGTCTCCAACGCGATACGCTCGCCCGCCGGGTAATCGCCGGCTGACCTTCATCGCCCTAACCATGGCGGCCGGTCGGCAAAAATACTGTGAAGGTGCTCCCCGCCCCCACCTGGCTTGTCACCTCGATCCGGCCTCCGTGATCCTGCACGATCCCCAGGCTGATGGACAACCCCAACCCGGTACCCTGTCCCACCGGCTGGGTGGTGAAGAATGGCTCAAAAAGGCGTGACAGGTTCTCCGGGGGGATGCCCACGCCGGTATCAGCGATACATATCGCCACCTCATCGTTCACCTGTTCGGTAGTCACGGTCAACGTCCCCCCCTGGGGCATGGCGTGGAGGGCGTTGACGATGAGGTTCAGAAACACCTGCTTCATGCGCCCGCTGTCCAGGCGGATGAGCGGTAAATCCGGCGCATAATTCTCCTGCACGGTCACGTCACCCTTACTCAACCGTTGGCGAAGCAGGTCCAGGGTTTCTTGCACCACCTGGTTAACAGCGGCCCACTCGGTTTGAAATTCGGTCTGGCGGGCAAAGCTCAGCAGGCCCAGCACGATGTTACGGACCCGGCGGGCTTCTTTGACGATGATGGTCAGGCTTTGATGGGCCGGTTCATCTGGAGCAGTTTTGCGCAGCAGCAATTCGGCGAACCCCAGCACGCTGGTCATAGGGTTGTTGATCTCATGGGCCACCCCGGCCGCCAGCTGCCCGATGGCCGCCATCTTGGCTGACTGGACCAGTTGTTCCTGAGCCTTTTTCAGTTGCTCATAAAGGGTCTCGGCCAGCTCGCGTTGTCTCCGCTCCGCCTCTAATAACCGGGCGCGTTCCTCCTCTGCCTGTTTGCGGGCGGTGATGTCGGTAAAGACGGCAATGGTCCCGGCAAAACGCCCACCCTCGAACCGGGGGCTGCCCGCGACCAGCACAGCAAGCCTGGTGCCATTCCGGCGCACCAGCTCCACCTCATAGTGATCGGCCTCGCCCCGGGCGCGCCGCTCATCTGCGGCCTGGATGATAGGCTGCTGGTCCGGCGGGGCGATGGCGGTCCAATGTTGGCCCAGCAACTCACCAGGGGCATAACCCAACAACGCCTCGGCGGCCGGGTTGAGAAAGGTGAAATACCCGGCGGCATCTTCCACAGCGATCCCCTCTGCCATGCTCTGGACGATGCTTTCGTTGAACTCCTTGCTCTGCCGCAGGACCGTCCCGGCCTGTGCCAGCGAGTCCAGCATCTCGTTGATCGCGATTGCCAGGGTGGCCAGTTCGTCCCGGCCGATCACCTGGACCCTGGTGGCCGGGTCTCGACTGACGCGGCTGACATCGGCGTGGAAGCGAGTCAGGCGGGACAGAACCGTTTTCTCCACCAACAGCAGGGTAGTCACACCAAAGAGCAGACCAAGCGCCAGGAGGGAGAAGAGATAAAACTGCACGCTGGCCTGGCCTTGCTGATAGATGCTCCGGGGCAACCCGGCGCGTAACGCCAGGGCTGGCTGGCCGTAAATGTCCTCGATCAGGACGTATCCGGCCACCCGCTCCGGGTCCAATGTCTGAACGGCGATGGGCGTCCCACCTGACAGGGTGGGTCGCACCGTCTGCCAGTCTGGGAGCAGTGCGGGAGCGTCCAGGAGTTGCAGGGTCAACGTCAGGTGCATCCGCGCCGCCAGGCGGGTCAACTCTGGTTCGTCCAGCCAGCGACCCATGAGCAGGGTCCCGCGCCCTGGTCCCTGCCCTTCGCTGGTCAGGATGGGCCAGGCAGCGACGAGTAGCGGACCTTCCGGCAGAACCACGATCCCGGTGGCACTGGTTCGAGCCTCCGGGGGACGCCATAGAGGATGGTCCGGGGACAGGTGCTCCAGCAGGCCCGGTGGCACCGGCCTTTCCTGCCCCGCCTGCAAATCAAAGGCCCGGCCATAGACGAGCCGACCTGAGGAATGGATGAACAAGAGCAGGTTGAGCCGGAGGTTGCGAAAGGTCTCGTCCACCAGGTTCGCCTGGATATAATCGTCATTGCCATCCTCTACGAACGCCCAGGTATCATCCCATTTGGCCCAGTCTGCGGCCAGGGCCTCCAGGTTGGCCAGATCATCGGCCAGGCCGTCGCGCACGCGCTCCATGTTCTGGTAAGTGTTCTGGTACTCCAGCCGGGCCACCCCTTCCAGCAAGATAAAGTGCGAGACCACATACAGGATCGCGATCAGACTGACGAGCATAGAGCCGATGAGTAGCAAGGTTTTCTGGCGCAGGGTCATAAGGACTACCTCTACTGAGTATCAGTACATGGAAAAAGTTGCTTAAAGCGGGTTTGCCAGGCCCACCCAGTCCGGCCTGGGCCGGGGGCCTGACTGGGTGACCCGCCGCTTCGCGCCCGGCGGTCGCATACCGCCAAGGAGCACAAATTTCTATCTACTGATACTGGTCAGCCGGAGAATCAGGAGCTAAAGTCAATGCGGTATGGTTCAATTTTCTGGGGAAATTTGGCATTCCGGGTAGAACATGTTATAATAACGTTCCATAACCTGAGCATCTCACCAACGGATTGAAAGGAATCGTCAGCCATGCAGGCGCGGATATACTGGGTTGGATTAGCTCTATCATTGGCATTGGGGTTATTGCTGGTTGCCTGCGACAACGAACCAGCCGCTTCTCCCACGATCGTCCCCTCGTCAACAATGGCCCCGTCCAGGACGCCCATCCCTTCACCGACACCCACTATCGTCCCCACGCCCATCCCCACCCTGCCACCGACGCCGACGCCCGGCCGCCGGGATGATGTGCCGGCCGTCTGCGCCGGTTTCCCGGTGGACCGGGACACCGGCGTGCCGCCGGACGCGCCGGTCACCCTGGTCTTTAACCGGCCCATGGACCGCGCCAGCGTCGAGGCTGCCGTGGTGGTGGCCCCGCCGATCTCGGTGACCATGACTTGGGCTGGAGAGCAGCGCCTCAGCATCGCTCCTGCGGCCTGGCCTGCCGCCACCACGTTTACTGTGACCCTGACGAACGCGGCCCGCACCGCAGCCGGGGAACCGCTGGCCCGGCCGTTCCTGGTACGCTTTCGGGCCGATCCTGCCGGGGGGCAGGTTCCCATCCCCATCCTCATGTATCACGCCCTCATTGACCTGAAGCCAGATGCCGATGCCTCACTGCGCGAATGGTCCAACTCCCCGGCGACGTTCGCCGCCCACATGGACTACCTGGACCGGGAGGGTTACAACCCCGTTGGGTTTCCGGCCCTGCTGGATTATCTGGAACGCAACGAGCCGCTGCCGCCCAAAGCTGTCCTCATCACCTTCGATGACGGCCATCGCACCTTTCCCACAGAGGCCCTGCCGGTGTTGCAGAAGCACCGTTTCAAGGCCACCCTGTTTATCGTGACGGACTATCCGGAGGGCCAATACGGAGCCTATATGAACTGGGACGCCATCCGCGCCGCAGTAGCGGCCGGGGTGGACATCGGCAGCCATTCCAGGAGTCACCGCTCGCTGACCCGCCTGTCGCCGGAGGAGGTGGCGCGGGAGCTGGGCGATTCCAAGGCCCTTATCAAGGAACGTCTGGGCTATGATGTGATCGTCTTTAGCTACCCCTATGGGGCTTTTAACGACAGCGTGATGTCCCTGGTGGCAGAGCATGGTTACCGCGCGGCCGTGACCATCAATCCTTCTCCCCGGCAGGAACGCGGAGCACTGTATCGCCTGAACCGGGTCCATATGCCCTATGATGCGCCCCTGGCGGAGTTCATCAAGTGGCTGCCCTGACCGACGTGACGGCAAGATGCCGCCGCCAGGAAGAGGGCCGCTTGTGAAAAGTGCCAACCGATTTTGGCCGATAATTGAACCATCCCCCCCGATTCAATCCGGTTTTGCCCCGGGCCTCAGGCCGGGGTCACGTGTACCCGCCCGGGCTGGCCCATATCGCCCTCGACGGTCACGCGCAGGGGGAGGAATTGCGTCACGACCCAGGCGTTAGTCAACAGGTGCGAGGTGACCGCGCTGGTGGTGAACGTCGCTGGCTCACCGGCGATAGCCAGGGGCAGGAGGACCTGATCCGCCAGGTGAGGGTCCAGGGCTGCGCCGGTGCGGGACCAGGCGCGCAGATCGCGGACGGCTTCCTCGGCCACGCGCTCGGCCGGCTTACCCGGGGCCCCCAGGGCACTGAAGCCGACGGTCACGTGCTCGCATTCGGCGGCCAGGAAGACGAAACTGCCCTTGCTCGCCGGGGTGCGGGTCGGCGCGTCGGCCAGCTCCTCGATCTCGGCGCGAAGGCCGGCCTTTTGAAGTAACTCCACAGCCCGCTGGCGTTGCCGCTGGACCACGTGAGGGGGCAGGTTGGAGGCTGCCGAAAGACCCCACACGCGATGGAGCCGGCCTGGCTCCAACAAGTCGCCGGCCGGTGGGGTCGGCTCGCGAGGCTGGATCGTCGCCCGCATCTGTCCCTGCCCCAGGGGATACCAGCCCCAGAGGTCCAACTCCAGCCCGGCGCGATAGCCCCACCGGCTTAGCAAGGGTTGGTAGACGTGGGCCAGGTAGTGGAAAGGAGGACTCCAGGCCACATGAGTTCCGCCGATGAGCGTCAGGCGTGACGGGCCAGTGGCATGAGCGAGGGGGATCAGGACTGTTTGCAATACCAGGGTGACTGCCCCGGCGCTACCACCCTGGCGCATCTCGGCCACATCCAGGGTGTATGCCCCGGCCCGGGGTCGGGAGCCAGGCGCAAATTGCAACGTGGTCGCACCCAGTTCGGCACCGGACACCGCCGCGTCGCAGACCTGGGCGGCCATCTGCACGGCGGTCAGGTGTTGGGCCTGCAGGCCGGGCCTGGGCCGGCCCGCGCGCACGTTGGTGATGCGCACCGGTGTACCCAGCAGTGTTGCCAGGCTCAGCGTGGTACGCACGATCTGACCGCCGCCTTCGCCATAACTGCCATCAATGACGATGAGATCGGGCACCATGTTCTGAAGGAGTGATTACCGCCTACCCTCCCGCAGGTTGATGGGAGCTGCCTTTCTTGATTTTCTCTTTCCTGGTCATTTGTACTCCCCGGCAGTCTGTCCACCCCCGCAGGGGGCTGTACTCTCCCGCCTCTAACCTGCGGCGGGATTCACTGCTGACTACGATGCTCGTGCCGCTGGTCTGCGCCGTGGACCTGGCGCAGGAGTTCCAGGCCATGGGGTAGGGCGGGCCGGATAGTCTCCAGGTTTTCGCGGACGGCCTGGGGGCTACCCGGCAGGTTCACGATGAGACAGCGGCCCCGGATGCCGGCCACGGCGCGGGAGAGCATGGCATGGGGCGTGACGCGCAGGCTGGCGGCCCGCATCGCCTCGGCCAGGCCCGGCGCCTCCCGCTCGATAACCTGGCGGGTGGCCTCCGGCGTCACATCCCGGGGGGCAAAGCCGGTGCCACCGGTGGTGAGCACCAGGTCCAATCGTTCCTCGTCAGCCCAGCGCCGCAGGATCGCCACGATCTCGTCGCGCTCGTCCGGCACGATGGCCGTGTGCGTCACCTCGGCTCCCAGCCATTCCTGGGCCAGTTGGGCCAGTAACGGCCCGCTGGTGTCCTGGCGCTCGCCACGGGCGCTTCGGTCACTGACGGTGAGAATGCCTGCCCGAATCGTCATGCTCGATCCTGCCCCTTACCTCAACTAGCGATCACCGCTCCGGCGATTTGCGCGGTTTTTCCTCTTCGGCCTGGATGATCACCCGCACAGTCGGGGTCAGGCTGGCCGTAACCTTGATGGGCACGTGAAACTCGCCCAGGCTCTTGAGCGGCTCGTCTAACAGCACGCGACGTTTATCAATCTCTTGCCGGATCTGGGCGCTCACTGCCTCGGCAATATCGGCGCTGGTGATCGAGCCGTAGAGACGGCGTTGTTCCCCCACCCGGACGGTGAACTGGACCGTCACGCCGGCCAGCTTCTCGGCCAGGGCGCTGGCCTCCCGGGCTATATGTTCCCGGCGACGTTGTTCGATCTCGCGCTGGATATCGCGGCTTTTAACCGCCTTTTCCGTGGCCGGGAGCGCCAGACGCCGGGGCAGCAGATAGTTTCGCGCATAGCCATCGGCGACGTTTTTGACCTCCCCGGCTTTGCCTGTACCGGCTACGTCCTGCAATAGCAAAACTTTCATGGTCACCTCGTTTCTACAGGGGACATAACCCCAATACCTTTCAAATAACACTCCGGAATCGAGCCTTCAGGCGGAAAATCCGGCTGAAGCCTCTACTCCGGCACCTTATTTGAAAAGTATTGGGCATATCCCCCTTTATGTCAGTCGTGTCCACCTGGCACCGGTGGGATATAACCAGCACGCATCAGATAATCCGTCTCCTCACGGGCGCGGCGGATGGTGGCCTCCGCCTTCGCGTACAGCTCCTCGCGGGTCATGACCAGGCCGGCAATGCCCTGCTCGATGGCCTTCAGCCCCACCGCCACCGCCTCGCGGGGAAAGACCTCCCACTCGTCCATCGTGGGGGCGATGTTCTCCTCGCTGATGCCCCGCTCCCGGGCGCAGGCCGCCAGCTCGTGGGCCGCCGCCAGGCACATCTCGTCGGTGATGGTCCGCGCGCGCACGTCCAGCGTGCCCCGGAAGATGCCCGGGAATCCCAGCGAGTTGTTGAGCTGGTTGGGAAAGTCGCTGCGGCCCGTCCCCACGATCCGCGCCCCAGCCTCCACGGCCTCCCAGGGCCAGATCTCTGGGATGGGGTTGGCGCACGGGAAGACGATGGCGTCCCTGGCCATGCCCGCCACCCACTCCGGCTTGACGACACCCGGCCCTGGCTGCGAGAACCCGATCATCACATCCGCCCCCCTCATGGCTTCGGCGATGCCGCCGCGCCGGTCTTCCTGGTTGCTCTCCAGACAGAGCCGCCACTTGTCTGGGAACTCGTCCTGGCGGGCGCGGATGTCCTCCCGCTCCCGGTGCAGGATGCCCCGGCTATCCGTGGCGATGATGTGCCCCAGGGGGACGCCGCTGGCCCGGAGCAGGCGCACGGTAGCGACGTTGGCCGCACCCATGCCGATCATGGCGATGCGCACGTCCTCCATGCGTTTGCCCACGAGGTGCAGGGCGTTGATCAGGCCGGCCAGCAGCACCGTGGCCGTGCCTTGCTGGTCGTCGTGCCAGACTGGGATGCTCATCTCGGCGCGGAGGGTATCCAGCACACGGAAGCACTTGGGCTGGGCGATGTCCTCCAGGTTGATGCCGCCGAAGCTGGGCTGGAGCCATTTGACGGCCTGGATGATCTCGTCGGGGTCTTTGGTGTCCAGGCAGAGGGGCACGGCGTCCACGCCGCCCAGGTACTTGAAGAGCAGGGCCTTGCCCTCCATGACCGGCAGCCCGGCCGCCGGGCCGATGTCGCCCAGGCCCAGGACGCGGGTGCCGTCGGAGACGACGGCGATGGTGTTGGCCTTGTTGGTGTGGTCGTAGACGCGCTCTGGGTGGGTGGCGATGTCGCGGCACGGGGCGGCGACGCCGGGGGTGTACCAGATGGCAAAGTCGTCCATGCCCCGGACGGCGCACTTGGGCACGACCTCGATCTTGCCCCGGTAGAACGGGTGCAGCCGCATGGCGTCCTCGGCGGGCTTCCTGGCCCGGGCCAGCAGTTCCTCTTTGGTCAACGTGGACATGATTCCTCCCTTTCAGGATTATAGCTGGGACTCTATTCTACCATGCCAGCGGCGGAAATACAAGGACGGGGTCGGGGAAAATAGGGCCATGTCATTTTGTGAGATATGTTCTAACATACAAGAAGCATCAACTTAGCCACCGCTTGAAATCGGGCCTATGGGGCGCTGCCGCGCCGGGCGACCGCCTACGCGGTCGCGGACAGCCGCGTAGTGGGCAGACGAACAGCGTCGCAGACGCTCTCCAGGGGCGGGTAATTTCAATCGCTAATTCTTGCGATAAGCCAGTCCACCCGCAAAATGATACAGCCCTGGATGTCAATTGAACACCCTTGACAGACAGGGTAAGTTGAACGATAATGAAGGCTGGCGTCAGGGATACATTTATCGGGCGAGATGTGACACCTTCGGCGTCGGTGGCGGCGAGCAACGGCGTTGGGAGGACGGGGAAAAGACAGCTATTTCAATTCAGCGAGGCGTGCGATGTTCATGCTCGCGGCGGGTGTTTCACCCGCCGCCGGGCGCGGGGTCGCAGACCCCGCGCGAGCACATATTATACGAGCGAGGCGTGCGATGTTCATGCTCGCGGCGGGTGTTTCACCCGCCGCCGGGCGCGGGGTCGCAGACCCCGCGCGAGCACATATTATACGAGCGAGGTGTGCGATGTTCATGCTCGCGGCGGGTGTTTCACCCGCCGCCGGGCGCGGGGTGCAGACCCCGCGCGAGCACATATTATACGAGCGAGGTGTGCGATGTTCATGCTCGCGGCGGGTGTTTCACCCGCCGCCGGGCGCGGGGTGCAGACCCCGCGCGAGCACATATTATACGAGGAGGAATAAGATGACAAAGACGGAAGAAAAAACCACCGGGGAACTGCCTCTGGAAGACTTTGAAGTGCAGGAGGTTGAATATGCCGGCGACATCTTGCGCGATGTCTCGGCCCGCACGGTGGATATGGTCCAGAGCGGTGCCCAAAGCATCGTGGCGGACACGGTGCGCCTGGAGCAGGCCGCTGCTACAACTATCACCGCGCAAAAGGTGGACATGGCCCAGAGCATAGTTGTCTCAGCCGATGCAGATGAGGTCCATGCTGGCAACAGCCTGCTGGTCGCTATTCGCAGCCAGGAGACGCAGGCTTCGGAAAGCATTGCCGGGGTCGTGGTGGGGTCTAACGTGGCCCTGGACGAATCTTCGGCCGGGGTGGTCTTGGCTTCCGCTGTCCATATCAGCGGCGGTCGTACTGGCTTGCTACTGGCCCGGCAAGTGGACGGCGAAGTGACCACGGTGCTGGATACCCGGACTGCCGTGAAGCTAGGAGCCACGCTGGGTGCAGTCTTTGGCGCGTTCGCCGTACTGGCTGCGTTACTTTGCCGGCGCCGCCAGTAGTTTTGTCCGGCCCTGTTCGCGTGGCTGCTCAACTACGAAGATTGAGGAACGCCCATGACCTCGAATGCTACCGCCAGTCCGGTTCCCCGGGTAGATGTGGTCATTCCCGTGTACAACGAGGAGGAGGCATTGCCAGGCAGCATTGCCACGCTGTACACCTTCCTGACAGAGCACTGCCCCTACGACTGGCGCATCGTCATCGCCGACAATGCCTCCACCGATAGCACCTGGACCCAGGCGCAGGCTCTGGCTGCGCGCTATCCGCGAGTCGTGCCCTTTCACCTGGACCAGAAAGGCCGGGGCCGGGCCTTGCGCCAGGCCTGGACGGCCAGCGATGCTGACGTGGTAAGCTATATGGATGTGGACCTGAGCACCGGCCTGGATGCCTTCATGCCCATGATTGATGCCATCATCAAGGACGGCTATGAGATCGCCATCGGGTCCCGCTTGCTGCCCCAGTCCCGGGTCACGCGCGGCCTCAAGCGGGAGCTGATCTCACGCTGCTATAACCTGCTCATCAAGCTGCTGTTCTGGCATCATTTCTCCGATGCCCAGTGTGGCTTCAAGGCCGTTAGCCGACGCGTGGTGCGCGAGCTGCTCCCCCTGGTCCAGGACCAGGCCTGGTTCTTTGACTCGGAGTTGCTGCTCCTGGCCGAACGCCACGGCTATCGCATCAAGGACATCCCGGTGACCTGGGTGGATGACCCCGGCAGCACGGTGAATATCGTGGATACGGCCTGGAAGGACTTCAAGGGCCTGGTGCGGGTGCGGTTCAGCAGGTAGCGGATTGCGGATTGCAAGTGGCAGGGTACGTGAGAGGGTGAGGGGTGGCGGATAGTTGGGTGGTCGTTGGGTATGTGGTGATCGGCCTGTTGGCCGGGGGGCCGCTGGCTGCCGGCGTGGAATGGCTGTGTCATGGCCGGCCGGGGTGGGCTGATCTGGTCTCGTGGTGGAGTGGGGCAGTGATCTTGACCACCGGCCTGCTGTTCGGTCTGACGGCGTGGCGCATTCCCGGTAGCCCGTACTTGCTGCTGGTCACAGCCTACGTGTGTGCTTTGGTGGTGGTGCTCTTTGTGGACCTGCGGGTTCGGCGCATCCCGAACGTGGTCACCTACCCGGCCATCGCCCTGGCCCTGGTGGCGTCGCCCTTTGTGCCCGGCCTGGGGGCAGTGCGTTCCCTGATCGGCGGCGGGTTGAGCCTGGGGCTGTTCTTGCTCCTCTATGCCCTGGCCGGGCCGTTTGCCAGGGGGCTGGCCCAGGCCCAGGGACGCCAGGCCCCGGCCGTGCCTTTTGGCTTTGGCGACGTAAAGCTGGGTCTGTTCATCGGGCTGGTCGCCGGGTTCCCGGCCGTGCTCCCGGCTCTGTTCATCGGCTCATTGGCCCTGGGTGCGGCCGCGCTGGTGGTGCTCGTGATCCGGCTGATCGCCCACGGACGGCAGGCTTTCCTGAGCACCATTCCCTTCGGGCCGGCCCTGGTCATCGGCGGCCTGGCAGGTCTGCTGTGGGGCAACGATATCGCCGCCGGCTACCTCAATGCCTATGCTGCGGCCCTGCCGGCGTTGCTGAGGATAGCCTAGGTGATCGGCTTTGACCTGCACACCTTTATCCTGGAGGGCCTGGCCTTGCTGCCGGGGTTGCTGGTGGGCTTTACTGTCCACGAGCTGGCCCACGCCCTGGTAGCCTATGTCCTGGGCGACCGGGGTGAGCATACCCGGCAACGCCTGACCTTGAACCCCCTGCGCCACGTGAGCTGGCTGGGCCTGGCGGCCTTCCTGATCATCCGCATCGGCTGGGCCAAGCCAGTCCGCTTTGACCCCCGGCAGTTCAAACATCCCAACCTGGACAGCTTTCTGGTGGCCATCGCCGGGGTCACGGCGAATTTCCTGGTGGCCGTGTTGTGGGGCCTGGTCCTGGCCGTGGGCCTCTTGATCACGGCCGCAGTCCTGGTGCTGGCCGACACCAGTGCCGTCGAAATGCAACGGTGGTTGCTGACCGCCGAGGCCCGGCCCTGGCTACTCCTCATCGGCGCGTTCACCTTTGACATCATCTGGGTCAACCTGGTGCTGGCCGGCTTTAACCTGCTGCCCATCCCCGGCCTGGACGGGTTTCACGCCCTGATGCGCCTGCTGCTCATGATCCGGGGTCTGTTTCGCCGGGGTGAGCCAACTCCGGCCTGGTTCGACGCCGCCTGGTCGGCCCCGGTCGCCAGGACGGACCGGCCAGACACGGCGATCACCCTGGCCGGCTCGCCCGCAGACCTGGTGCACCAGGCGCGCACGTATCAGCGGCAGGGGATGCTCCGCCAGGCGGTGACCGCCTATCGCGCGGCCCTGGGCCAGGACCCCACGAACCTGGAAGCCTACCAGGGTTTGGCGCAGGCCTACCGGATGCTGGGGGAACACCGCCAGGCGATTGCCGCCCTGGGCGCGGCCCTCTCTCAGCCCCTGGACCCGGCCACGCGCGACACTATCACCGCTGCCATGCGGGACCTGGGCTGGCGGGCCAGTGACCCGGTACCGGCCCTGGAGCCGCCGTTGACGACGGGGGAGTGAACCATGCGCCAGCTTTCCTTTTTCTCGGACAGCACAAATAAGCCACCGAGGTTGCAGCGAGGCGCGTTCTCCCATGCCAGCGTATGCCCGGAAGACGCTCGCCTGGCCCTGGAAGATCGCTATGGCTACCTGTTGGAAGAAACAGACGAGTTCAATCGCCAGACCGTCAGTTTCCAGGCTAACAAAACGGAGGTCTTGCATGGCTGGATCAAATATCGGGAGGGCTTTTCGGCCGAACTGGTCGAGAGGTTGATATACCAGTTCGGCCTGGGAGCGGGTGATACGATCCTGGATCCCTTCGCTGGCTCCTGCACGACCTTGCTGGTGGCCCAGAGGCTGGGCATCAATGCAGTGGGCATCGAGATATTGCCCCATTGCCACCTGGCCTGGGAAGCCAAGTCTCAAGCCTATCACTACGACCTGGCCGAGTTACGTGCGTTGCGTCGGCGCGTGGAGGAAACGACCCCGCCAGCCACGGAAGAACCATTCCCCCACCTGGACATCACCGAGACGGCGTTTCCAGATCAGACAGAGCGCGATCTCATGGCCTATACGCGCTGGTTGGCCGAGTTGGAAATGAGCGCAGAGGCGAAAATTCTTTGTCGGCTGATCTTGACCAGCATCCTGGAACGGATCAGCTATACTCGCCAGGATGGTCAATACCTGCGTTGGGATAGCCGCGCGCCCAAGATCCGTGAGCACAACGAGCGGCGAATCGCGCAAGGCAAAAAGCCCACCAGAGGCATCAACAAAGGACGACTACCAGGAGTTAAGGAAGCGTTCCTGGAAACCTTGAACAAGATCATCCATGACGTGGCCGAGTTGCAAAGGGACCCCCCGCCGCCCAGTGTCCAGCGATTGTGCAAAGGCAATACGCTCTATCTGCTGCCCGAGATGGACGCCGGGCAGTTCGCCGGTGTGATCACCTCACCGCCGTATGCGAATAGATATGATTACACCCGAACCTATGCCCTGGAGTTGGCTTATCTGGGCGTGGGCAAGGATATTTTTGGCCTGCGGCAACACCAGTTGTCGTGTACGGTGGAGAACAAGTCCAAGCTGGACGAATTGGCTGGGTTTTATCAGGCCATCGGTCAGTATGATCGTTATATGCGTATCTTGAACGTGGTACGGGACAACCCGGCGTTGGCCGAGATCAATGCCGCTTTGCAGGCCCGGGATGAACGCGGCGAGATCAACAATCGGGGTGTGTTGACCATGATTGACCAGTATTTTACCGAGTTGACCTTTGTATTCGCCGAGTTGCATCGGACCTGCCGCAAGGGGGCGTATGTGGCGGTGGTCAACGACAACGTGCGGTATGCTGGGGAGGTCATCCCGGTGGACCTGGTAAGCACCAACCTGGCCGAGCAAGTGGGCTTTGCGCCGGTCCGGGTATACGTGCTACCGCAACGCAAGGGCAACAGCAGTCAGCAAATGGGGCGCTATGGGCGTGCAGAGTTGCGCAAGAGCATCACTGTATGGCGCAAGCCATGAACTCGCGTGGAGGATAGAGATGGCCGATAAAGGTGAATGCCCCGAATTGCCTTCCTTTGCCAGCACGCCCGGCGAGATCAGGATGGCGGTAGAGCAAAACGCCCTGGATCGCGGCGTGCTGCTCATCCAGATGCTCGTCTCTTTGCGGATTGAACAATTGCTCGATCTCGTGGATGATCTGACTCATTCTTATGATAAGGAGATCTTTTACGAGGCGGCCGCCGAGGTAGGCATCCAGGTAAAAGCCCTCAAAAGACTCGATCAGGCCGAGCCACCGGTAGCTTATCCGTACTATTTTTGCTTACCTGATGCGTTAGTTGAACACCCAGAGTTGGTGTTTTACTACCGCAACGTAGCGATGCTATCTCGCAAGGTCATGCGTGGTATCGGATTGGATACCAGTGGCTTTGAGGATAAGGGGCTCGCTCCGGCTGCTTCTGTTGCCGCCGAGCTGGCGGCATATTTCAACCGGATCATCAGCGGCCTGGTTCTGGCTGGCGGGGTCACGCCATACCGGCACATTGTTATGATGATGGCAAACCTGGGCGATTCGCTCGGCGGCACGTCGCGCAATGAGATCGGCCGGGTAGCGATGATGCGTGTGATTCACCCCCTGATTCGCCATTTACACGGGCGAGGCTGGCTGACGGGCATCTCGTACTCGCTGAAAGGCCGGCTAATCCCTGATGCCGACGAGGAAACTGGGGCTACCGCATCGGCCTGGATAGAAATCGTTCCAGAAACGAATGTTCATACGCTATTGGAACAGTGGGAAACATATCGGGTCTGGTATCACGAGTTGCGGATGAGCAATGGTAGTCGCTTGTTGCTGAATCGCCAGTTGAAATGGCAAGACAGTGAGGGTAAAACATACGAGGTCGGACCGGATTTGCATTCGCAGGTGGGCGACGTAGAGATGCTGTGGGCGGGCGAGTTGAAAGGCGGCGCGGACCCGGCGGGCAGTGACGAGCACTGGAAGACGGCTACCAAAGCGATGGACCGCATCCTGGACGCCGCAGCCGCGACCGGGAGACCGAAGCCGATGCTCTCTTTCATTGCCACCATTCTGGTGGAACGTGTGGCCAAAGAAGCGCAATCGTGGATCGAGCAGGGCAAGCTGACCTCGGTCTATAACCTGACGCAGATGTACGAAAAAGGAACGGAAATGGCGCGGTTTTTGCACGATATGACCCGGTTTCTCGGGTACGATGTGAACCGATGAACACCTCAATGCAATATGACATCTGGGAGACATTGACCTCAGCGTTTCAAGAGTCGTTTGGCCGGGCGCCAGCCGTTTTGGTGCAGGCTCCCGGCCGGGTCAACCTGTTGGGTGAGCACACCGATTACAACGACGGCTTTGTGCTGCCCATCGCCATCAGCCGGGCCGTGCGCATGGCCGTGGCCCCGTCCGGCGACTCGCGGGTGCGGCTGGTCTCCCGCGATTTCGACCAGCACAGCGCGTTCGACCTGACGCCGCCTATCCAGCGAGACCCGGCAGCCCCCTGGAGCGATTACGTGCGCGGCGTGGCCGCCATGCTGCTGGCTGCCAGCCAGCCCCTGCGGGGCCTGGATGCCGTGTTGAGCGGCGACGTGCCCATCGGGGCCGGGCTATCGTCGTCGGCGGCGCTGGAGGTGGCGGCGGCCCGGACCTTCCAGGTTGTGTGCGCGTTGACCCTGGACGATGTGACCCTGGCCCGCCTCTGTCAGCGGGCGGAAAACGAGTTCGTGGGGATGAACTGCGGGATCATGGACCAGTTCATCTCCCTGTTGGGCCGGCGCGATCACGCCCTGTTTCTCGATTGCCGTAGCCTGGCCTACCGCCTGGTCCCGCTGCCGACCGATGTCCGGGTGGTGGTGCTGGATAGCGGGGTGCGACGCGAGTTGGTGAGCAGCGCGTATAACGAGCGGCGCGCCCAGTGCGAGGAGGGCGTGCGCCGGTTCCAACATCACCTTCCCCACGTCCAGGCCCTGCGCGACGTGACCCCAGCGGCTCTGGCGCGCTACGGGTCGGAACTGCCCCCGGTCGTGCTGCGCCGCTGCCGCCACGTGATCGGCGAGAACCAGCGGGTGCTGGACGGTGTGGCCGCCCTGGAGCGTGGCGACGTGACCGCCTTTGGCGCGGCCATGAACGCCAGCCACGTGAGCCTGCGCGACGACTACCAGGTGAGTTGCCCGGAGCTGGACGCCCTGGCCGAGGCGGCCTGGAAGCAGCCCGGCTGCCTGGGGGCGCGGATGACCGGGGCCGGCTTTGGCGGCTGCACGGTGAACCTGGTGCGCGTGGACGCGGTGGACGCCTTTGTGCCGGCGGTCCAGGCGGCGTACCAGGCCCAGACAGGCCGGGAAGCGGCCGCCCTCGTCTGCCAGGCCGCAGACGGCGCCACCGTCAGGCTGAATCCGGGCATAATTTCTGCTCATTAGTTATGCGCGGATGTCAGGGGTTTCATCTCATCCGGCCCTTTGGGCGTCATCCAGGTGTTGCACCAGGTCCAGAAAGGCCGTGCTCTTGAGCTGGCGTTCCAGGGTATAGACGAGGATGCCCCGCAGGACTTGCTCCAGTTCGCCGCGTAATCTGGCCGACAGGTTGAGCCGGTCGGCGGCGGCCAGCGGTTGGACCTGGAGGAAGCGCAGGGTCTTGAAAGTGTTAAGGCTGAGGGGCCGGGCAGCCTGGTCCAATTCACCGCAGCGGGGGCAGAGAACGCCACCCTCGGCCAGACTCAGGAAATTGACGGTGGGTGTCAGCGTCTGCCGACAACGGGGACAGGTATGCAACTGGGGCCGATAGCCAGCCACGTCCAGGACGTGTAGCTCAAAGGCCCGGGCCAGCACATCGAGCCGCCGGCCGGTTTCCAACAGGCTCAACATCTCCAGCAGTAACCGGAACAGGCTGACATTTTCTGCCCCCTCCGTGGCAAACTGATCCACCAATTCGGCCACATAGTAGGCATATGATGTACGGATGAGGTCCTCGCGCAAGCCTCGAAACATCTGGAGCGTCTCCGCCTGGGTGATGATGTCCAGGTTACGCCCCTGGGCCACTAACAGGCTGGCGTGAGTGAATAGCTCCAGATGCCCGGCCTTGCGACTGGTAGGCTTGCGAATCCCTTTGCCCAATAACCGCAGCTTGCCCCGGTCTGGCGACAGAACCGTAAGCAGTCGGTCTGCCTCTCCCAGGTCCTGACGTTTGAGGACCACCGCCTCCAGACGATAGACGCGCTCTCGATTCACTTTGTCCCTGTCTCCCGGGAGGTTAAATGCACGTTGGGATGACCGGCCAGATACTCTCTCACTGCTCACGGCGGCGACCACCGGGAGTGTGACCCGCCGCTGGCGCGGGGTGTGCCACCCCGCGCCAGCACCCGGCGTATTTTCGTGCCACGGAGTGCGCCCGGCGCGCCAAGCCCAGGCTTGACTGGGTGCGGGTCTCGTCCGATTTCAGCCAGTCGGCGAAGGCTCAAGCCCGGCGGGCCTCGTCCGGGTTAGCAGCTCCGGGCATCAGTGGCGGGGTGAAGACGATGAACAGCCTGTACCGGGGTAACGGTTGGTCCAGTCCCCAGCAGCATATTTCGCCCGGCGCAACCTCTCAGCCCGCTGCCGTTCGGTTGCCGACAGCTCATCGGACACCAGCCTGACCGCGAAGGTTTGCTGAAACCCCTCCGCCAGGGCCGCCGCCACCTCGGCAAAGGCAACAGGGCGACCCACTACCTGACGCAGCGAAGTGAGCCGGGCAGCCAGGCGTTCCCGAAACGCCCCCGGCGTGATACCGACCGGTGGGCACAGCACTGCTACCAGGGCATCCAGGTCCACATCCAGCAACACTGTGCCATGTTGCAGGATGACACCACCACGGCGAGCCTGGGCACTGCCCACCAGCTTGCGCCCCCCTACTGTGATCTCGTAATCCGCCGGTTGGTCAAAGCAGGCAGCCGTCGCCGGGGGCACCGGGTGCTCATAAGCTGGCGTCAACTGCGCCATCACCCCCAGCCGTTCCAGCCCCCGCACCAGGGCAGTGCTGATAGCCCGGTATGAGGCCAGCACGTCACGATGGTCTCTGAAGCGAGGGTCATGCTGGGGGACAACCAGGGCATAGGTTAGCTCCTCATCATGGAGGATGGCCCGGCCGCCGGTGGGCCGGCGCACCAGGTCATAGCCACGAGCGCGGCATTCTTCCTGGTTCACCACGGTCACGGGCTGGAACCGGCCCAGGGAGAGGCAGGGTGGTTGCCAGCCATAGAACCGCAACGTGGGCGGGACCTGCCGCCGGATAACAGCCTCCATGATGGCCTGGTCTATGGCCATGTTGGTGGGGCCATCAGCCGGGCCAGTGTGCAAGAGTCGCCAGTCGTCAGGCATCAAAAACCACGTTTTATAAGCTGGAGATGGTTCCGCGTTGATGAACCGGTCCAGGGCAGGATCTTACCTGACCCCATAATAGGGCAAGTTGGTGAAACTGTCAAGCCGCTGGCCGACGAAGAGACGATTTGCCGCAGCCCCTTGCGGGCCAGGCGAAGCCGCCGCACCCCCCAGAAAGGCCTTCTCCCCCTTGTTCCTTCCCTGACAAAAGTTATGCACGGATGTCAGCTATGCCCCCCTACACAAATGGCGGCGGATATGGTAAAATTATCACTGTGGATCACTTCACATACCACGTTCAGCGGGGATATGCTGGCGGTATGAGGTCGAAGGCTAAGCATATATTATTTCAAGGAGGTACAAATTATGAAGGTGATCATTGACCACGATCTATGCACCGGATGCGGGACCTGTGAGGCCATCTGCCCTGAAGTATTCGAGTTGGACGACGAGGGCTATGCCCAGGTCATCGCCGGAGCCGATTGCGAAGCGGCCGGCTGTTGCGAAGAGGCAGCGGATAGTTGCCCAGAGGGCGCCATCACCATCAAGTAGAGACCCGTCTGGCGGGCCAGCAGACCATGTACCCTCCTGCGGGTAACCTGCTGGAAGATAGGCAGTAACCAGAGAGACCCGTTTTCCGTTTGGGGCGAGAGAACGGGTTTCTTGGCGTTGGAGGCCGGGATGGATTATGACGCCATCGTTGTGGGGGCCGGGATCGGTGGGGCCACGGCGGCTTATGAGTTGGGGGCGCGGGGCCAACGTGTGCTGGTGTTGGAACGAGAGCGACTGCCGCGCTACAAGCCCTGCGCTGGCGGCGTGGGCCGGGCCGTGCTTCAGAGCTTCCGCTTGGCGCTGGATGATGTGATCGAGAACGAGATCCATGAGGTGCGGGCCTCGTTTCGGGGCTGGGGCTACACGCGGCACATCCTGCCGGATCGCCCGGTCGTCACGGTCATGCGGGACAGGTTGGACTATGCCGTGCTCTGCCAGGCCCGGGCTGAGGTGCGTGACGGGGTGATGGTGGTGGCCGTCCACGAGGACGAGACCGGCGTCACGGTAGAGACCGCCGATGGGACGGCGTATCGCGCCCGCTATGTGGTGGGGGCCGATGGGGCAGGTTCCCGTGTGGCCCGGTCGTTGGGTCTGCGCCGTCAGGCCCGGCTGGGGGTGGCCCTGGAGGCCGAGGTGCCGGCCGACGACGCAACGATGGCCCGGTGGCGTGGCACGGCCCTGTTCCTGTTCGGCACACTGGACAAAGGCTACCTGTGGGTCTTTCCCAAGCGGAACCATCTCTCGGTGGGCGTCGGTACGCTGGGGCGGCCAGAACACCGCCTGCGCGAGCACCTGCGCCACCAGATGGCCCGCCTGGGTCTCCATCTGGACAACGTGCCCCTGCACGGTCATCCGCTGCCCATCTGCACTCGCCCCGAGCCTTTGCAGAGTCGGCGTTGTGTTCTGGTGGGAGACGCCGCCGGCCTGCTGGACCCCCTCACTGGCGAAGGTATCCGCCACGCCATCCACTCTGCCCGCCTGGCCGCCGAGGCCATCGCCGCCGGTGATCTATATCACTACACCCGGCTGGTCCAGATTCGTATCGGCGCGCCGTTGCGCCAGGCCCTGGGACTGGCTTATATCTTCTATTATCTCCCCTTTATCAGCTTCGTTTTGGGTGTCCGCAACCGCTTCATCACCCCAGATTTTGCCCGGATGCTCAACGGCGAGTTGGACTATGCAGACCTGATGCTGCGTCTGCCCAAGTACCTGGCTGGTGTGCTCGGTCCGGCGCGACCCCCTGTGGCTTTCTAATTCACTACCGGACACTTTCACGAATGATACGAATGGACGAATGACACGAATTGCGCTTGATCGTATGAAAAACATTCGTGAGATTTGCCAGGTTCGGGTCATGCGTGATGAAACTTGCGAAAATGTCCGGTAGTAAAAACTCTGACGGCATCCGGCGCAATCGCAACTTGACACCGCCGTATTTTTACCGTTTTTTAACTGTTCCCCACTTCCTTTAACTCTGAAGGTGTGCTATAATTCGGAGCGCTGGCCCGCTGGTCAGTGCTGCCAGGTTGTACAAGGCTGTTAGCTTGCCCCCGCTCGTAACTGCTCACCCTCCCGCAGGCTTCGCCGTGAGCTCAGCCGAACGGTTAGTGCGTTTTCGCGGACAAGCCGGGGCACGGCATGCAGACGGGAAACACGGTGCCCAGCAACCTGCGGGAGGGTGTAGGCCGCTTTACCTTTGGACAATTCTGGAGTCGAGCCTTCAGGTCTTGTGGGCATGACTGGCTAAAGCCTCTACTCCTTGTGGTGTGGTCCAATTTACATGTGGAAATGGTAAAATGGAACCTGACATCCTGAACATCGTCGTCATTGGCATGGGCTATGTGGGCATCCCCTGCGCCGCCCTGTTCGCTGATGTGCCGGGCTTTCGGGTGACCGGCATCCAACGCCGCTCGGACCGCTCCGGCTGGAAGATTGATTGCCTCAACGCCGGCAGGAGTCCCTTCGAGGGAGATGAGCCGGGCCTGGCTGAGCTGATCCATCGCGTCGTTGTGGAAAAGGGTACCTTCCGCGTGACCGACGATTACTCCGTCTGCCGGGACGCCAACGTGATCCTTATTGATGTGCAGACTCCCACCGACGGCGATCATGTGCCCGACTATAAGCCGCTGTATGAAGCCAGCGAGCAGGCCGGACGATACATGCGACCGGGAACGCTGGTGGTCATCGAATCTACTGTGGCCCCAGGCACGACGCAGCACGTGGTGCAACCCATCCTCGAACGCGAATCCGGCCTCAAGGGGGCGGAGGAGCAAGGGGGCGGAGGAGCAGGGGGGCAAGGGCGATTCTACCTGGCTTTCTCCTACGAGCGGGTGATGCCCGGTAAACTGCTGGAATACATCACCAACTTTCCCCGGGTGGTGGGTGGCGTGGATGAAGAGAGTACGCGCCGGGCCATAGAGTTGTATCGCCACATCGTGAAGAAAGAGATCACCCCCACCGATGTGCTGACGGCCGAGATGGCCAAGGTGGTGGAGAACGCCTACCGGGATGTGAACATCGCCTTTGCCAACGAGGTGGCACTGGCCTGCGAGCGGATGGGGGTGGACGTGTTCGAGGTGCGCCGGTTGATCAACGCCCGACCGGACCGGCACATGCACCTGCCCGGCGCCGGGGTGGGAGGACATTGCCTGCCCAAAGACCCCTGGCTGCTCAAGTATGGTGTGGAGAGGTATGGCCGGAGATCGGGAGAGCCGGGGGGCCTTGGAGCGGGAGAGAGTGGGTTAAGGCTGATCCCGCTGGCGCGGGAGATCAATGATGGGATGCCGACGCACATGCTTGAGTTGATCAAGGAAGCCTTGGCGGAGGCTGGTCGGCCGCTGGCGGGATCGAAGGTGGTGCTGTTGGGCGTATCCTACCTGGAGAATGCCGACGATACGCGGAACACCCCGGCGGCAGTTCTGGCCCGCTTGCTCCTGACACGCGGCGCGCAAGTGGTGGCGCATGACCCCTACGTGCGAGAGGCAGACTGGCAAAGGGCTCTCCAGGACTCAGGCTGCCAGGCCCTGGACCCTGAAACCCCAATGGTTGTGCCCTTGACGAGTGATTTGTGGGCGGCGTTAGAGGGGGCTGATTGCGCGGCGTTGGTGACGAAGCATCGGGAGTACCAGGGACTGGACCTGGCGCGGATGAGAGACCTGATGCGCACGCCGGTGCTGGTGGATGGGCGCAACGTGTTTGACTCGGAAGCGAACCTCGCTGTGCGTGCGGTGGGAAAGGGTGGTTCCAGGTGAGAGGTCCCTTGCTCCAGAAATCGCGAGCGGAACGAGAGAACGTGCTGCGTGTGCTGCGGCAAGCCCTGGCCCAGCAGCCCCGGGTAGCTTTTGCCTATGTCTATGGGTCCTTTTTGCAAGACCGCCCGTTTCACGATGTGGATTTGGCTGTGTATCTCGACTCTGATGAAGGGGCGACGAGTGGGTTCGCCCTGGACCTGGCTGCTGATCTGGAAGCAGCTTTGCAGCAGGCCCAGATGTTTGTGCCGCTGGACGTGCGGGTGCTGAATCAGGCCCCGCCGAGCTTTCAATATCACGTGTTTCGCGGCGAGTTGCTGTTCAGCCGGGACGAGCGTGTGCGGGGGCGGTTAGTGGCGCGGACAGCGGCGAGCTATTTGGACCTGCAACCCTTGCGCCAGCAGGCTTTGAAAGAGGCGATGACATCGTGGACCTGAATCGAGACCTGATCGGGGATCGGTTTCAGGATATCTACCAATCCCTGGCGCGATTGGACCGCATCCGTGTATTGTCCCGGGAAGCGTTCCTGGCCGATCAGGACGTGCGGGACGTGGCCTGCTATCGCTTGCTGGTGGCCCGTTACAGATTTGCTTTCATGTCAGCGCTGAGATTGCACCGTGTGCCAGAGGCGTATGCAGAATGTTTTGCCATGTTGGGCGAGGCCGGCCTGTTGGCTGCTGACCTGAGCCAAAAGCTACAACATATGGCGCGGTTCCGTAATATGCTGGTCCACGTGTACTGGGATGTGGACTATGATCAAGTTTCAGTAGATGGAAAAAGTTGCTCAAAGCGGGTCTGTGACCCGCGTTTCTCGGCGGTCACAGACCGCCGAGGAGCACGAATTTCCATCTACTGAGTTTACGACATCCTGCACGAGCATCTAGACGACCGGCGGGCGTTTGTGCGGGCGATTGGCGAGTTATAACTCTGAACGTGAAACGTTATGTGTGAAACCTTGAACCTGGGAACCTGGATCGAAGGATTGCTGGCGCAACTGACCACCGCCTGCTTGCAGTGCTACGGCGAACGCCTCGTCTCGGTGGTGGTCTTTGGCTCGGTGGGGCGAGGCACACCGCGTCCCGACTCGGATGTGGATGTGTTGATCGTGGCCGACGATTTGCCCGACGGACGCTTGCGTCGCGTGGCGGAGTTTCGTTCCGTTGAAGACGCGTTGGCGCCGATTCTAGCAGAGGCGGCTTCGGCCGGTTGTCACATCGAATTGTCACCGATTTTCAAGACGCGCGTGGAAGTGACGCGTGGCACGCCGTTGTTGTTGGACTTGGTGGACGATGCGCGCGTGTTGTACGATCGCGAGGATTTTATGCGCTTGACCCTCGCGCGTCTGCGCGCGCGGCTTGACCAGTTGCAGGCGAGACGCATCTGGCAGGGCAATGCGTGGTGGTGGGACCTCAAGCCTGACTATCGGGTGGGCGAGGTGTTTGAGATATGACCAACGTCTCGCTCGCCCAAAGTTATTTGATCAAGGCGCGCAAACGCCTGAAAATCTTGCCCGTGCTGCTCGACGAGTCGGCTTACTCGGATGTGGTGCGCGAGGCGCAGGAGATCGTCGAGTTGGCACTCAAAGGGATGCTGCGTCAGGTGGGCATCGAGCCGCCCAAATGGCACGATGTGGGTGGGATTTTGAAAGAGTATCGCGCGCGCTTTCCCGAAGCAGTCAACTTCCAGATCGAACGTCTGGCAGAGATTTCGAGTTGGTTGCGCAAAGAGCGCGAGTTTTCGTTCTATGGCGAGGTG